>TARA_R110002124_G_scaffold17175_3_pt1 | contig 18521 bp, 16 predicted proteins | sample TARA_R110002124 | Tara Oceans TARA_R110002124 (sample SAMEA4397445) | marine metagenome | biome: Polar Biome; feature: [SRF] surface water layer (ENVO:00010504); material: water (ENVO:00002006), including particulate matter (ENVO:01000060) such as... | depth 5 m | reverse complement strand
TTTAATCTGTGTTTTAGGCACAATGCTTGGTGGTATGTTGGGTGTAATGTTGGTATTAATTAGATATTTTGTTAAAAAAGAGAGTTAAGACTCTTTGCTTTTATAGTTTATAGCAGCGAAGCCCTCTAGCAATCTAGGCTTAACTCTTTAAGAGCCTATTGGGACGGTTTTCAAGAAAACCGTAAAACCTAGGTTCTATGCAGGTTAGCGAAGATAGACCTGTCTCAAAATGGATACAAAGTGTCTCAGCGTGGTTTAAAGTGCTGAGATTGAAACGTGTAATAACTCAATATTAATTCAGAATGCAGGATTTAAAAATGCTAAATAACAAGTCAGTTCTTATCACTGGTGGTACTGGATCTTTTGGTAAACAGTTCATTAAAACTATTCTTGAACGTTATCCTGATGTGAAAAAAATCATAATTTACTCACGAGATGAATTGAAACAATCGATTATTAAACAGAAATACCCAGCATATGACTTTCCTCAACTCCGATTTTTTATCGGTGATGTGCGTGACAAAGAACGTTTGACGCAAGCATGTGAAGGTGTGGATGTAATTATACATGCTGCTGCTATTAAGCAGGTTGATACTGCTGAATATAATCCTACAGAATGTATCCGGACTAACATTGATGGTGCTGAGAATGTCATTCATGCGGCGCTTGCCTGTGGCGTTCACGATGTTGTCGCATTATCAACAGATAAAGCCTGCGCACCCATTAATCTTTACGGAGCTACAAAATTAGTTTCTGATAAACTTTTTGCGGCTGCGAATAATATTCGTGGTTCTAAAAATATTAAGTTTAGTGTTGTAAGATACGGTAATGTTATGGGATCTCGAGGTTCGGTTATTCCTTTCTTTTTAGATAAACGAAAAGATGGTGTATTACCTATTACCCACACAGAGATGACTCGTTTTAATATTTCATTACAAGATGGCGTTAATCTTGTAATGTTTGCATTAGATAATCATTTAGGTGGTGAAATATTTATTCCTAAAATTCCATCATATAAAATATTAGATATTGCAGAAGCAATTGCACCGGAATGTGAAACTCGTGACGTAGGTATTCGTCCAGGTGAGAAATTACATGAAGAGATGATCACCGATACTGATTCGTTAAATACTATAGATTTAGGCCCATATTATGCGATTTTACCTTCAGTTTCTTACACCTATACTGAAGCAGAATATATAGCTCATCACAAAGCGGAAAAGGTACCTTTCGGATTTAAATATAATTCAGGAACCAATAGTCAATGGGAAACTGTTGAAGGTCTTCGTCAACTAATCGTTGATCATGTTGATCCAACATTTAAGGCTTAAAAAATGATCCCTTACGGTAAGCAAGAAATAACGCAAGAAGATATCGATGCAGTCATTGATGTACTAAAATCAGATTTTTTAACGCAAGGGCCACAAGTTCCTGCTTTCGAGAAATCATTAACAGATTTTACGGGTGTTAAGCATGCTCTAGCGGTAAATAGTGCAACTTCTGCATTGCATATTGCTTGCTTAGCGTTAGGTTTAAGTAAAGGAGATATCTTATGGACATCGCCTATCACCTTTGTTGCGTCTGCAAATTGTGGATTGTATTGTGGTGCTGATGTAGATTTTGTTGATATCGATGCCCATACATATAATTTATGTCCAATTAAATTAGCTGAAAAATTATTAGTTGCTAAAGCTCTTGGTAAGTTACCAAAAGTACTGGTTGCTGTTCACTTGTGTGGGCAGTCTTGTGATATGAAAGCGATTAATAAGCTTGCTAAAGAATACGGTTTTAGCGTGATTGAAGATGCCTCCCACGCTATTGGTGGCGCTTACTTTGATACACCCATTGGAGCGTGTAAGTATTCAGATATTACAGTATTCAGTTTTCATCCAGTTAAAATTGTCACTACAGCGGAAGGTGGTGCGGCACTCACTAATGATGATAAATTAGCTGAAAAAATGTCCTTATTTAGAAGTCACGGTATAACTCGTGACCCAAAATTAATGGTTGGTGAAACGGATGGAGGTTGGTATTACCAGCAAATTGAGTTGGGTTATAACTATCGCATGACAGAGTTACAAGCGGCGTTAGGTGTTTCGCAAATGACTCGGTTAACAGAATTTGTTTTGGCGCGGCATGATTTGGCTGATCGTTACAATGAATTGCTTGTTGATTTACCCATCACTTTGCCTTATCAATTACCAGATACTTATTCTGGTCTGCATCTGTTCGTGATTCGATTAAAATTAGATAAAATTTCGAAAAAATACCTCGAAGTATTTGAAGCTCTGCGCGAGAATGGTATTGGTGTTAATTTACATTATATTCCAGTTCATACTCAGCCTTATTATAAAAATATGGGTTTCAAGGTTGGGGATTACCCACAAGCGGAAAATTATTACAAAGAAGCGATTTCATTACCGATGTTCCATTTTATGACTCACAAACAACAAGATGAAGTCGTTCGAGTGCTTACTTCAGTTTTAAATGGGTAATGCAATGAAAGTGGCTATTATCCCTGCTCGTGGGGGCAGTAAGCGTATACCCCGTAAAAATATTAAGCTGTTTCACGGCAAGCCAATGATCGCATATTCGATTGAAGCAGCCTTGGCATCAGGCTGCTTTGATAAAGTGATTGTCTCAACAGATGACCAAGAAATTGCTGATGTGGCAAAACAATTTGGTGCCGAAGTGCCATTCTTGCGCCCTGCTAATATTGCAGATGATCATGCTACAACAATGGATGTAATGCAGCATGCTATCGAATGGTGTGCACGACAAGGATGGGTTATTGAGGCTGTATGTTGTCTTTATGCTACTGCACCTTTTATTACATCAGAATCTCTTATTCAAGGCTATCAACAATTACAACAAGTTGGTGTTGAATTTGCTTTTAGCGCAGCAACATTTACATTTCCTATTCAGCGTGCGATTAAAATTTCTGAGCAAGGAAATGTATCTATGTTCGATGCGAGCCAAGAGTTGGTTCGTTCACAAGATTTAGAAGAGGCTTATCACGATGCTGGTCAATTCTATTGGGGACGAAAAGAGGCTTTTTTAGAACGGAAAGCTATATTCGCTCCACACTCACGCGTTGTTTTATTACCCAGAATTCGCGTTCAAGATATCGATACACCTGAAGATTGGGATTTTGCTGAAGCTTTATTTAATTTACTTAAACAGAGCACTTAAGCCCTTGCTCAAAAGAGTCTATTTATGAAAGTGGTATTTCGAGTCGATGCTTCTGTTTGGATCGGTAGTGGTCATGTTATGCGTTGCTTAGTTCTAGCTGAAGCATTAAAACGTGTCGCCTATGAGGTAAGTTTTGCTTGCTTGCCTCAACAGGGGGATATGATTTCCTATATTAAGCAAAGAGGGCATCATGTTACTAAGCTTACTCCGGTTTCACCCCCCATGACTCCGACGGATGATGCTGATTATCTAGGGTGGTTACAAAGAAGTGTTGAACAAGATGCGTTAGATTTTGTTAAGCAAGTCATTAAAGCTGATGTTGTGGTTACTGATCATTATGCGATTGATGCTACTTGGCAGGGAATAGTTAAACAAGCCTTGATATGTCGGTTAGTTGCCATTGATGATTTAAATCGTGTTCATGATGCGGATTGTATTATAGATCAAACCCTGGGACGTAAAGTTGAAGACTATCCAGGCAACGCAACCGTTTTAGCTGGGACCAATTATGCATTATTGGGCTCAGATTTTAGCCTGTATCGAGCTAGAGTTGCAGATAAATCACCTCCGACTAGCACTCCCAATGTATTGATTTCTATGGGGGGAATAGACTCCCCAAATGCGACATTGATGGTATTAAAATCGTTAGTCGGCAAAGTGGAAGCTACATTTACTGTACTGTTAAGTCCGCGAGCACCTCATTACCAAAAGGTTGTTGCGTGGTGTGCTGAATATGACTCTATTACGCATTGTGATTTTAGCGACAATATGGCTTCATTGATGACAGATCATGATGTTGCGATTGGTGCTCCAGGTACCACTAGTTGGGAGCGCGCATGTTTAGGCTTACCTAGCATCATAATTCCTCTGGCTGAAAACCAAAAAGAAATTACCGTACAACTTGTAAAACATAAGGCTGCTATTGCTTTAACACTGAATGATATTCACCAGTATATTGTCAGTGCTTTTCAAAAATTATTAAGAGAATGGGCTGCTTATCATAGAACTAATATGGCCTTGTGTGACGGCAAAGGGGCACAACGTGTTGCACTTAGCTTTCAACAACAAATGTCAATTATATTCCCTTCTGACTTTGAATTGACTCTTGCCATTTCTGCTGACATCCAGTTAGTTTTTGATTGGCAATGTCACCCAAAAACAAGACAATATGCATTAAATCCTTCAGTGCCATCTTGGGAGGAGCATTTTTCATGGATGACCATGAAACTGGCTAGAGTAGAAGATTATTTTTATATAGTTAAACGTCGCTCATCTGGTCTAGCTGTTGGTGTTTTACGGTTAGATAGACAACAAGACATGCACTTTCTTGTATCTATATTTGTTGCACCAGACCAACATGGTCAAGGTGTAGCCAGCGGTGCGTTAACTTTAGCTGATGTAGTTCACCCAAATGCGACTTTACATGCAACTGTTTTAGAAAATAATCAAGCCTCACAACATTTATTTGAAAAAGCGAATTACCAACGAATATCTCAAAAAACGTTTATTCGCAACCCAATTACATAGGATAATTATGAAACCGTATATCACTATTGATGGCATTAATATTGGGCCTGATTTTCCTCCGTATATCATTGCTGAACTTTCCGCTAACCATAATGGCGATATTAATCGTGCCATACAGATCATGGAAGAAGCGAAGAAAGCGGGAGCTAATGCGATTAAACTGCAAACTTACACACATGAAACCATTACAATGGATTGCGATTCAGATGAGTTTCAAATCCATGGTGGACTATGGGACGGTAAGAGTTTGTATGAGCTGTATAAAGGGGCGCATATGCCATGGGAATGGCATCAACCTCTATTTAATAAAGCCAAAGAACTTGGTATTACGATATTCAGTTCACCGTTTGATTTTACAGCAGTGGATTTATTGGAAGAACTCAATGCGCCAGCGTACAAGATTGCTTCGTTTGAATTGATTGATTTGCCTTTAATTAAGCGTGTTGCACAAACCGGAAAACCAATGATCATGTCAACCGGTATGGCCAACCAAGAAGAGATTGCAGAAGCAATCAAAACAGCACGAGATAACGGGTGTAAAGAACTTGTCGTCTTGCATTGTGTCAGTGGGTATCCAGCGCCAGCAGATCAATATAACCTTAAAACGATCGCAGATATAGCACAACGTTTTGACGTGTTATGTGGGTTATCTGATCATACTATTGATAATGCAACGGCGGTGGCATCTGTTGTATTAGGTGCCTGTTTGATAGAAAAACATGTAACAATGGACCGTGATGGTGGAGGTGCGGATGATAGCTTCTCACTCGAGCCAAATGAACTGAGACAGTTATGTAAAGATTCAAAAACTGCATGGCAAGCGATTGGGCAAGTGAATTATGAACGCACGGAAGCAGAGAAAGGCAATGTTAAATTTCGCCGTTCATTATATGTGGTTAAAGATATTAAAGCTGGTGAAGTGTTCACTTCTGATAACGTAAGAAGTATCCGTCCAGGCTTTGGTATAGCACCAAAATTTTTGGAGGATGTTTTAGGCAAAAAGGCATTAAAGGCTATTCAAAAAGGTAGTGCTTTACGAGCTGATTTCTTTTCTAATAAATGATTCTATATAAGTAAATCGATTTAAGGGAACACATGCAATATTGTAAAAAATGTATTATGCCGGTTACTAGACCTGAGCAAGTTTTCACTAATGGCATTTGTGATGCCTGTCATTCTGCCGTTGAAAAGCATGCCAAAATAGATTGGACACAACGTGAAGCAGACTTTAAAACTATTTTAGATAAATATCGCAGTAAGGATGGCAGTCAGTATGATTGTATTATTCCTGTTAGTGGCGGTAAAGATAGTTGTTATCAAGCTATAACTATGCGTGATAAATATGGGATGAATCCATTATGTGTAACGCATACTCCATGTGATTTAACACCTGTAGGTATAGAAAACCTGAACTTTTTAAGAGATCAAGGATTTGATTTAATACAGATTTCAGGTAATAGGAAATATTATAAAGAACTAGTTCGAATTGGATTTTTCAAACTAGGTGATTGCTGCTGGCCAGAACACATTGGTATTTTTACAGCACCAATTCGTGTTGCCGTTAATTATAATATACCATTGTTAATCTGGGGAGAGAATTCACAGTTTGAATACGGTGGGCCAGCTACAAAAAAAGAGAATAATTTCTTAGATAGAAATTGGTTAGAGCAATTCCAAATGAGTGGGCATAGGTTATCTGATGTAGTTCACGATGGAGTTGAGTTAAATACAATCAGAACGTTAGTTTATCCAAGTGATGAAGAAGTAAATCGTGTTGGGGTAACAGGACTATTTTTAGGTTATTTTGAAAAATGGGATTCAAAGCGAAATGTTGACGTATGTTGTAGCCTCGGATGGAATAAAAACCCTGATGGACCAGTAGAAGGTGCTTTTAATGATGTAGAGAATCTTGATTGTAAGTGGATTGGAGGCCTACATGATTACATGAAGTTTATTAAATATGGGTATGGTCGTGCAACTGACCAAATTTGTATTGAAATACGCGCTGGACGTATGACAAGGGAAGAGGGTATTAAGGCTTTAAAGAAGTCCACAGAAGGCCAAGTTCCGATGAAATATGTTCCAGACTTTTTAGAGTATCTAGATATAACAGAGAAAGAGTTTTTAGATAATTTAGATCGTTTTACTAATAAAATGATTTTTAAAAGAAACGAAGAAACTGGTGAGTTAATAAAAGATAAGTTAGGTAATTTAGTAAGACGTTACTTTCCTGAGTAAATAAAATGTTAAAAATTGTTGATTTACAAGTAGGTAATATAGGTAGTGTAACCAAGGCTGTTAAGCATCTTGGGATAGATTACGAATTAATTACAAAACCAGAACAATTAATAGGTGCATCAAAAATACTATTACCAGGGGTTGGTAGCTTTGCTACCGCCTCTAGTAGGTTACATGCGTCTGGGTTTATTAAATCATTAGATGAACAAATACTAGGCTTGAATATACCTGTTTTAGGCATATGCGTTGGAATGCAGTTGCTTGCAGATTTTGGCTTAGAAGGTGGAAAGTCTAATGGATTGGGATATATCAGTGCTACAGTTGAAAAAGTAAATAGTTTTGATGGTTCACTTAATGTCCCTCACATGGGGTGGAATGATGTAAACTCAAATAGCTGTGAATTATTTGATGGGATTCCTAATAATAGTTGTTTCTATTTTGTACATAGTTACGCAATGAAAATAATCGATGATGAAGGACTAGATATTGCTTTCACAGATTATGGCGAAAATGTTGTTGCTTATGTGAGAAAGGGCAATGTTCATGGTGCTCAATTTCATCCTGAAAAAAGTCAGTCTGTTGGTCTTAAATTTTTGCGGAATTTTATTGAATCATGTTAAAGAAACGTATAATACCGATAGTTTTGCTCGACGGTTTTTCAGTATTAAAGACGATTAACTTTAATGAACGTCGTAATTTAGGAAGTCCTGTTACAGTTGTAAGAACTTATAATACCAGGAATGTGGACGAGTTAGTTTTACTAGATATTGATGCAACAAAACAAGGGCGAGCAATAGATAAATTTACAATTGCAGAAATAGCTCAAGACTGTTTTATGCCTTTGACTGTAGGTGGTGGAATCAAATCCATAGAAGATATTCAGGATTTACTTTCAAAAGGTGCAGATAAAATAGCTATTAATTCCATAGCACTTCAAAAACCCAATTTTATTAAAGAATCTGCTGAAATATTTGGTTCTCAATGCATTGTTATTTCAATTGATGTTGTAGAGTTTGAAACTGAATTTTATGTTTATAGCGCTGGTTCAATAAGAAAAGATATAAATTTAATAAGTTGGATAAAAGAAGTTGAAGAGCTTGGGGCTGGAGAATTACTAATAAATAATGTGACAAGAGATGGTACTATGAATGGTGGAAGTTTAGAATTAGCTAAACTAGTGTCTGAAAATGTTAATATTCCAGTTATATATGCTGGAGGGGTTAATAATCCACAGAATGCTGCGTTACTAGCAAGTTCTGATATTTCTGCCATTGGTATTTCTAGTATCTTCCATTTTACAGATTTTACGCCTAAAGACTGTAGTAAAGAATTATTAAACAAAGGTATTCCTGCTAGATAATTAATATTTTATTATTTGATTAATGTTGGTTTTTAGAGGAATACTCGCTGAATTTTTAAAAGCCAATAAGGCATGTAATATAAGAAAAAGATATTCAATTAATTATAAATTAAATAAAAGCGTTTAGTTTTTACTGTATAGGTTCTTTAATGTTAAAAAATATTTTTGAAGTAGCTATTTCATCTAATGAAATTCTGACAAAAACTAATAGTTCTGAGTTGAGATTTCAGGTTAAAAACGTTAAAAGAAAAAAAACTTACGGTTTGTTTTATCGATTTATAATTGGTTTAGTCTTAATTTTAAAAGTTATTTTTAGAAAGAAAAGCTATTTAAATAAAATTAATAAGGACAAGTCAGTTACAGGTAAAATAGCTGTTTACTCTACATTAAATCAATTCAAAACTATTGATAAAATAGTGGATGAAACTTTTTCTATATATTCATTAAATAATAGTATAGATGAAGGGATATTCATCAGTAAATATAAATTACATTCAATATTAATTTATATTTTATGGTATTTTATTTTATTTTTTTATGTAATGTATAAAAAAGGTGTTGTAAATGCTGTACTTTTGTATTCATCATGTGGTGAACGATTCCCTTTGGCGGTACTAGATTATAAATTTTACATAAAATTCCTTCAAAATAAAAAAGTTAAGTCAGTTTTAGTTGCCAATGACCATAACTACGAGATCAGATCTTTAATTCTAGCATCAAAAAAACTCGATATTAAGAGATATTATTTACAGCACGGAGTTGTAAGTGATAGTTTCCCCGATGCGAATGTGTTCACAGCCTGTTTTTTTGATGGTCATCAAGCACTAGAATGTTATCAACGAATATCAAAGTTGGAATGTCAATATTATCTTGTTGGTGCTGTTCGTTTCTGTATTAAGTCTAAAATTAACTTATCTTGCATAGGTAATTCTGTTATTAATATTGCTCTTAACGATACAATAGATTTAGCAGGAATTGAATGTATGTTTAAAATAGTTAGAGCCAAGATGCTAAAAGGAATGATTTGTAAAGTTAGATTTCACCATATGCAATCAGAGTCAGATGGAATAAAAAAACTATGCAATACTCATGACTTTATAGTTGAGCAAACCAATATGTCAGTCGTTGACTTTTTATCAAAATCTAGATATCTGATAACGGTTTCATCTGGCATTGTATTAGATGCTCTGCGGATTGGCGTGCTTCCTATTATTTACATAGATCATAATTCAATCGATGATTTTGGTTATGTGGAACATTCTAGTGCTCTACCTCTTGAGTCTTTAGATTTTAATAATATAGATTTTAAACGTAAAATAAACGAAATAACACAAAATGGTACATATTATGATTATCTTTTAAATAAAGGCGAATTTGAATATGATAAATCAATAGATTTGATAAAAGAAATATTGGACTCTGAAAATATTAAGAATGATGGAAAAAGTATAAAGTTATGAATTTAAAAATAACAAGTATTTATATTTTTAGCAGCATTCTTTCAGCAGTCGTCCCGTTTATATTATTGCCAATTTTAACTAGAGTTTTCCCTCCTGAAGTATATGGCCAAATCGCCATGTATATGATATTTGTATCATTGTCTTCTGCATTTATCGGGCTAAATACTATTGGTGCTACGGAGCGTAAATATTTTGAGACCTTTTGTCATGATGATTTAAAAACATATAATGGGAATAGCTTCATTGTTTATTTTTTCAGTCTTCTTGTTTACTTCCTCGTAATTTCACTTTTAGGTGATTATTTTTCGAGTTTTTTAGGAATTCCTTTATTCTGGTTATATCTAGCTATTATTAATTCAGCTTGTCTTTTTATAATTAATTTTAGATTAGGGCAATGGCAAATAAGATTGAAAGCGGTTAAATATGGCGTAGTACAAATATCTAATGCTCTAATTAATATGTTAATAAGTTTGTTTTTTGTTATAACATTAAATTTGGGTGGAGAAGGTCGGGTTTTAGGTATAATCTCGGCTTTGCTAATAGTGTCTATATATTCATGCTACTCTATTATTAAGGATGAACTTGTAATTATTAAATATAAAAAAATATATTTAATAGATCTAATTAAATATGGAGTTCCGTTAATTCCTCATGTCATTGCAGGTATAGTCGTTTTATCTCTTGATCGTGTCATTATTAATAAAGAATTGGGACTTGAACTAACTGGTATTTATATGGTTGCAGCAAGTTTGTCTGGTGCATTGAGCCTAATTTTTCACAGTATAAATAAGGCTTACACGCCGTGGCTTTTTACTAATTTAGAAAAAAATTGTATAAAAATAAAAAAAGAGATAGTGAAGAAAACATATATATATTTTGTTTTTTTAATTTTTCTTTCAATAATATCGTTTTTTCTAGCACCTTTGGTCTTTGAGGTTATCGTGGGCGAGCGTTATCACAAGGCTTCAGATATCATATCTATTTTAGTTGTTGGGCATGTTTTTCTGGGAATGTACCTAATGGTAACTAATTACATTTTTTATACTAAAAGGACCAAATTAATATCAATAGCTACTATTATTTCAAGCGTAGTAAATATTTTACTTTTATTATTTTTGGTTCCTATTTATGAATTGTATGGTGCAGCTTTAGCATTTATGATCTCAAATTGTTTACTATTTATTGTTACCTGGATAGTCAGTGCACGAGTATTCAAAATGCCTTGGGTATCAATATTTTATAAAAATTAAAGGTGTATAATGTTTTATTCGATTTTAGTTGAAAATATAAGAAAAATTCGGAAGTTTTATTACACATATAGAGCCATTTCATCTATTACTAGTTGGAAATCAAAGCCTATTATTAACAAAAAATCAGTTTTCAATAATAATATTTTGTTAGGTTTTAACTGCAATTTCAATGGAATGGATGTTAGCGGTGGTGGATTGGTTATTATTGGAGATAACTTTCACTCAGGAAGTGAGTGCCTAATAATAACTCAAAATCATAATATTAACGGCGATTCAATACCCTACGATAATACATATATACTCAAAGATGTTGAAATAGGGGATAATGTTTGGTTAGGCAATCGGGTTATAATTCTCGGTGGAGTTAAGATTGGTGAAGGAGCCGTTATTCAAGCTGGCAGTGTCGTCGTTTCTGATATACCTGCCTTGGCTATAGCTGGTGGTCATCCAGCTAAAGTATTTTCTAGCCGAGATACTTTACATTATGAGTACCATAAAAAAAATAAAAACTTTAATTAGTATTTTGGAATTCAATAAATGAAGATTAATTTACGAACAAAAGGGATTTATTTTTTCGTTTTCTTGTTATTTTTTAATTTATTTTTCCCCACTTTCAATAATGTTTTAGATGAAAATGGTGGGACTGGTGTTTTAATAATTAACTTTACAATGTTTTTATTTTTATTTTCACACATGATTTATTCATATGTTTATAAACGGTTAGTGTTTACAAATATAGAGTTAATATCTATTTTCATTGCACTTTCTTTCTCCGTAAACATTATCATTACCAGTGTAACAAACAATGAATTAATTTTTGCTGATGTATATGAACTTTTTAGACCTGTTTATTACTTAGTATGTTTTTTGTATGGGTTTAATTTGATAAGATTGAATACCGTTTCCGTGGATACATATATTAAATATATGTCCTTCGCTATATTATTTACTGCGTTTTTTAGTTTATTATGTATTGTTTTTATCAATTCTTTTGGTTTGAATATTATCTCTTTCTACGCAAAATACTCTCTTATTCCGAATCTAAGATTCACAGGAACATTCCAAAATCCATATGATTTTGCTTTTATTAGTGCCTTACCTTTAAGTTATTTTTTAACTAAATTTATTTCTTCTGGTTCGAAGCTTAATTTGATTTATGTATCTGTAATATTAATTACTATGGCATTTGGTCAAAGTAAATCAGGTTTCATAACTTTATTATCTGTAATAACTCTGAATTTATTACTATATAAATTTTACGAAAGTAATTCTGAAAGATCAAAAGGTGTTAATTTAAGACTTATTTTTTTCCCGGTTTTTTTCTTTACTGCAAGTATCGGAACCTACATAATTTATGCTGACCAATTCCAATATTTAATTAATGGATTAATATCAATGTCATCAGGTGGTGATCGGTCATCTCAAATTAGATTAGAACAGTTGTTTGTTCTATTAAATATGATGAGTGAAAATATTTTTAATTTATTAGTGGGTTTTGGTTCTTATAAAAATAGCGATTTAATGTTTGAATCACAATATTCTTTATATTTATTTAGATATGGATTCTATGGTGTTTTTTTATTGTCTTGTTTCATTTTATTTCCATTATTAATATTTTCTTTGTCAAAAAAGATTTCAGGTCTTCAAAAGATGATTGTTTTACTTTTTATTTATTCAGCTATCCCATCTGGTTTTGGTAATAACGTTTTGGACCAATCTAGAATACCTTTCTTGTATTTCTCTTTTTTGGGAGTTATTTTTTCAGTTATCATGCAAACACATAGGCATAAGGAGGAAATGTGAAGTCTGTTTTATTATCTAATTTATCTTATTTTGGGAGATATGGGGGAGTTGAAAATTCGATAAGATTTCTATCGCAGTCACTTCTTAAGATGAATTGCGATGTGACTATATTATATGGATATATAAAAAATGATGATAGATTTCAAAGGAAATTTTTTTCCGATGGAATTAATTACTATAGTTTTAAATATAAACCATTCCATTCTAGTTTTTACAACAAATGTTATCTTCCTATTGCTATAGTTGAGCTTCTATATACTTTTTATTTGATTAAAGTAGAAAAGAATGTTACTCATTCTATCAGCCGGAATCAATTTGTTTGTTACTTTGCAAACAAGTTTTTTAATGGGCTGAATACTTACATCGCACCAGGATTTAGTCAGTTTCAATCTTCAAAAGATTTTTTAGGTGTATCTGGAATTGTTCGTAAAATAAAAAATAAATTCCATAATTACTTTGATTTTCAAGCGATAGTAAAGTCAAATAGAGTTATTGTTTTTTCTGACAATATGTTGGATCAAGCTAATAAAGTAATCGCCAGTTCAACTGTGTCTGCTGTGTCAACTAGTATTTGTCAAATCGAAATTTCTAAGCCCGGCGTGGATAGAGATATTTTTCATCCGGTCGAAGCATCTGAAAAAATAATCTTACGAAGAAAGTTCGGTATACCTGAAGATGATTTAGTAATATTATGCGTTGGTAGATTTGTGGCTGCAAAAGGTTTTGATATTGCAATTAAGTCAATGGCTTTAGTTAAAGATAAGAAGTTATTCCTTGTTATAGTTGGTGATGGATTATTATTTGATAATTACCGTCAGATTATCAAAAGTTTAAACTTAACTAATCTAATATTACTAGTAGGTCCAACTAATTCCGTGTCTGATTATTATAAAGCATCGGATTATTTTCTGATGTCATCTATATATGAACCTTTAGGTCAAACTATTTTGGAATCTATTGCGTGTGGGATCCCTATTATTGCCTTTAAACATGAAGCGGTCATAACTGCAACACATGAACTTTTAGGGGATACTGCATGTACTTATGTTGATAATGTTGAACCTTTAACTTTGGCTAAAACTTTATCCTCTTTAGACTTTTTTGATTCCGATATTTATAAGGAAAAAGTTACATCTTCGTTAACTTTAGCTAATGAATTTTCCTGGGATAAATTAGCTATTCAGCTCATTAATTAAGAGGGTCGTAATGTTGCCTTTAGTTTCAATAATAATGCCTGGATTTAATTGTAGCAAAACTCTAGCCCGTGCTTTTTGTTCTGTGATAAATCAAACTCATACAAATTGGGAGTTGCTTTTTATCGATGATGCTTCAACGGATAATACTATTGAAATAGCTGAAAGCATACGTGATTATAGAATTAAGGTTTTTAGATCTGATGTTAACTCAGGTGGTGCTGTAACTCCCAGAAATCGTGCAATATATTTAGCAAAAGGAAAGTATATTGCTTTTTTAGATTCCGATGACTCATGGGAGTCTAATAAATTGGAATTACAACTTAATGCCATGGTACTGAATCGTTGTTATGCCGCATGCAGTGCTTATCGTAGAGTCAAAAATGATAAGGTAATTAGTGTTGTTAAGCCACCCTCTATTATATCTTATAGTAAGCTTTTAAATAGTAATCACATCGCTAATTTGACTGGTATATATGATTGTGAAGTCTTAGGTAAGTTTTATCAAAAAGATATAGGGCATGAAGATTATTTAATGTGGTTAAAAATCCTAGCTAAAACTGATTGCATTTGTGTTAAAGATGTTCTTGCGTCATACTCCATAAGTGAAACAAGTTTATCTTCAAACAAATTTGAAGCTATAAAGTGGCATTTTAACATTCTAAGTAAAGAACTTGAATTACCATTTTTTAACTTGTATTTTAGGTTTTTTTGTTATGTTTATAATGCTATATTGAAAAGGTATTAATAATCAGTTAAATGATGTCGTTATTCCATTTTCTGTTTATATGTATCTTCGCGGTTCACGAGTGAATGTCACCTTAATGTTAATTAAATATTTGAAATTCAATTTAATTACAATTTGGTTTCTTTCGTAATTTATATTTTATTAAGAATTAACTTTAAAGTTATTTCTTTATTCATATTAAATTCGCCATAAATTTATCTTGCTAGATTTTATATTCACATTATAACTTTGATTAATAATTAATTTTTTTAGTTTATTTATACATTGTTTTATTTGTCGTCATTTTTATACTTAAATATCTAAATTAATTTAAATATTTTATCATTAAATTTTTTGTTATTTACCGCTTGCTTGGCGGTTAGTTACGTTATTCATCAACTACTCAATTTTAGTGTTTTTATTTTTTTGTGGTTGTGGATTTTAGATATTGTAATATATTATATAAATTAATAGATACTGATTTTGTTTAAAATAACGAGTCAGATTAGTTTTTGATAACAATCGGTAATGGTTTCATTGGTGCTTACCTAATTGACTTAATTAGTTAAATCTGATGATATCAAAATTATCAAAATTATCAAAATTATCAATTTTGATGAATTAATGCCTTACCTTTCCAGTATTCACTACTCTTTGTAATGTCTGTGACAAACTGAACATGTCATCAAAAAATATCAAGGTACTTTATTCTATTAGCTTATTAGGTGGCTATATATTAGATTTGTTGTCTAAATTGACTGGTATGAGTTTCCCTTTAGTGCTTACTTATTTAAAATTTTGCGCTGACACAACTATCGGCTCGATTGGGTCTATTTTTTCTGGATTTTAGCCTCCATTTATACTGGCTGAGGCGGTTAAAGCGGATGGGCCAATACTAATTTAATAAATTAGCTAATTTTTTGGGGGGATGCTTAGTTCTGAAATCGATTAAGATATACACAAATTAATTAAAAAAAACATGAGCCTTGTTAGCTTTGCTGATGGCTCAACTCTTGTAATGATTCCTTAAGGAAATGTGCCAATTTCCTAAACAAAGTTGTATTTCTCACTATGAAAATTGCTATTGCTGGTACAGGCTATGTTGGCCTATCAAATGCGATGTTGCTAGCTCAGCATCATGAAGTCGTTGCAGTCGATATTATTGCAGAAAAAATTGATATGCTAAATCACGGTATATCCCCTATCTCTGATACTGAAATTGAAGACTTTTTAAAAAATAAGACATTAAATTTTACTGCTACACTGGACAAACAGCTAGCTTATCAACATGCTGAATTTGTGATTATTGCTACACCGACTGATTATGATGTGGAAACTAACTATTTTAATACCTCTACAGTTGAGGCCGTAATTCATGATGTTATGGCAATTAATCCAAATGCTATTATGGTGATTAAATCTACCGTTCCTGTGGGTTACACAGCGCGCATTAAACAAGAGTTGGGTTGTGATAACCTAATTTTCTCTCCTGAGTTTTTGCGTGAAGGGAAGGCGCTATACGATAATCTTTATCCTTCACGTATTATCGTGGGTCAAATAAGTGAGATGGCAAAAGTTTTTGCTAACTTATTAGTTGAAGGTGCATTAAAAGAAAATATTGAGGTATTGTTCACTAATTCAACTGAAGCTGAAGCCATTAAACTATTTTCTAATACCTATTTGGCCTTGCGTGTCGCTTATTTTAACGAGTTAGATACCTATGCTGAATCACATGGTTTAAATTCCCGTCAGATCATTGAGGGCGTTTCGCTAGATCCGCGCATTGGAAATCATTATAATAACCCCTCATTTGGATATGGTGGTTACTGTTTACCAAAAGATACCAAGCAACTTCGTGCAAACTATGCTGATGTTCCAAACAATATTATTGGCGCGATTGTTGATTCGAATACAACTCGTAAAGATTTTATTGCGGAGTCCATTTTCAAGCGTGGTCCCAAGGTTGTGGGTATTTATCGGTTAATTATGAAAGCAGGTTCTGATAACTTTCGTTCATCAAGTATTCAAGGGATCATGAAGCGTTTGAAAGCAAAAGGTATCGAAGTTGTAATTTTTGAACCAGAGTTAAAAGAAAGTCACTTTTTTCATTCTGAGGTTATCACTGATTTAGAGTTATTTAAATCTACCTCAGATGTAATTGTGTCAAATCGTATGGCTGTTGAATTAGCTGATGTTGTAGGTAAAGTATATACCCGTGATCTATTTGGACAGGATTAGCTTTTCCATATTAGATGTTGATTTTTTATGCGATTCTAATGGTTGCTTAAGTGGTTGGATTAATGTTCCTGTAGAATTAAATAGGCATTTTGTAAGTTATATTTTTTGCCACGTCATCAAAGGTGACTAGACGTTTTATATTCAATCATTTTCGTTTTTTTTGACTCTAATAGCCTTAGTTGATAACCCGACCGTATCGAATAATGGTAACTATTGGGCAGGATGTTTATTTATATTTTTAAAATAGAGCTTTACAGTGCAGTTATTTGCTCTAGGTGTATAATCTCTCGTAGCCAATTTTGACATAAGCTTCTCATTAACTTCGGCATTTTTATGCGGAAACTAGTATCCATATAATTGAATGATATAATCCATTGCCAACAAATACACCTAGCCCTTATAATCTAAGCATATGGTTAGTTGTGCTGTTGGTTTGAAAATTTCAAGCCACAACTTTACGAGTCTTTTATGGTTGCTCAAAACAAAATTTATCCCAAAAACAGCATTAAAAATAGAATTGATAATGAGGTTCGTATTAGCCGTTTTAAATCTAAGTCCCAAGCGCTTAAGCAGAAAACTATTTATATTTATTGCCCTGAAAAACGCGAGTTAGAGATAGGGCTAATTATTGATGACTATTCGTTTGATATAGTCGTCAATGATTATGATATTAAAAATTTAGACAGCAAAGTAATATGTCACTTTGAAAGTTCAAGTCTTAGTTTTGAAAACCAACAGTTTCTGGTTGAAGCTACAGAACTCGGTGCTTGGGTTGAACCACTTGTTAGTTATCTTGACTCAAGATTTGGCTACACTGAGGTTAAGTTGCTACAAAATGGTTATTTTCTACATCAAAAAGCTTTTTCAATTTTATCAACTAAAAGAACTCAACTTGCAAAGAGAATCATTGATATTTTTTCTTCATTTATATTAGGTTTAATTACATTGCCTATTTTTTTATTGACCGCGATTGTTATAAAGTTAGAAAGTCCCGGCCCTATTTTTTTCAAACAAAAAAGAACTGGTCAATACAATATTGAGTTTGATGTCTATAAATTTCGCTCTATGAGTTCTGATGCAGAGAAAAATGGTGCACAATGGGCAAGTGAAAATGACGTTCGAGTAACTCGAGTCGGTAACTTTATCAGGAAAACTCGTATTGATGAGTTACCTCAAATTATCAATATTATTAAGGGTGAGATGTCCATAGTTGGACCTCGTCCGGAACGTGAAGTTTTTATAGAGGATTTAGAAAAAGAAATCCCTTATTATAGATTTAGACACGCGGTTAAGCCCGGAGTTACAGGTCTTGCTCAGGTTAGTTATCCATATGGAGCATCTGTTGAAGATGCAATATGGAAACACAAATATGATATTTATTATATTAAACATCATAGTGCTATTTTAGACTTTAAAATTCTCCTTAAAACGATTAAAGTTGTTTTATTTGGCATGGGTAGATAAATAGGTATTATTATGAAAGTAGTTATTCCCGTTGCTGGTCTTGGTACCCGCATGCTACCAGCGACCAAG
>TARA_R110002124_G_scaffold9863_6_pt1 | contig 18549 bp, 17 predicted proteins | sample TARA_R110002124 | Tara Oceans TARA_R110002124 (sample SAMEA4397445) | marine metagenome | biome: Polar Biome; feature: [SRF] surface water layer (ENVO:00010504); material: water (ENVO:00002006), including particulate matter (ENVO:01000060) such as... | depth 5 m | reverse complement strand
AGCAATGACAAAAGCCTGACGGACAAAGTCGTCAAAAATACGATTTCCGGCGGGGTCAGCATCAACGATTGCTCGTTCCATGTGGCGCAGCACGACATCCCTTTCGGCGGGGTCGGCGCCTCGGGCATGGGGCACTATCACGGGCATGAGGGCTTCATCGAATTCAGCAAGATGCGGCCGATCTTCTCCCAGTTCCGTTTCTCGGCACTGCCGCTGATGTATCCGCCCTACGGTAAGGTATTCAGAACCCTGTACAGCTTGATGATCAAGCTGAAGCTCTAGGATTGCGGCATTACATGGGAAACGGAAATAGTGACATGCGGACATTGATTTTCATCACACTGCTGGTCGTCGGTTACCCAACGACGGCGGCAGCGGACACGACGGAGGAACAACAGCGGCAGGCCGCCGCGTTAGCCGACAAGTTCGTCGGCATGTTGAAACCGCAGTTGAAGCAGGCCATGACGGCGGGTGGCCCGACGCACGCCATCGCCGTATGCGCTGACATTGCGCCAGGGATCGCAGATGCACTTAGCGCTGAGTCCGACTGGTCTGTGAGGCGCGTCAGCCTCAAATCACGCAACGCCAGCCGCGCAATACCGGACGACTGGGAGCGCAACGTACTGCTGGACTTCGATCGACGCCAGGCTGCGGGCGACCCACCTGCCGATCTGCATGTCGGCGAAGTCGTCAACGGGCGATACCGATATATGCAGGCACAGGTCGTCGAGCCTCTCTGCCTGGTCTGCCATGGCGAGGCCCTTGCGAGTGATGTTCAGGAGACATTGCAGGAGTACTACCCGGACGACTGGGCCACCGGTTACAAACTTGGCGAGGTGCGCGGTGCCATCAGCGTATCCGGGAACTTGTAGCCTGCGCTGACGTGGAGCGCGAGACCAGAAGATGATGCACCAGCGGCTGCAACTGCTTACCTGAACCAACACAGGCAGCACGGCTATAGCATCTAACGGCCAACTGTGTTTTACTAATGAGAATTGTTTGCATTTGAAGAATCCTCCCACCTGATAGCCACGATAGGTACCCTATGCGTTTTTCTCGCGCGGCTCTGCGCCATCTTACATCTGTCCTTTCTGTCACCGTGGCTGCGATCATGCTGGGTGCTCCCACTGCGCATGCCAAAGCTGTGAATGTTTATTCAGCGCGGCAGGAAGCACTGATCAAACCCATGCTGGACAGATTTACCGAGGAAACCGGTATCGAGGTCAACCTCATCACCGGCGACGGTGACGCCCTGCTCACGCGCCTGCGCAGTGAGGGCCGCAATTCTCCGGCCGATGTACTGTTGACGGTTGATGCAGGCCGCCTGTACCGCGCCAAGGAAGCCGGTGTACTGCAGCCCATCCAGTCTGACTACCTGGTGGAGAATATTCCCGCCAACCTGCGCAACAGCGAGGGCTACTGGTATGGCCTGTCAGTGCGCGCGCGCGTGATCGCGTATGCGAAGGACCGCATCAACCCCGAGGAATTGAGTACCTATGAGGCACTCACTGATGAACAGTGGCGCGGCCGCATTTGCGTGCGCTCCTCGGGCAACATCTACAACCAGTCGCTGGTTGCCAGCATGATTTCAACGCAGGGAGAAGCCGCCACAGAAGCGTGGGCAGAGGGTCTGGTCGCAAATTTCGCACGCCCACCCCAGGGTGGCGACCGGGACCAGATCAAGGCGCTCGCCACTGGCCAGTGTGATCTGGCACTGGTCAACAGCTACTACTACGGCGCCATGCTGCAGAGCGACGATGAAGAAGAGAGGGCCGCCGCCGGTGCAGTGGCAGTATTCTTCCCCAATCAGGACGGCCGCGGTACCCATATCAATGTGAGTGGTGCCGGTGTCACCCAATCCGCCAGCAATATCGCCGAGGCCACTGCTCTTATTGAGTTCCTGGCCGGGCCCGAGGCCCAGAGCTGGTACGCTGAAGCCAACAATGAGTACCCGGCCAGCAAAGGTATTGAGCCCAGTCCCCTGCTCGAATCCTGGGGCGATTTTAAAGCCGATTCGGTTGACGTGACAGAGCTCGGGCGCTTGAATGCGCAGGCAGTCATGGCTATGGATCGGGCGAATTGGAAATAGGCTCAGCAACACCCTTAACACCGGCATTGCCTCGCGGGCGCGGCAGCTTTGGCTGGCGCGCCCTCATGTTACTGACAGCCTGCCTGATTGCCGTGCCGGTCCTGGTCATCGTCGCCAGTCTGTTCCAGGGTTTCAGCCCGGTCTGGCGACACTTGCTGGATACGGTGCTACAGGACTATGTCGTCAATTCACTATTATTGATGCTCGGCGTTGGTGTTGGCACCCTGCTATTGGGCGTCAGCGCTGCCTGGTTAACCGCGATGTGCGATTTCCCCGGCCGCAGACTGTTCAACTGGGCGCTGTTACTGCCGATGGCGATGCCAGCCTACATCATCGCCTACACTTACACCGGCATGCTCGATTTCTCCGGGCCGCTGCAGAGCGCCCTGCGCGCACAATTCGGCTGGGGCTATGGCGACTACTATTTCCCCGAGATTCGCTCACTCGGCGGCGCTATCTGCATGCTGTCGCTGGTGCTGTACCCCTACGTCTACCTGTTGGTGAGGGTGGCGTTTAGCGAACAATCGACGGCGGTACTCGAGGCCAGCCGCAGCCTGGGCAAAGGCCCCTGGAAAACCCTGTTTCTGGTGGCGCTGCCAATGGCTCGACCAGCCATTGTCGCCGGTATCAGTCTGGTGTTGATGGAAACGCTGGCCGATTTCGGCACGGTGGATTACTTCGGCGTCAGTGTCTTCACCACGGGCATATTTCGTACCTGGTACGGACTGGGTGAGCTGCAAACCGCGGCACAGCTGGCAGCTTTTCTGTTGCTGTTCGTATTTATCCTGTTTACGCTGGAACAATACTCGCGCCGTCGTCTGCGCTTTCACCACAGCGGTGCCCAGCAAAAACCCACGCGCATTGCGTTGCGGGGATGGCGCGGCTGGTGCGCATTTGCGCTGGCCCTGCTGATTGTAACTGCGGGCTTTGCGTTGCCCGCCGCGCAACTGGCAGCCTGGGCCAGTGACCGCCTCGGCGATACCGACGTCGCGGCATTCCTGGCGCTGGTGGGCAGCAGCTTTACGCTGGCGGCGATTGCCTCTGTTTGCTGCCTGGTGATTGCACTGCTGCTCGGCTACGGCAAACGCCTGCATCCGGGGCAACTGGAACACCAGGCGGCGAGGGTATCATCCATGGGTTATGCGGTGCCCGGCACTGTGATTGCCGTGGGAGTGCTGATCCCCTTTGCCTGGACGGACAATCACGTTGACGCGATGATGCGCGAGTATTTTGATGTCTCCACCGGCCTGCTTCTCAGTGGCACTCTGGTCGCACTGGTATTTGCCTATGTGGTGCGTTTTCTCTCGGTGTCGCTGCAATCAGTGGAATCCGGGCTGGCACGCATTCGCCCCAGCATTGATGAATCCGCCCGCTCTCTGGGCAAACGTCCTGTGCAGGTACTGCAGCGCATTCACATGCCGATGCTGCGTGGCTCGCTGGTCACCGCCCTGCTGCTGGTCTTTGTCGATGTATTGAAGGAACTGCCCACCACGCTTATCCTGCGCCCTTTCAATTTCAACACACTGGCGGTACGCACCTATGAACTCGCCTCCGACGAACGGCTTGCGGACGCGGCACTACCGGCACTGGCAATTGTGCTGATTGGCCTGCTGCCTGTTATCCTCATGACCCGCACCCACACCCAAGGACGCGCATGACCAGCCAACTGGCGCTGCAACAGGTATCTGTTAATTACAACGCTTTTCCTGCCGCTGTGGATGTCTCGTTCAGTCTTGAACAGGGGCAGATCGGCTGTTTGCTGGGCCCCTCCGGATGCGGAAAAACCACCCTGCTGCGCGCGATTGCCGGCTTTGAGCAGATTTCGACCGGCAGCATTACCCTGCGCGGCGAAACCATAAGTCGCGCCGGTGCACAGTTGCCACCAGAGCAGCGCAAGGTCGGCATGGTGTTTCAGGACTTCGCGCTGTTCCCGCACCTGGATGTACAGCGCAATATCGCTTTTGGTCTCGACAGCATGGATCGCACGGCACGGGCACAGCGGGTGCGCGAAATGCTCGCGCTGGTGGAACTCGAAACCTATGCCAGCGCGTATCCCCACGAACTGTCCGGAGGCCAGCAACAGCGAGTGGCGCTGGCCCGGGCACTGGCACCTCACCCGGAAATACTGCTGCTCGATGAGCCGTTTTCCAGCCTGGACAGCGAACTGCGCGGACAGTTAGCCGCAGAAGTGCGCGAACTGCTAAAACGCAACGGCGTCACCGCCATACTCGTGACCCACGACCAGCACGAAGCGTTCGCCATGGCCGACCGGATCGCGCTGCTGCGCCAGGGCCGCGTGGTGCAACTCGATACGCCCTATAACCTGTACCACAAACCGGGCAGCGAATTTGTCGCGGAGTTCATTGGCCAGGGCAATATCATTACGGTGTCCGTGGATGCGGCTGGCGTGTTGAATGACGGCCTGGGCAGGCTGGATAGGGGACATCGTCACTGGCAGGCGGGACAGACACTGCGCCTGCTGGTGCGCCCGGACGACATCGAGCACGATGAGGGCAGCGCGTTGCGTCTCCCGGTGGTGAGCAAGTCTTTTCGGGGTGCACACTATCTATACGAGCTTGCGCTACCCGATGGTCAGCGGGTGCCCTGCCTCACGCCCAGCCATGTGGGAATCAATCCCGGCCAGCCGTTACCCGTCCGCTTCAACCTGCAACACGTGGTGATCTTTGATAACTCCCAACAGGACCCTGTACACGCCTCGTCCTGAGGTTTGAGGTGTCCTCGTCTGTTATCGTGGTCTCCCTTAGCTGATGCGACATTGACCAACTCGTTTCCCGGCACCGCCCCGCGGTAGACCGGCTACTGAAGCAGCATCGATGGGACGCCAGGATTGCCTGCCTGCTTACAGGCTCCTCTTTAGTTCCTTATTGATCGCCGCCGCACCCACAAGCTCAGCACTATCAAAGCAAGCAGTGTGGGCAGGCCAACGCTGCCTCCGCCTCCACCGCCGTCACCGGACCCAATATCCGATGGCACTGGCTCAGGTGTTGGCGCCGGCGTTGGCGTGGGCGTTGGTTCGGGTGCCGCACCCGCAAGTGCAAAAGTCTCCACCACGCCGGCCTCTGTATAGCCCTCAATCACCGTCTGTTCCGGTTCTCCCTGATCGCTGTATTTAGTCATGGTCAACGTGTATGGCCCCGTGGCATACCCAGTCAGTTTTACTGAGTAGTCATCTATCGGAAGCACAATGACCCAGCCATGCCCGCCGTCATCATGCTCAAAGGCCATACTGTGAATGGTGCCCGGCAGGCCACTCTTCTCTGATAAAACCAGATATTTGGGGTCAGAGTAATAACTGCAAACAACTACTCCTCGCTGGTAGAGATTCACATTCAATTTTCCGCCGATTTATAGCGGCCCGGATCACCGCGCACCCTGCACACGAGTTTTTACTCTGACCCCAATTATTTTTCAGTCAAGCTGAGCGCGGTTATGGGGTAGCGTAAAATCCTGATCAGGCCCCAACGGCACCACCTGGGTGGGGTTAATAGTGACATGGCTCCCGTAATAGTGTCGCTTGATGTGATCAAAATTCACCGTCTGCGCCACACCCGGGTGCTGGTAAAGCTCACGGAGGTAATTGCGGATTGCCGGATAGTCGTCGATGCGTTGGCGGTTGGCCTTGAAGTGCCCGTAGTACACTGCATCGAAGCGAATCAAGGTAGTGAACAAGCGCCAATCGGCCTCCGTCAGTTGGGTGCCGGCCAGGTAACGCTGCCGGCTCAAGATCGCCTCCACCCAGTCCAGCGCATCAAACAGTTTGTAATACGCCTCTTCGTAGGCCGGCTGAGTCGTGGCAAAGCCAGCCCGATAAACGCCATTGTTGATGGCATCGTAAACTCGGTCGTTAATGGTGTCTATTTGCTCCCGTAACGCAACGGGATAATAGTCCATGTCATTCCCGGTGAATTCATTAAAAGCGCTATTAAACATACGGATAATATCTGCCGATTCATTGCTGACAATGGACTGTGTCTGCTTGTCCCATAATACCGGCACGGTGACCCGCCCTTCGTACTCCCGGTCTGCCTTCAAATACAGCTGGTACATATAGTCCAGATTGTATTGATCGTTTTTCAACTCCCAGCCATTGGCCAGCATCAATGGCTCGACCACTGTCACATCTACCAAATCCTGCAGGTCCTTCAGTTGACGAAAAATAAGGGTGCGATGCGCCCAGGGGCAAGCCAGCGATACATACAAATGGTAGCGCCCTGGTTCCGCCTTGAATCCGGCACTGCCGGTGGGCCCTGCAGCACCGTCAGCCGTCACCCAACTGCGAAAGCGACTGTCCTGGCGACGAAATTCACCGCCGCTTGCACCCGTGTCATACCACTGATCCACCCATTGACCGTTTTGTATTAAACCCATAGCGACTACTCCTCTATTATTGCCGCGCCCTCCATATGTCGAGGAAAGGCGCGTGCTCGATACTCAAAATTGATCCGCTGCTTCCCAACAGTGAAAGCTCACGGTACTAATCGCGATTTTTACTGGCTTAACCTGGTGCTGATGACCCGATCGGCACTTACACTCCCTGCACCGCGAATCACCAAACTGACGCTGACTGCCAGTAATACCAGGCCAAACTCATAACCGTTGTTCACCATGAACAGGCCATTTGCCAGATGCACTGTGACAATCGCCACCACCATGGTCAACGCCAGCACCACGGCTGCCGGACGCACCAGAAAACCGGCAATCAGGGCCAGACCGCCAAAGAATTCAGCGCTGCCGGCCAGAGCCGCCATCAGCATGCCGGGCTCAAGACCGATAGACGCCATCCAACCTGCGGTACCCTCCAGACCATAGCCGCCAAACCAGCCGAACAGTTTTTGGGAGCCGTGAGCGGTAAAAACAACGCCAGCGGCAGCACGTAACGGCAGGGTGTCAAAGCCCGCTTCAGAAGTGGTGAACTGTTTCAATAACGTTTTCATAATCATCTCCAGATAAAAACAATCGGTTTGTTGAACTGACAGCAACAGTTTATTTCTCCATCACCCAGCAAATAAGAGCGATTTATCGTCTAGAATGTTCTATTAATTTGAACAACAATGGCGGCGCTTTATCGTCCCAGGGAGCCGATCATGAGCAATTCCCCCATCAGCCTTGATGCACTGCAAGCGATTGACGCCATCGAACGACGCGGCAGCTTTGCCAAAGCCGCCGAGGAGCTTGGCAAAGCCACGTCCGCGCTGTCCTACACTATCCAGAAGTTGGAAGATCAACTGGGCGTGACACTTTTTCAACGACAGGGCCGACGCTCGGTGCTCACCCCCAGTGGTAGACTGCTGCTCGATGAAGGGCGCAAGATTCTCGGCGCTACCGCGTATCTGGCGGATCAGGTGAAAGAACTGGCCACGGGTTGGGAGCCCAGGTTACGCATCGGGCTCGAGTCCACGACTGAGCCTGAACCCGTTTTTTACGCCCTGGGCAAATTGCTGGACGAACAACCCAGTCTCGAAATCGATATCCAGGAATGCGTGCTCAATGGCGGCTGGGAGGCACTGGAGTTGGACGCTATTGACTTACTGGTGGGAGCACCCGCGCCGGTACCACTGCAAAAGGGATTTCGTGCGGTGCCAGTCTCCTCTGCGGAAATGCTTTTAGTGGTCGCCGGCAGTCACCCGCTCAGCCGCCTCGCCAGCGACCCCCTGGCAGTCATGGAGCAGTTGCCTAACTATCGACGCATCGTCACCCATGATACAGCCAGGCACAATGTCATGCGCACTGCAGGTTTAACCACAGGAAAACAGGTGCTCCATGTGCAAACCATGGCGCAGAAAATCCAGTCGCAACTGGCGGGATTGGGGGTCGGTCACCTGCCGCGCAAACTGATTCAGTCGCACCTGGACAGCGGTGCGCTGATCGAGCTGACTACAGAAGTGGCAACAACCGATAATCTGGAACGCTATCTAGCCTGGAAAATCAGTAACAAGGGCAAAGCATTAAAACGCCTCAGCCAACTGTTGGGCGACGCCTTAAACGCATAAGTAGAGAATGTACTCGTGTCGCCAAAAAAGGACCCGCTACTCACTCTGGGTTGCTTTTTCTTGCCGTCCAAAGTGAGAGTAGAATGCCTTAATGCCCTCAATCGTGAGTGGCTCCTCCAGAGTCGGCGCAGATTCCAAAGCTGCGCTTGTTACATCGACATCAAATGTCCGCTCGGCCCAGGAAATGCCTGACACCCATGCTACCGGTAACATAACCTTGCGCCCAGGCAACCAGCGCCTGGTGTCCAACACTGCAAAACTTATGCGCCAGGTCCGCGTATCTACAATGAAGTCGTTCACTTCACCGAGGCTGCCGTCGATGGCATGCGTCGTGTAACCAATGACTTCCTTTGCTGAACGCAAGTGATTGTTTTTCTCAATAGAATTGTCTTGATCTGTCTCATCGTCGCTTTGTTGCGCTGATACATTCGCTTCGTCGGGTATCAGAATATCTCCGGGAACGGGCCCTGCGCCCCACAAACCCAATCCCCACCAGTAGTACATCTGACCGTAGTGGCGCGAAAACTCTGCCTCGTACTGGCGCGATACAGGTTGATCCTTTTCCAGCCCGGGCGCGCTTTCTATCGCCTCTTTGGTGAGTTCCACTGACAGGCGTTTACTGTCAATATCCGGTACACCTACCACAGCAGGAGACACCAGGACTCGCCTCCCCATTAACCAACGACTGGTATTTACCTCGAGATAGCGAACCGTCCAGTGCTCATCGTCGAAAAGAAAATCGCGACAGCGACCTATGTCACCGTCCAACGAGTGAATGGTCAGGTTCTTCAGATCCGATACCCGGCAATACATGTACGTACCTCCTGTCGTTCCAAACGCGCTGGCCTGGATGCGCTCATGTTAACAAATGACAGCAATATGTATGCCACCGCGTTGATATGCCGGCTGGGCAGCATAAATCGTTGTGTTGCAGCGCATGCCCAAAAAACGCGCTAGCACTATCAGGGGCTGCAGCGAAAATGGATTGTCTCTAGCAGCTGCGCGCTCAACAACCACACTTGCAGAAACAGCCGGGGTATACGTGTAGATTCTTCCACAATTTGCAATTTCTACAAATCGGCCCTGTATGCACTACGCTTAGGGTTATGCTCGAGTAAATAGCGGTACGCAATATGCATGCTAACTGTATTAAGAGCCACGTTTCGTTGCCGACCAGACGCTCTCATCTGTGCTCGACACCAAGGCAAACAAAGAAGGTCAACGCTTATGCAAACATCTCGCCCTAAACGATTCATCCCCAACTACGCAGGTATCGCCTGGTTGATAGTGCCTCTGGCCCTGTTTATCGGCCTGTTGCTGCTCCTGTTCGGCTCGGCCGATGATGATCCCGCCCAGCCCAAAGTGCTCGCGAAGCCCTCGCCTGACACGGAACTGGTGTCAATTGGTTCAGCACCGGCGTCCACAGCCACAGCTGCAAGCCTCACCACACAATTCACACCACCTGATGAACAGCTGTACCAGCGAATGGGAGAGAATCTTCGACGTTTCCGGACCGATTTCAGGCAAATGGCTCCGGCGATCAACGTCTCTGCTGTACCCGGGTCAAAAAACCGCGACAAGGCAGTGGCGGCGCTGGCGGACATGCTCGCAAGCGAGCAACTTTCTGGACATCCGGATGCGTCTGTGGCCGACACCCGGGCAAAAGAAAATGTGGCGGCTGACTTGATACTTTACACGCGTCAGGCGAATCGGGAAATTGTATTTCGATTTCTGGCCGCAATATCCCCCTACCTCAGCGGGCGGGTGCTCCTGGTGTTTAACGACGACTTCACACTTGACCGATTGCATCTGGTGTTTCGCGACGAGCCCTTGTTCACGCCGAGCGGCGCTGTCGTTTTTCCCGACGGGAAAGCACAGGCTGGCGCAGGGTAATCGCGTCGGCTACAGGCTTGAAAGCCAGCCGGGCGCCAACCACTCGTCTATCCAGAGAACTACAGAGGGAACTGCTATCAAGACGCCTGTTGCCAGCCCTTGTCTGGGCTGAAGCGATCCCCGTAGGTATCGCTTAACGCCGTTAACGTGTCTGCTACGCGGTCATAGCCAAGGGTCTGCGCAAAGGTATCAAACAGTGTGACATTCAAGCCTTTGATAGCACACCATGCCGCGATGCTCCCACCCATCACACCTGCGCCAACGACATGCACATGATTGATGTCCGAGGGTCCGCCGGCGAGGCTCTTCAGGGGCTGCCGAAGATGGGAGGCCAAGTCGCAGCGCAGCAACCCGGGCGGGGTTCATCTCTTCCGGCACCACGTTTACACAGCCCAGTATCAACAGGTCCACGGCGTAGAGACCGAATGGTTGACGCATCAACAGGGGTCGGCCACATTGAACGGCCAGATCGACAGGCGTGAATGGACCTGGACCCTGCCGAGCTTTAAGAAACGGGGTTCGGGCGCCATCAACGAGATAAACGTCGCGGGTCATTTGCAAATATCTCCTTCAATCATGTGTCTGGCGCCGAGAGCTGCTCGATGCAGCTCTCGTGCATGCGGGGAGCCTGGTGTCAGTTGGCAATGCCCTGCGCCGCCCTGGCAGCCATTCCCTCCTCTTGATGGCGAACGATATCGTTCAGAGAGATCACACCACAAAACCGTTTGGAATCCTCGCCGTCGAGCACCACAAGTCGATAGACCTTCTGGTCGCGCATACTGCGGGCAGCCTTTTCGATCGAATCACCCTGAAAACAGTACAGGATGCCATCGGATTTAACGTCATTCACAGTTGTCTTAAGGGGATCCTTGCCTTCGGCAACACCGCGCAGGGCGATATCGCGATCGGTAACGACGCCCAGCAGCTTGTCTTTGCCATCGTCTGCAATCGGCAGGAAGCCACAGTTCAGCTCGCCCATCTTGACGGCGGCATCCCTGATATTGGTATCACCCGCGATGAATGTAGCGTCTTTTGACATCACCTGTTCTACTCTCATGTCGGTCATTGTGTTTTCCTCCTTCATTTTCATAGGCAAATTCCTCGTTGCGAGGACTTTCCTGTACTAATCGAGAATGCAAATCGTATGCCAGTCACGCGCTGCTAAAGCACAGTGTTTCGGAACAATGACTACAGAACGTTTGCCCGCTAGTCCCAAAGCGAATCAACAAAGCCTGTTACACGTTGCGTGCTGTTACATCCGTGTGAGGATCAGACAACAGCGGTAGCTGAAGACGGTACGCGGCCGCGCGGTTTGTAGGCCTTTCTTTGAGGCTTGTAAATCTTGCAACCAAGGTCACTACATTCAAGAGAAGGCTCTGCTCAATCCGGTGCTAAAATTTACCGGTTAATTGCAGGCTGACGATGTTCACCGATGACTGGTACTGACCAAGTAACAGGTTCTCTGTCCCTCCCAGCCGGTTAATATCCACATCGTCTACAAGCAGGTGTGAGTAACCAAAATCGACGCTGTAGCGTCTATTCACCTGATAACTGAAACCGAGCGACAGCCAGGTGCGGTCGGCATCCGGAAAACGAGCCGAGCGCAACTGCGCGTTGGGGGTTGGCGATTCGTCAAAGGCAGCACCTGTGCGCAGCGTCCACTGCTGATTGGCCCGATACTGCACACCCAGCGCATATCGCCACGAGGAGCTGAAACCCAGCGCCTCGACTCCCGTCGGGGTCAGCGGGTTGTCGAACTCGATTTCAATCGCCTGAATATCAGCCCAATCTGTCCATGTGATATCTGTAGTGATACTCCAGTCGGATGTGAGCTGGTGAAAAACCGCGAATGATACCGAATCCGGCAGTGTGACATCGGCGCTAATACTGGTATCGGTAAACGTGGCGCCGAGCTCGCTGCCCAGCGGTTCGGGCAGCGCGGCAAAGCCGCCGAGCGTCGTCGGCTGAGTAAACGTTGCATCGCCCTTGAGCTGATGTTTGATCTCAGAACGCCAGCTCAGGCTGACTCGCGTCACATCGGAAAACCACATCAGGCCGATATTTGCCCCCAGGCTAACATCATCGCCTTTATTGCGCACAAATCCGTCGAAACCGCCCTGGCCCGGCAACGCGCCGTTGGGACAAATGGCGACAATCGCGGCGGCGCAAACAGTGGCGAAATCAAGTGCATTGCTTAACTCAACGTCGATATAGTTAATGCTGATTCCGCCGCCTATAGACCAGTTCGGAGTTGGCTGCCACGCGACCACAGGATTCACATTCACCGTTTTCAATGCGGATTTCACCGCCTGATACCTTCCTATCCAGGTGCGGTCGTACTTGGAGGTAAGCCCAAAAGGTGCATTGATACCCAGCCCGAGATACACATCGTCAGTCAGAGCGTGTACTGCAAAAAACGTAGGCACCACGTCCTCGATATCGTTATCGAGATTTGCCTCACTGCCTGGCAACAGCGGAAAATTGCCGAGCGGCGTTTCCTGTACTGAGCCACGATCGCTGTAGGTGAAGGAGGGGTGAATATAACTGGCGGTAAGTTGATACTGATCGTCCAGCCTGACAATCCCGGCGGGGTTAAACCACACCGCACTGGCATCTTCGGCGATCGCACCACCGCCGGCGAAGGCCATACCCTGGCCACTGGCACTGTTTTCAACAATAGCAAATGCGGCAGCGGTTGCATCGCCGTGTCGAAACAGTGCTAGAGTAATCAGGAGAGGCGCTACTAGTGTTCGAACGGCTAGCATAACGCTTCTCCAGGAGTCATTCGCCTGTAGGGCGCAGATCGCCGCAGCAAAAGAACAGGGCACGATGTGAGGTCACTCATGCCCGGTTTGCAAATCAAGCGGCCTGCTGTTTGTCGCTTGTTGACGCAGCAAACTTGTCTGATACAAATTTCCAGTTGACCAACTTCCAGAATGTATCGATATAGGCGCCGCGATCGTTGCGATGGTCCAGGTAGTAAGCGTGCTCCCAGACATCGAGCGTCATTAGCGCTGTCACCTCGGGATTACGTACCGGCGTATCCGCGTCGGAGGTATTGACGATTTGCAGATCGCCCGACGGATTCATGGTCAACCACGTCCACCCGGAGCCAAAGTTGCCGGCAGCGGCGTCGGCAAACTCTTGCTTGAATGCATCCATGGAGCCGAACTTTTTGTCCAGCGCCTTGCGCAGTTCGTCCGATGGATCGGACGATTGGCTCGTCGGGCACAGGCAGTCCCAGAAGAAGGTATGGTTCCAGACTTGTGCCGCATTATTGAATGTGCCGCCCTCGGTTGAACGAATCAATTCAAGCAGCGACTTACCCGCAAGCCCCTCTCCTTCCACGGCCTTATTCAGTTTTTTGACATAGCCCGCGTGGTGCTTGCCATAGTGATAGTCCAGCGTTTCCTTCGACATGTGAGGCTCGAGAGCGTCGCGAGCGAAGGGTAGATCAGGTAGTTCGAATGACATGGTGTCCTCCTGTTTGTCAGTGTAATGCAATCTTCCGGAACCGCCAGGGGTCCCGCGCCCTGGTTTATGCGGCGCTCTGTAAGCGATCCTTCAACCACTCGATGTCCAGCTTCCACGGGTCATCGATATATTTTTGCGGATTCTCGTTAATATCACGCAGGAACTCCATGGAGACCTTCCAGTCGATGTCCGGCGCATCCTTGCCGTGTGATGCCAGTTGCAGTGACTCATTATGCATACGAATAGTGAAGTAGTCATGGGGGCTATCCACATCCGTGTCGTAGACCGCCACACCGAATTTACGACCCTCCGCCTGCTCATCCATGAGATTGATGATGTTTTTGATCAGCGGCTTGTCGCGCAGTTTGTTAAGCGCATCGTTGATTACATCCAGCGCACCCATGAATAAATCATAGCTGTCATTACTTTTGCGTTCCGTCGTCATGGTTTCCCTCCTGTTACTGTGTTGATGTCGTCGCGGGTGTTCTCAAACCCCGCGATTTTGGCTAACTCTTTATTGTCACGTCATTCCTTATAAGCAATCGCTGTGCCAATGCCTGTTACGACACAAATGCACCAGTGCTCGGTGCACAGTCGTGGCCGATCTCGACTGTGGCGGCCTGCTGCCGATACTTTCATCCCGGGATATGGAACTTTTTACAAAATACTTGTATCTCTTACCGGGACGAGGTGCTGGAAGAGTGTGATCGATCCGAAAAGCGAAGCGGGCTATTTCCCGAAATCACCCATCAGCCCGACCAGATCGTCGGCATGCTCTTCTTCAACGGCGAGAATATCTTCGAGCATGCGACGCGTTGTTGGGTCACTATCGCCAAGAAATTGTATGACTTCACGGTAACTGTCGATCGCAATTCGCTCAGCGACGAGATTTTCCCGGATCATGTCCCGCAGAGAATCCCCTTCTATGTACTCTGAGTGACTCCGGCGTTCGAGACTGCCGGGCGCCATGTCAGGCTCTCCACCCAACTGCACGATGCGCTCAGCCAACTGGTCAGCGTGCTCGCGCTCCTGATTTGCGTGTTCCAGAAACTCACTCGCCACGCCCTGGGCGTTTATACCGGTTGCCATGTAGTAATGGCGTTTGTATCTCAGTTCACACACGATCTCGGTCGCCATTGCGTCGTTTAGCAGTTCGATCACTTTGGTGCGATCGGCACTGTATCCCGGCGTGACTGCGCCCTGCTCCATGTGTTTGCGCGCTCGATCTCGCAGTGTTTTTACATCGGTCAGGAATTGCGTATCGGCCATTTTCTCTACCTCCCACCGGTTGCACCGGTTTTTCGAACGTTTACAGATACCAGTAAAGATGCAACGTTCATGCCGACTTTTAACTGGCAGATCAGCGCAGTGGTAACGTGCAAAGTGGCCGCCTGCTGCCACCACCGGACTCGACTCGAAAGGGAGCACATGAAAGAGAGCATGGGGGATGCCAGCGCTGGCTGCTGTGCTATACAGCAACGGTGTGAGCTTGGCAGGTGTAATGGCGTTTATCTTCAGCGACGCTGTAGCACTGTGGTATCAGGAGTGCAGCGCTGCTGGAGTTGCTGCGCCGTCGTCCGCCTCCCCGTCCAACTCCCGGTGGCTGGACGCCAGCACCAGGTAAACGCTGGGCAGCACGAAGAGCGTAAAGAGCGTTCCGATGATCATGCCGGCCACCAGAATGATACCGATACTGTTGCGCGCTTCGGCGCCGGCGCCGGTGACCAGTACCAGCGGGAAATGGCCGACCACGGTTGCACCCGTGGTCATCAGCACCGGGCGCAGGCGCACGCTGGCGCCCTCGATAATCGCCTCGAGTTTGCTCAAGCCCTGCTGCTGCAGGTGATTGGCAAACTCCACGATCAGAATGCCGTTCTTGGCGACCAAACCGACGAGAGTTATAAAACCGATCTGCGAGTAAATATTGATTGTCGTCCACCCTAAAAACGTGAACATCAGCGCGCCGGCGAGGGCGAGCGGCACACAGCCCAGCAGCACCACCAGGGGGTCGCGCATACTGTTGAACAGGATAACGAGCACCAGGAACACGAAAGCCAACGCGAAGCCGAGCGCCCCGAACAAGGTATTTCCCTCCTGGCGTATCTGCCGCGATTCGCCCGCATAGTCGACCACGTAGTTATCAGGCAGGATTTTCGCCGCGGCTTCCTCGACGGCTTTCAGGCCTTCTTCCTTGGTGTAAACCGGGATCACTCCGGCGTAAATGGTAAAGGAATTGCGCTGCTGGAATTTGCTCAGTACCCGCGGCCCGACGCGCTCTTCCAGCGTCGCCAGCGAGGAAAACGGCACGGTGGTGCCACTGGGCGTTTGTATCTGGATCTGCTGTACCGACCGGGCGTCCAGCCGATCGGCATCCTCCACCATGGGCACCACACGGTAGGCTTTACCGTCGAGATCGAAGCGATTGACATAGTCACCTGACATGTAGGTTGATAATTGCCGGCTGACCTCCTCTACCGTCAGGCCCAGATCCGCGATGCGGTTGCGGTCCAGGTTAAAGTGGGTCTGCGGGAAGTCGAGTTTCAGGTCGGTATCGGCAAACAGGAACAGGTTGGAGGCATACGCAGCATCCAGTAACTGTTGCGCGTAGGGCTGCATTTCTTCCACGCTGGCCGGCGCAGTGACCACCAGTTCGACTGAAAATTGACCGGCACTGGGCAGCGGCGGAAACAGGTTGGGAAAAGCGCGCAAGCCGGGAATCTGCGCCAGCTTGCCGAAAGTGGATTGCAGCATATCCATCGGCGTCGTGTCCCGCTGCTTGGGATCGACAAATTCCTGGCCGCCAAACGCACCGTTGGGATTTATCACCTGCCACATGTAGGTGGCACCGGGCAGATTGTTCATCACCTCTACCACATCGTGCATATGCTTGTGTGTGTACTCCAGCGAGGCTTCAGGCGGCGCCTCGGATACTACGAAGATCGAGCTCTCATCTTCAATCGGTGCCAGTTCCTGTTGTGACATCAACAGAAAGGGAACCGCCAGCAGCGAAAAAAATATGCCGAAAACCAGGATCTGGGGTGTCCAGTTCAAACTACCGGCCAACAGGCGTTCATAGCGCCGCCGCAGCCAGTCAAAGCGGGCGTTGACCCACAGTGTCATGCGGCCCTCTTCGCCGCGCGGCGGGCTGGCATAGGCGCTCATGATAGGCGACAGCGTGAGCGCCACCAGGCCGGAGATCAGCACCGCCACTGCAAGTGTAAACGCAAACTCCTTGATCAGAACGCCTGTCAGGCCCGACAGAAAGCCGACCGGCACATAGACGGCGGCCAGCGTGATGGTCATGCCGATAATTGGCTTCAATAGTTGCCGGGAGCTTGCCAGAGCCGCCTGACGACGACTCATGCCCTCGCGCATGAAGCGCGCAACGTTCTCCACTACCACGATGGCATCGTCCACCACCAGGCCGACGGATAACACAATTGCAAGCACAGTGAGCAGGTTGAAAGAAAACCCCATGGCATAGATCATCGCCATGGCCCCCAACAGGGAGATGGGAATCGTCACCAGCGGCACCAGCGCGCTGCGTAGCGACCCCATAAACAACAGCACCACAATGCCGACCAGCAATACGGTTTCGGCCAGCGTGAGAAAAATCTCCTTGAGTGCATCGCGCATATACAGCGTGCCGTCGTAACCCACACTGATTGTCATCCCATCCGGCAGCGTGGCATTGATCTGGTCGAGCACCACATACAGGCGGTTGCCAATTTCCAGTTCATTGGCGCCGGGCAGGCCGTACACTGCGAGATAGATGGTATCGCGCTGGCTGAAGCGCGCGATCTGGTCGCCCTCCTCTTCCCCAAGTTCCACACGGGCAACATCACGAATACGCACAATCGCGCCAGCGACATTGCGGATGACAAGATCCTCAAAATCTTCCCTGCTTTGCAGTGTGGCGCTGGTCTGCAAATCGATCCGCTGTTGTGCGTTTTCGGTGCGCCCTATGGGTGCGATAACATTGTTGCTCGCCAGTGCCTCCCGCACTTGCTGGGCACTGACGTTGTAGTAATTGAGTTTCGCCGGATCAAGCCAGATACGCATTGCAGGAGCTCGGCCGCCGATAATGGGCACCCTCTGTACTCCGGGAATTGCGGACATCACCGGCACGACATAGCGCGTCATATAGTCGGTAACTTCGGCCAGTGATCGCCCGGCCAGGTCGACGTCGAGATAAAAGATGGCGTTCGACGCGTCCGTGCGCTCAACTTCAACGGCGGGGTCCTCGGCGCCGGCGGGCAGTTCCGTGCGGATCTGGCTGAGCCGAGCGGTCAGTTCCGCCAGCGCCAGCGTGCTGTGCTCATTCAGTTTCAACCAGACTTTGACAGTGCTGAGGCCAGCCGTGGTGGTCGAATCGATATAATCCACGCCTGGAATGGTGGCAGCGGCCCTCTCAATGGGGTCGGTGACAAAACCCTGCACTGTCTGCGCCGATGCACCGATATACGGTGTCGTGATGACCAGTGACGAGCTTTCGATTTCCGGGAACTCCAGTACCGGCATTTCCACGGCAGCGCGCACGCCCAGCAGCACCAGGACCAGTGAAATCACCACGGCCAGCAGGGGGCGTTGGACAAAAATATCCAGTGCGTTGGGTTTGCCCAGCGGATTTTTCAATGCGTACTCTCTATACCCGACAGCAGCTACTGTTCACGCGCAGCCTGGCGTTCGACCACATTCACCAGCATGCCATCCTGTAATTTAAACGCGCCGATAGCGGCGACGCGCTCGCCCGGCTCCAATCCGGAAACAACCAGGACATCGCTGCCGTCGTCGGCACCGACCTGGACCTGTCGACGCGTCGCCCGGTAGGCGGCAGCAGCACCCGCCTCCGCATCAGCCAGCACATAGACCGACGCACCGAAATTGGTTTTTCGCACCGCGCTGGCCGGGAGTCGAAAGACGCCTTCCCTGACTCCTGTCACAACGTCGACATCGACCACGGAACCCGGCTTGAGCGGTGCCGGTGGGTTGGGGAGCAGCGCACGGAAACCCAGGCTGCGGGAATCAGCCGAGATACGGGAATCGGCAGAGATGACCTGCGCCGGTCGCGAGCCTTGCGCC
>TARA_R110002124_G_scaffold331_8_pt1 | contig 18602 bp, 12 predicted proteins | sample TARA_R110002124 | Tara Oceans TARA_R110002124 (sample SAMEA4397445) | marine metagenome | biome: Polar Biome; feature: [SRF] surface water layer (ENVO:00010504); material: water (ENVO:00002006), including particulate matter (ENVO:01000060) such as... | depth 5 m | reverse complement strand
AGCACTTATATAGTACAACTAAGCTTTCAGAAATTGATGCTGTTGCATACGCTCAGCACGTAAATTTAGCTCAAACCTATATTCCAGAAAATGCTGTTAATACTCCTGTTACAATGGTTGGAGATGATGGTATTCATTTAAGTTTTCACGAAGCTGCTTTGATAGATTATTCTGGCATGACTTTAAAAGTTGATACAACTAGTTTTAGTTTAAAAAGTAATCTTGTTGGCTCAAAAAACACAGATTATAAAGTAAAACGAAGCTTACCATTTAATACACCATGGAGAACTATTCAAATTGCAGATAATGCACCAGATTTAATAGCATCAAATCTAATTGTTAATCTAAACGAACCTAACAAATTAGGAGATGTCTCATGGTTTAAACCTATGAAATATACTGGTGTTTGGTGGGAAATGCACTTAGGAAAATCGTCTTGGGATTATGGTATGGAAATGGTTGATGGTAAATGGACTGACACAGGAAAAGCACATGGCAGACATGGAGCCACCACTGAAAATGTAAAGAATTTTATAGATTTTTCTGCCAAGAATAATATTGGTGGAGTTCTGGTAGAAGGTTGGAACACAGGCTGGGAACGTTGGATAGGTTTTGAAGATAGAGAAGGTGTTTTCGATTTTGTAACCACTTATCCCGATTATGATTTAGACGAGGTTATACGTTACGGTAAAGAAAAGGGTGTAGATATAATTATGCATCACGAAACTTCAGCTGCTACAGAAACTTATGAAAAACAACAGGATGCCGCTTATGCTTTAATGCAGAAATACGGGATGCATGCTGTAAAATCTGGCTATGTTGGTAAAATCTTACCAAAAGGAGAATACCATCATGGACAGTATATGGTCAATCAATATAACAACGCAGCTATAAAAGCTGCAAAATATGAAGTTGCGGTTAATGCTCACGAGCCAATAAAAGCTACAGGATTGCGAAGAACGTATCCTAATATTATCTCTCGTGAAGGATTACGAGGGCAAGAATTTAATGCATGGGCAGAAGATGGAGGCAATCCACCAGAACATTTGCCAATTGTTGCATTTACAAGAATGTTAGCTGGCCCAATTGACTTTACACCAGGTATTTTCAATATTAAATTTAATGAATACAAGAAAGAAAATCAGGTTAATACCACTATCGCACAGCAACTCGCATTGTACGTTGTGATTTATAGCCCAATACAAATGGCAGCGGATTTAGTAGAGCATTATGAAGCTAATCCAGAACCTTTACAATTTATAAAAGACGTCGGAGTAGACTGGGAAAAGACTAAAGTTATAAACGGTGAAATAGGTGATTATGTTACTATTGCTAGAAAAGAAAGAGGAACGGGTTATTGGTTTGTAGGTGGTATCACTGATGAAAATTCTATTACACACAAATTGATTTTCGATTTCTTAGACGATAATGAAACCTACGAAGCCATCATATACAGAGATGGTGATGATGCACATTGGAATGACAATCCTTTAGACTTAATTATAGAAAAAACAGAATTAAATAAAAATTCAAAACTGACACTAAAATTAGCTCAGGGTGGCGGTTTTGCTATAAGTCTAAAAAAGAAATAATTTTTAACTATTTAAGTAACAAAAGCAACGTAAGGAAGTCTTGTTTATATCGACTACTTTAAATATTTGTAACTTTGCTTATAGAAAAAAATTACGATTTGGACATTAACGATAATATAGAATCACCTCTTATACTTAAGGTTAGTTTCAATAAATTATTAAGTCATTACGAAGATTTAATCCGTGCTGATAATGATTTCATTGCAGCTAATGCACGTCGTGTACTAAAAATAGCAGAAGAAAATCCAATATTAAGAGACGGATTTAGCGACTTAGAGGTATTTAATACACATGAAAAAGAAATTGAAGGCATACTTCAAGATGCTTTTAGTCCTATTCTTACTAAAAATGAGATTAAGACTGCTTCTGTACCCTTTCATAATATTATTTTCAATTCATCAGAGCGTTTTAAGTCTATTCTAAAAACTGCAGGAAACGATTTTGAGTTAGAAATAAAAAATATGCCCACAGACCAGAGGTATATTATTGCATGTACCATTATTTTAAATTTTTGTTACGGCTACAATCTTAATTTTAAGCGACCATTTTTTTACGAAATCCCAGATGCTGATGGCGTAATGCGCTACTATAAAATATTGTATAACGCAGATTTTAATGAGATTATTCCTAAGGATAGTGCACCAAAAATAACACATGCAGATTATGAGGAGTTGTTAGATAATTTTGAAAATATTGAGCTATGGAAAGAAAAGTTTCCTTTAAACAGTTATGAGTTTAAAGGCTTTGTAATTTCAAATATTTTTGATGTTACGGATGACCAGTCTATTTCGAATATTAAATCAACACTAATAGGTGAAGATAAACGAAAGAATGAAGGTTTTATGGGGAACTTTCATAATATTTTCCGTTCACTTTTAGGTCTTAATAATATTAAAGTAGGCTTTTCTATTTATAACGATGAAGAAGATACTTTTGAGAGAGTTTATGGCGTTGGGATGGAGAGTTATTTATTAAATGAAAACACGAGTCTTAAATGTTCTGAGACAATGTGTAGCTGGTCTTATAAGACTTTAATGAAAGACAAAAAATTCTATGCGATTTCTGATGTCGATAAATTCTTTAAGTTATCAAAAGGTAAAGCCCCACAATATAAGACACTAAAAGATCAAGGAGTAAAGAGTGCAATTTTAGCACCTATTGCTAATGAGAGTGGTTTAATGGGTATTCTAGAAATTGTTTCAGAAAAACCGTATGTACTCAATAGTATTAATGCAAATAAGTTAGTAGATGTAATGCCTTTTATTGTTTCTGCTGTTGAGCGTTCTAAGAATGAAGAAGAGAATTTAATTGAGGCAATTATTCAAAAGGAGTGTACTTCAATACATCCTAGTGTACACTGGAGGTTTGAAAAAGAGGCAAGGCAATTTATTAAAGATGACCTTAACGGTAATGAACCTAGTTTTAATAAAATTGCGTTCGAAAATATTTATCCACTTTACGGTCAAATAGATATCAAAGGGTCTTCTGAAGCAAGAAATTGGGCAACTAAACAAGATTTAACATTGCAGTTAAATACTGTGAAAAGTATTTTAGAAGCTGCATTTAAACTTGAAGAGTTACCAATCTATGAGCAATATATTTATCAGATAAAGGACTTTCTTACTGGTCTTGAAATGAATTTTCAAGTAGATAGTGAGCAACAAATATCCACATTCTTTAAAGATGAAATAGATTCAGTTTTAAAGCACTTATATGTAATAGATCAGTTAAGACCTCAATTAGACACCTATTTGGAGAGTATTAATGAAGACTTAGACACACTGTATCATCATAGGAAAGATTATGATGATACTATATCTTTAATTAACAAAGAAATGGCTTCTTTATTAGATGCGAAACAAGTTGAAGCACAACTAATGTATCCACATTATTTTGAACGCTTTAAAACAGATGGTGTAGAGCACAATATGTACATAGGTGAGTCTATCACCAAAGATGATAGCTTTAACCCAGTATATCTTTATAATTTAAGATTGTGGCAATTACAAGTGATGTGCGAAATGGAAAACGCTTATTATCAAATGAAACCTGATTTCCCAATAGCTCTAGATGTAGCATCAATGATTTTGGTTTTTAATCAATCATTATCTATTAGTTTTAGAATGGATGAGAAACAATTTGATGTAGATGGTACTTATAATGCACGCTACGAAATTGTAAAAAAGCGAGTTGATAAAGCTTTTATTAAAGGCACAACAGAACGTGTAACTCAAAAAGGAAAAATCAGTATTGTGTATTCTCAAAAAGAAGATGAAAGAGAATACTTGAGATACATTAAATTTTTACAATCTAAAAAGTATTTAGATAATGATGTAGAGGTTGTAGAACTTCAAGATTTACAGGCTGTTACTGGCTTAAAAGCCATTAGAGTAAGTGTGCTTTACCATAAAGACAAGAATGACAAGGCTTTCTATACTTATGATGATTTAATGAAAGAGATAAAGACCTAAATAAATATTATAATTTAGAACATTGCTGTTTTAGGTATTTGTATACCAGAAAAATGAAAAGCCACCGCAAAAGCAATAACACTTACAATAATGCCTATCATAAATACGGTATAAGTTATACGTAATAGGTTGTACTTTCTATTTAAAACTAGACCTAAGAAATAAAGATCTTTGGTCAGAGAGCCATAAAGGTAATCCCTATCTTTCATCATTTCTTCCATTGCCCATTCAAACTCGACTAGTTTCATTTTATGAAAATTACCGAAGAATAAGAGGTTCACTTTTTTATTAGCAACGTCTTCCTTGGTGAATTTTCCGCCAGTAACATTTGGTCGTGTAGCAAGTACAGACAAAACTATAGAAGTTACCGTAAATAAGGCAAATATTGCTGTTGGCCATATTAAATAATCGTTAGAAGGATTATCTAGCTTAGATACCAGATTTGATAAAACTAAAGATATAATAATGGCATTCACAGACAATAGAATGTTTGCTTTAGTATCTGCAATATCACTTAGCGTAATATGATTACGAAGTGCGACTCTAAACATAGTTTCAATACCACGCTCAGGCAGTTCTATCTTGCTCTTTTTAAAACTGAGCTCATCTTTCTTTTGTTTTAATTTTGCGATGTCTTGGTTGAATTTTTTTTGATCTTTTAATAATTTAGATAAGTTTTTGCCTTTTCCTTTATCCCATTTAGCGGATGCAACATCAGAGAAAAAGCGGTGCTTGGTAGTTAGCCAATTTATATTTTCATTTAGCCATTCAGACTCTGATAATTTTTTGTCACAGGTAAGCTCCCATTCTTTTCTAAGCAATTCACAAATATCCATGTAGTTTTTACTGCCAATATGTGCAGAATCAGCATCTCTAATTATCTTTTCCAATACATTTATTGGTTGGTGATTCATTTCTGTAGCCATAATTAAAACGATAACAGATTGAATAGTGTCTTCCGTGCAATTGTGCTTTTTTAGAAAAGAAGAAGCAATTTTCGAACTTTCTTTTTCATGTGTTTTGGGTCCTTTAATAAAACCAGTATCATGAAACCAAGCAGCTAATTCTAAGAGATTTTTTTCATTATCACTTAAGCCAGAAACTTCAGCAAGTTCTTTAGATTTAGCTACTACTCGTTGCGTATGCGATAAATTGTGATACACAAAAGTAGAGTCTAATTCTTCATTCAAAAGATGAATTACATACTTTTCGGCTTCTAATAAAATGTTTTCCATAAATTGGGAATAGGTGACTAATTTAAGAATTATTTATAACCTTTTTCAATTACTAAAGTAGTAACTTAGCTAAAGTTGATTGTTGTTGCAAAGTAACCCATACTTTAACGACTATTAAATAGACGAAATTTACTCAAGATAATTACACACAGTAAGAACCAAATACTGAAAACAAAACAAATTGTTTTTTTAGATTTAGAATCTAAACCCTATCTTGTATAAAACCTACAGAAAAACTAATTTGTATTTTAACCAACTAACCAGAAATTTTTTTAATGAAAGTATATTATAAGTTTGGTCTTTTTTTGGCTTTTATATTAGTTTTAAACTCCTGTGCAACACTTAAAAAGCAAGTGAAAACTAGTGCTGAAAAGGAAATGCCAACAGATAAAGAAATTGAACACAGTTTTTACCTCATTGGTGATGCTGGTAATTCTAACCTGGGCGAAAGTACAAAAGCACTAAAAGCATTTAAAACAGAACTAGAGAGTGCAAGCAAAAATAGTACTGCCATTTTTCTTGGTGATAATATTTATGATGCAGGTTTACCTAAAACAACAGACGTAGAATATGAGTTGGCAAAGCATCGTATAAAAGTTCAAATAGATGCTGTTAAAAAATTTAAGGGTAAAACTGTTTTTATTCCAGGTAACCACGATTGGTATTCGGGTATTTCTGGTTTAGAAAACCAAGAGAAAATCGTAGAAAAAGCACTTGGAAAAGATAGTTTTTTACCAGAAAATAGCTGCCCAATAGACAAAATACATATCTCAGATGATATAGAACTTATAGTCATTGATACACATTGGTATATCACTAACTGGAACGATCATCCTACGATTAATGACGACTGCCATATTAAGACCAGACAAGGGTTTTTAGATGAATTTAATAGCTTAATAAAAAAGGCTAGAGGCAAAACAACAATAGTAGCCTTGCATCACCCAATGTACACAAATGGGTCTCATGGTGGTCAGTTTAGTTTTGGTAGTCACATGTCTCCGGTTCCAGTACTAGGGACGCTTAAAAATATAATAAGAAGAACAAGTGGAATTGCTAATGTAGATATTCAAAATCCACTGTATAATGAATTGAAGCGTCGTTTGGTCACCTTAGCACAAGCCAATAAGAAAGTAGTTTTTGTTTCTGGTCACGAGCATAATTTGCAATACTTGGTAGAAGATAATCTACATCAAATTGTGTCTGGTTCAGGCTCTAAAGTTTCAGCTGTCCGAAACGTTGGAAGCGGGAAATTTGGGTATGGAACACCTGGTTATGCTAAACTCATTGTGTATAAAGATGGTTCATCTCATGTTACTTTCTATTCTGCTGATGAAGAAAAAGACGTGTTTCAGACTAAAGTTTTTGAACAAAACCAACCCACCAAAATACAATCTCAAAATGATAATTTATCGTCCCATACTTTGGCTTCGATTTATTCCGTTAAAGAAACAGATATTAGTGGATTTGGAAAATTTCTTTGGGGAGATCGCTATAGAAAAGATTACAGCACTAAAATTAAGGCACCAAATGTTATTTTAGATACTTTGTTTGGTGGATTAACACCTGTGAGAAAAGGTGGTGGCAACCAGTCAAAATCATTACGTCTAAAGGATAAAAACGGAGCACAATACGTAATGCGAGCGTTAAGAAAACAAGCGCTTCAGTACTTACAAGCTGTTCTTTTTAAAGATCAATATATCGAAGGTCAATTTAATGATACAGCTACAGAAAAATTAGTATTAGATGTGTTTACTGGAGCGCATCCTTTTGCTCCACTTGTTATCGGTGATTTAGCAGATGCAATTGGTGTATATCATACCAATCCCGTTTTATATTATGTGCCAAAGCAAGAACGATTAGGACAGTACAATGATGAATTTGGAGATGAACTTTATATAATAGAAGAGCACACATCAGAAGGTCATAATAATAAAGCAAGTTTTGGTTTTCAAAATAAATTATTAGATTCTGATGATATGATGAAGAAAATTCACATGGATGAAGATATCATTGTTGATGAAGCTGCCTATATTAGAGCAAGGTTATTTGATATGCTTATTGGTGATTGGGATAGGCACCAAGACCAATGGAGATGGATTGAGTTTAATGAAAAAGGTAAAAAAATTTATAGACCAATGCCTAGAGATCGCGATCAGGCTTTTTCAATTATGTCAGACGGATTTCTGTTAGGAGCTGCTGTAAAGTTAATACCAACAGCACGCTTATTAAGAAAATACTCTGATGATCTAGAAGACGTTAAAGGTGTCAACGTCGAACCATATCCATTAGATATGGAGATTATTACACAATCCGGAAAAGAGGTTTGGGATGCACAAGTAAAATATATTCAAGAGAATGTTACAGATGTTGTAATTGAAAAGGCATTTTTAAATATGCCAAAGGAAGTTCGTGGTAATTCAGTTGAAGATATTAAACGAAAGTTAAAAGCTAGGAGCGTTAATCTACAAAAAATAGCAAATAGATACTATGATTTGGTAAATAAGTATGCTGTGATTAAGGGAACTAATAAAGATGATTGGTTTGATATAGAGCGTATGCCAAATGGACAGACCAAAGTAACAGCCTATCGTATTAAAGGAGAAAAAAAGAAAGACAAGTTTCACGAACGTATCTATAGCAATAATGAGACCAGAGAAATATGGATATATGCTTTAGACGACGATGATGTTTTTAATGTAACAGGTATCGGAGAGCAGTTAATAAAATTAAGATTAATAGGTGGTCAAAATAACGACAAGTATAATATTGAAAATGGAAAACGAGTAACTTATTACGATCATAAGTCTAAGAAAAATACAATTATAACCAATAAGGGTCATAAAAAATTTACGGACGATTACAATACTAACGTTTATGATTACAAAAAATTAAAAAACAATACAACTCAGATTTTGCCGAGTTTAGGTGCCAATCCTGATGATGGTTTAAAAATTGGAGCCAAAGCATTTTTTACTAACTATGGTTTTGAGCGAAACCCGTTTACATCTCAACACCAAATAGCTGCAGCATATTATTTTGCAACAAATGGATTTGATTTAAATTATAAAGGTGAATTCGCTAATATTTTTCATAATGTAAATTTAGGTATAGATGCGCATTTTAACAGCCCTAATTATGCAATTAATTTTTTTGGTTTCGGAAATGAAACACCAAATCCTGAATCAGATGAAGATGATGGAATAGATGTGAACATAGATTTTAATAGAGTTAAAATAAGAACGTTTAAGGTGATGCCTTCATTAATTTGGCGAGGACGCTTAGGTGCTAGTTTTAGAGTTGGGTTAACATTCGAATCTATTGAGGTCGAACAAACACAAGGGCGATTTATAAATTTATTTGTTGGCGATAATGTAGAAGTTAATAATGATTTTTATGGTGCAAATGCTAAATATAGTTTTGCAAATAAAGATAATGAAGCCTTTCCTAAATTGGGATTTCAAACTTCCTTTGAAGTTGGGTATAAGAATAATGTTGATACTAAAAAGGGATTTGGATATCTTATTCCCGAATTAGGTTTCGATTATAAATTGATACCTAGTGGTCAATTAGTATTAGCAACAAATTTAAGAGCTCATATTAATTTTGGTGATGATTTTGAGTTTTATCAAGGAGCAGTTTTAGGTGGTAAAACAGGATTAAGAGGCTATAGATTTCAAAGGTTTACAGGTAAAACAGCGTTTTCTCAATCAACAGATGTTCGTTGGAATTTTGGAAGCCTTAAAACAGGATTACTCCCAATTCATATTGGTGTTTTTGGTGGTATAGACTATGGTCGTGTTTGGGTAGATAGTGAAGATTCAGACAAATGGAATAATTCCTTTGGTGGAGGATTTTTTGTGAATATGGCAAAGATGATGAGCGCAAATATATCTGCTTTTAATAGCGATGATGGTTTGCGTCTGGCCTTAAAATTTGGCTTTGGCTTTTAATTAATATTAAAACTGTAAATATTACCACCTATCGAGCCATTAAACTCATCTGTGAGTAGTACTTTAGAATTTGTTTTAAAAGAAACACCCTCTTTTTGGGAGTTGTGTTTAAATGATAGTTTTTTAATATCTCCCGAAAAGAAATCGTCACTCTCAAAGTTATTAATTCGCCATAGCTTGTCATGGTTAAGTAGTACAATCGTTTTACCATCATCACTGATGTCGGCAGACGTTATTTTGTTGTTCTTGCCTTCGAGGTTGTAACTAGATCGTAATATGGCTTGATGCTTCCCAATTGTATTCGGAATCATAAAAACGCTAAATTTCTTATTTTCTTTACTTATTAAATAAAATGAATTTTTGAACAAGAAGAAGGCTTCAAAATCTTTTGATTCAATCTTTTTTGGAAGTGTAAATTCTATAATTTCGGCAATAGCAGAAGTTTTAATTAAATCGTCATGTTTAATTTTTAATATTCTAAAAGTTTCTCTTTTTTTGTTATTGTTTCCGAAGTCGCCAATGTAAATATTACATTCTGAATCCGAAGTTAAATCTTCCCAATCTATATTTTTAGTATTGTTTATATCTATAGTTCTTACAATTTGTCCTTTTTCGTTGAGACCAAACAAATTATTACTGTTTCCAGAGTCTTGAATAGTCCATACAATATCAGAGTTTAAACACACCTCTGAAGCAGAAACTTCGGTTAGACTATTAGTTATATCTCCTTCAAAAGTCAGTCTTCCATGAGATCCACAGGAGGTAATAATAAGTACAAGAAATATTAGTCTTTTGAGGTATATCATTGTAATTTTATCCTTTTGAACATTTTACATTGAGTAAACGTAAAGATATTATAATTATTGGAGGCGGAGCCGCAGGTTTTTTTGCTGCCATTAATATTGCAGAACAACACCCCGAATTATCAATTGTTATTTTAGAACGTGGCAAGGAAGGCTTGCAAAAAGTAAAAATTTCTGGTGGTGGACGCTGTAATGTAACGCATGCGGAATTTATCCCATCAGAATTAGTTTTGAATTACCCAAGAGGTGAAAAAGAACTTTTAGGACCTTTTCATAGTTTTATGACAGGAGACACTATAGCTTGGTTCGATGAACGTGGAGTCGAGTTAAAGATTGAGGAGGATGGCAGAATGTTTCCAATGTCTAATACTTCTCAGACCATTATAGATTGTTTTTTAAATGAAGCAAAAAAACATAAGGTTGAAATTTTGTACAATCATTCTGTAAAATCAATTAATACAAGAGAAAACGATTTTTCAATAGAAACCTCACAAGGTGTTCTAGATTGCAATAAAGTTGTGGTTGCGACTGGTAGCAATCCAAAAATTTGGAATTTACTAAAAGATATAGGTCATACCATCATACAACCAGTACCTTCTCTATTTACATTTAATATTAAAGACAAACGCATAAAGGATATACCAGGTGTTGTGGCTAAAAATGTAGAAGTGAAAGTTATAGGAACAAACTTGGTTTCTGAAGGGCCACTTTTATTTACACATGTTGGTATGAGTGCGCCTGCCATTTTAAAATTATCTGCTTTTGGTGCAGTAGAATTAGCAAAGTTTAATTATAATTTTAAAATTGAAGTCAATTTTATTCGATTAGATTTTGAATCTTGTATAGATAAACTCAAAAATTTTAAACATGAGTTTGCCAAAAAAGCGATTGTTAATTCACCACAATTCGATTTGCCTAAACGACTTTGGAAACAATTAGTCTTAGCTTCAAACATAAACGAATCAGAACGTTGGGCAGATATTAATAGACAGCAATTAGAAGCTTTAAGTGCGCAATTAACAGAAGCTATATTTCATGTTACTGGCAAAAGTACTTTCAAAGAAGAATTTGTAACAGCTGGAGGAGTAGATTTAAAGGAAGTAAACTTTAAAACTTTTGAAAGCAAACGGATTCCTAATTTGTTTTTTGCAGGCGAAGTTATAAATATTGATGCCGTTACAGGCGGATTTAATTTTCAAAATGCATGGACAGGTGCTTATATTGTGTCACAATCAATCGCATAATTATGAATACCCATAATTAAGCATTGTCGCATAAAAAAAATAATTATATGGATGTTTCATCTGTCCATTGAAAAACAGTAGATATTAGCACATGAAAACTTACATCGCACTTCTTAGAGGAATTAATGTTGGTGGGCATAAGAAAATCCCAATGGCAGAGTTGAGAGAATTATTGACTAAATCAGGGTTAGAAAACGTAAAAACCTATATTCAGAGTGGTAATGTAATTTTTAAATCTAACATATCTTATAAGCAGCTTCTAGAAGATCTAATTCATAATGCTATCAAAGATAAATTTGGTTTTACAGTGCCAGTTTTGGTAAGAACAAGAGATGATTTAGAGGCTATTTTTGATGATTGTCCTTTCTCTGAAGAAAAAAAAGTAAATAGTTACTTTACAATGCTAAGCGAAATTCCAAATAAAGATTTAGTAGATGAGGCTTCAGAAAAAACATATCCCAATGAAGAATATGTAATTCTTAAGGATTGCATATATTTTTTCTGTTCTATTGGCTATGGTAATGCTAAATTTAATCTTAGTTTTTTCGAACGAAAATTAAAAATCAATGCCACATCAAGAAACTATAAAACAATGGTAAAACTCTTATCTTTGTCCCAGATAAATGACTGATATGACAGCACAAGATTTTATTCTTAAATCATACAATTCTAATGTAGAAAATGGCTCAGTAAAATGGGCCTCTCCAAGTAATATAGCATTGGTAAAATATTGGGGAAAAAAGGAAGGTCAAATCCCAGAAAACCCATCTATAAGTTTTACACTATCAGACTGTAAGACAATTACGCAAGTTACTTTTAGTAAAAAAACAGGAAACAATTTTAGTTTCGATGTTTATTTTGAAGGTGAGAAAAATGAAGCCTTTAAGCCAAAAATCCAAACTTTTTTTGAACGCATTGAAACCTATGTTCCTTTTTTAAAAGATTACTATTTTAAAATTGAAACCTCAAATACATTTCCTCATAGCTCTGGTATAGCATCTTCTGCGTCTGGGATGAGTGCTATTGCATTGTGTCTTATGGATATAGAGCAGTCACTTAGCAAAGTAGAAGTTGATAACGATTATTTCAATCAAAAAGCATCGTTCTTAGCTCGTTTAGGATCTGGTAGTGCTTGTAGAAGTATAGAAGGCGAATTGGTGGTTTGGGGAAATAATGAAAGTGCAGAAGGTTCTGATTTATATGGAGTGAAATTTGATGGAGAATTGCATCCAAATTTCCATGAATATCAAGATGCTATTTTGTTGGTAGATAAAGGCGTAAAACAAGTGAGTAGTACAGTTGGTCATAAATTAATGTTTGATCATCCGTTTGCTAAAGAGCGATTCTCTCAAGCCCATAATAACCTAGCTAAACTTATAGATGTTTTAATATCAGGTGATTTAAAAGCATTCGTAGAAATTGTAGAAAACGAAGCATTAACATTACATGCAATGATGATGACAAGCATGCCATATTTCATTTTAATGAAGCCAAACACTTTAGAGATTATAAATAAAATATGGGAATATAGAGCCAAAAATATGTCTAATATTTGCTTCACTTTAGATGCAGGTGCAAATGTGCATGTTTTGTTTCCAAAAGCTGAAAAAGAACAGGTTTACGAATTCATTAAGAGCGAGTTAGTTGCATATTGCCAAAACGGTCACTATATTTGTGATAGTGTTGGCAATGGTGCCAAACGGTTGTAACCCAATCCAACCACAATAATATTATGAAAGGACCACTATTTTATTCTAAGATTCTTTTATTCGGAGAATACGGAATCATTAAAGACTCTAAAGGCTTATCTATCCCCTATAATTTTTACAATGGCGCATTAAAAGTAGATGAGATACTTTCTCAAGAAGCACAAGATTCTAACAAAAGTTTAAAGCGTTTTGTATTGTATTTAAAGGGCTTAGACGATAATTTGGTTGCTTTTGATAGTGCTACATTACAAAATGATGTAGATGCTGGTATGTATTTCGATTCTTCTATTCCACAAGGTTACGGAGTAGGAAGTAGTGGTGCATTAGTTGCTGCGATTTACGATAAATATGCATCAGATAAAATTACGGTATTAGAGAATTTAACACGCGAGAAGCTTTTAAAGTTAAAAACAATTTTTTCTGAAATGGAATCGTTCTTTCACGGAAAATCTTCTGGTTTAGATCCTTTAAATAGCTATTTAAGTCTTCCTATTTTAATAAATTCTAAAGATAATATTGAAGCAACTGGCATTCCATCTCAAAAAACTGAAGGCAAAGGAGCTGTATTTTTATTAGACAGTGGTATTGTGGGTGAAACAGCACCTATGGTAAGTATTTTTATGGAAAACATGAAAAATGAAGGTTTCCGTAGTATGCTTAAAGACCAATTTATAAAACATACCGATGCTTGTGTAGATGATTTTTTAAAAGGTGATATTAAATCCTTATTTAAAAATACAAAGCAATTGTCTAAAGTGGTATTAAACAACTTTAAACCAATGATACCAAAGCAATTTCATGAACTTTGGAAAAAAGGAATAGAAACCAATGACTATTATCTAAAACTTTGTGGTTCTGGAGGTGGAGGTTATATTCTTGGGTTTACGGAGAATATTGATAGAGCTAAAGAAGCTTTAAGAGGTGAGAAATTAGAAGTGGTTTACAACTTTTAATCTGTTATCCTGAACTTGATTTACCTCGTTGAATGCTTCGATTTCAAATTATCATACAAATTTTAGTTTATGTTATCAAGAAGACAGAAGCACATTATTCTAAAGTTTTTCAGCCTGTTTTCTGTAGTTCGCGGCTATAACATTCTTGTTATTGTTATTGCTCAATATTTAGCTTCAGTATACATATTCGCGCACGATAAACCTGTTAAATCTGTCCTTTTAGATTTGAATCTTTTAATGCTAGTTTTAGCATCTTCAGCAACGATTGCTGCTGGTTATATTATTAATAATTTCTACGATTCAGAAAAAGATTTAATAAATAAACCAAGAAAGACGATGTTAGATAGATTAGTAAGTCAGAATACTAAGCTATCATTCTATTTTGTGCTCAATTTTTTAGCAGCGGTTTTTGCTAGTTATGTGTCTTTTAAAGCCGTAATGTTTTTTGCGTTTTACATCTTTGCTATTTGGTTTTATTCACATCGTTTAAAGAAACAGCCAATTACAGGGAATATTGTATCAGCTACTCTCACAGTAACTCCATTTTTTGCAATTTTTATTTATTATCAAAATTTTGAAAAAGTAATTTTTGCGCATGCACTTTTTTTATTCCTATTAGTATCCATGCGTGAGTTAACTAAAGATTTAGAAAATATTAAAGGAGATTTAGCCTTAAATTACCGAACAGTTCCTGTGGTTTATGGAGAAATCACATCTAAACTAATGCTCTCTGTTGTAGCTGTTTTTACCATTGTTACCGCTATTGCACTTATCTTGTTTTTTAAGATAGGGTATATGTATTATTTCTTTTATTTAAGTGTAATGTTGCTCGTCGTTTTTCTACTTATACTCTGGAAATCGAATAAGAAAACGCATTATTTACTACTTCATAATATTCTTAAATTTATTATTGTATTAGGCGTATTTTCTATTTTATTAATTGACATATCTGTTGTTTTAAACCGCATATAAATGAAACGAGCATGATAAATATTTTATCTTATACGAAAATATCTCATTGCGAGTTCTATGTGACACTAAATAATAATATTTACACATGAATACAATACTAAAAATTGCCATGGCACAAATCGCACCAGTATGGTTAGATAAAAATGCCACTTTGCAGAAAATTAAAAATTCAATAATTGAGGCAGCTAAAGAAAATTGTGAGCTCGTTGTGTTTGGTGAAGCATTATTGCCAGGTTATCCCTTTTGGTTAGCATTAACAGGTGGTGCAGAATGGGACAAAACAGTGAATAAGCAATTGCATGCCCATTATGTTAGTAATTCTATCTGTATAGAAAAAGGAGAACTAGATGCTATTTGTAAATTGGCAAAAGAGCTTAGCATTGCTATTTATTTAGGTATTATAGAGCGACCAACAGACAGAGGTGGTCATAGTATCTATGCATCTTTAGTTTATATTAATGAACAAGGTGATGTAAAATCTGTACATAGAAAACTTCAACCCACTTACGATGAGCGCTTAACATGGGCTCCTGGTGACGGAAACGGTTTGCAAGTTCATCCATTAAAAGCATTTACAGTTGGCGGACTTAACTGCTGGGAAAACTGGATGCCATTGCCAAGAACCGCTTTGTATGGGCAAGGTGAGAACCTACATATTGCAGTTTGGCCAGGTAACGATTATAACACTAAAGATATTACCCGTTTTATTGCCAGAGAATCACGTTCTTATGTAGTGTCGGTTTCTAGTTTAATGTCTAAAACAGATTTTCCAAATAATACTCCGCACATAGACACCATCTTAAAAAACGCTCCAAACACTTTAGCTAATGGTGGCAGTTGTATCGCAGGACCAGATGGCGAGTGGATTGTAGAACCCGTATTACATAGAGAAGGTCTAATAGTTCAATCTATAGATTTTAATCGTGTGTTAGAAGAAAGACAAAATTTTGATCCTGTCGGACATTATTCTAGACCAGATGTCACTAAATTAATTGTAAATATTGAACGACAAACAACTGTGGAAATTAAGTAATTGATAAACAAGCTTGTCAATCCGAGTGAATTTTGTCTTTTTTAGAATACAAAAAAAGTATAGAGAATAAACATCACTAGTTTTCCAATAAAATTTTCTTTCGAAAATCACTCTAACTGACGTTAGTACATGTAAACTATTGTTATACCTTTGCAAAAAAATGAAATATGAGCAAACATCAAGATAGCAAGGGAAAAGGAAAACCTTTAGGAAAAGGAAATGCTAGCAGTAAAACAAAAAGTTTTGTCAAAGGAAATGCTCCATTCAAGAAAAAAGCTAAACAACAAAAATCATCTAATCCAGATGAGATTCGTTTAAATAAATATATTGCAAATTCTGGTATGTGTTCGCGCCGAGAAGCAGATGAGAATATTGCAATTGGTTTAGTTTCTGTTAATGGTACAATTATAACCGAAATGGGCTATAAAGTTAAACGTACAGACGAAGTTCGTTTTGATGGCAGACGTATTACACCAGAAGCAAAAGCTTATGTTTTATTAAACAAACCAAAAGGATTTGCTACAACCAATGCAGAGGGTAAGGGCAGAACTGTAATGGATTTGGTTGCTAATGCTACTAGTGCTAATATTAAGCCAATAGGACGTTTAGGAAGAAATTCTTTAGGCTTATTATTGTTTACTAATGATGAAATTATAGCTCAGAAATTCACCAATTCTAAAAATGGTGTTGCTCGATTATTTCAAGTAGAACTTGATAAAAACTTAAAGTTTGAAGATTTTAAAAAAATTCAAGAGGGCTTTAAGGTTGAAGGCAAACTAGTTGCCGTTGATGAGATAAGTTATATTCAGGGTGAATCTAAAAACCAAGTAGGTATAAAAATTAAAAACACAGGAAATACTATTCTGCGAACTATATTTGATACCCTTAATTACGATATTGTAAAGATAGATTGTGTTTCTATCGGTCACCTCACTAAAAAAGACATTCCTCGTGGACACTGGAAACACCTTACAGAACAAGAGGTGAATACCCTAAAAATGCTTTAGTTTGCCTTTTTTACTTCAACAGTATAGGTGGAAATTAAATCATTTCTAATATATAAATGGACATCAAAAAATCCTGTAGAATTAAACAGGTATTCTAAGGTTAAAAACTGATTGTTAATTATAGTTGTAATGGTTTCTGTTTTCAATGTTTTAAAATCATTATTAATAAAAAAGTGAACATCTTTTTTGCTTATAATCTTTAATTATTGATATCTCTCAACTAATTTGGGTTATTAATCTTCTGTAAGATGCTATTTGTTTGGTTTTTTACGTTTTTTATTTCATTAATGAATGAATAATGAGCAAACCCTTTAATGTCAGTTAAACTAATAAAGCCTGACGTCAACTTTTTTTCATCTATATCAATCCAGATCGAATTAACAAGATTTGAATTCTGGCGTCCAAAGACTAGATAATCATCTGAAAACCTTGACACTTTGTCTGAATATACTTCTGAATAAAATTTAGAATTTTCCCTTTCAATATCTTGTATTGCAATTAAAGACATAAGCATTTCATTAAATTCCCTTGAGAAAAGGTCAATATTTCCTGACGCAATTAATGTATTCATTGTATTTCTGTTATAATTAAAACGCATATTTAATTCTGGATCGAATTCATCTCTTGCAATTTTTATAATGGTGTCGATTGGTGTTTCTGGGCCTAAAAATCGCTTTTGTTGGATATTTAATACTTTTAAGATATTGTTATTTTCTATTATCAATTTACCCAACATGAGCGTATCTAAAGAGAGGTCGTTGATTAAAGAATTTTTATATGCAGTTCTTAATTTATATTTCTTTTTATTTTCATTCCAATTATTGATTTGTAAAGCAATCAAAATCCCAATAACGACAAGCACAATTTCTCCAATGGCGTATTTTAGATACTTTCCTGTTTTGTTTTTTTTCATAAGGTCGTAACGTATTTTCCTAAAAATTTTTATCATTGGTTAATAGGTTGGTTATAATGAAGCACAACGAGTTATATTAAGCAAAATACACACCTTAATCCTATTTATTTAATTTATCGTTTTCATTTTAAACGCTCGACTTCTTTAATTCTAATTCATAATCATCTTTGTTATTTCTTTTGTTTTGCAGCAATCCAATCGTTAATTTTATTTTCGAGTAGTGCGAGCGGAATAGATCCTGTTTCGAGTATTTGATTATGGAACTCTCTTATATCAAAGTTTTCACCCAATTGCTTTTCTGCATTAGCTCTTAATTCTCTTATTTTCAATTGTCCTATTTTATAAGATAATGCTTGCCCTGGATTTGCCATATAGCGCTCAATTTCAGAAGTTATACTCGCTTCACCTTCAGCTTCATTATCTAAAGAATACTGTATTGCTTTCTCTCTACTCCATCCTTTGGCATGTATGCCAGTGTCTACAACTAATCTTATGGCTCTGTGCATTTCCATTCCTAACATTCCGAAATATTGATAAGGATCAGTGTACAATCCTAATTCTTTCCCTAAACTTTCTGTATATAATGCCCAACCTTCGCCATAGGCACTATACCATAATGTTTTTCTAAAGTCTGGTAACTCTGTATTTTCTTGGGTCATTGAAATTTGATAATGATGTCCTGGTATGGCTTCGTGTAAAAACAAGGCTTCATCCGAA
>TARA_R110002124_G_scaffold100107_6_pt1 | contig 18629 bp, 17 predicted proteins | sample TARA_R110002124 | Tara Oceans TARA_R110002124 (sample SAMEA4397445) | marine metagenome | biome: Polar Biome; feature: [SRF] surface water layer (ENVO:00010504); material: water (ENVO:00002006), including particulate matter (ENVO:01000060) such as... | depth 5 m | reverse complement strand
GACCTGACGCCATTGACGGCGAAAAACCGGCCAGTGCGCTTTTAGTGCCGGCAGACTGATCGCGAGCAAAATCAGCGAGGTGATGAACCAGCGCAGAAACGCCAGAATGAATGGCTCTGTGCCATCGATGATCCAGCGTCCGATGATGATGTTCGAGCCGAAGAAAAGCGGCATGAAAACAAGCACCAGATAGGCTTTCGCCCGGTTATCTTTTGGCTGCTGTGATGTGTCGGAGAGAGAGGTCATTTCCGTTTGCTAGCGGAGATCATCCACACTGGCAATCGCAAATGCGTTGCCTGATCAAACGGGGTGCAAGAGGGGAAGACCCCGTGGCCGAATAGTCTACCGATCCATCAGGGCTTTGGAGATTTCCGCATTTGTCGGAGTGCGGCCGGTGCCTGGAACTTTCAGCGGATAGGGCTGAACGCTGGATCGCACATTGTGTTGCGTAAAGCGCCCCGACGGTTGTTCCAAAGACGTCCGTATAGCGGCTGGCATTTGTTGGGAAAGCGGGTCGGCATTTCCGGGGGACCGCCCGCCGGACCCTGGCGAAATACTGGCAGTGAACAGCTCCGATCCGGTCTCAACACTGTCCAGCCGAGACACCAGAATACGGTTCTGCCGGTCAAGCCGCATAACGACTTCGCGCAGTTCAATGATTTCGTCCTGCATCCGGCGGGAAACAGAAGTCAGGTTTCGGGTGGCAGCAGCATCGCTGGCGCTGAACGCCTCGGCATTGAGATTGGGCGCCCAGTCGGTGCGCGTCAGCCAGAACGACCCGGACAGGGTGGCCATGGCGACAACGCCCCAGATCATCAGTAAAGTAAGCTGAAACCAGGCCAATCTCGACACGCTCTGTTCCTTTGGTGCATCCTGCTAAGTGTGTTTAAAATAGTGATACAATTGTTGAGATATTGTTAAGCATGACAGCGCAGCCGCTGGCTCGCTTTCTGGGATATTCAGTGCTAACCAACTCAGCGGAAACGTTTTTTGGAATCGGAGAATAGCTTGTCGAGCGTGGATATTATCATACTCGCAGCCGGTGAAGGCACGCGGATGAAATCGGCAACGCCAAAGGTCCTGCACCCTGTCGGCGGCCTGCCAATGCTTGGGCACGTGCTGAATTCCTGCCGCGCTTTCGGCGCGTCCCGTTTGGCGGTGGTAATCGGGCCCGATGCTCCCCGGGTAACTGCTTTTCTGGAGCAGCAACCATCTCAGGTTGACACTTTTGTTCAAACTGAGAGGCTGGGAACCGGACATGCAGTTCGGGCGGCCGACAAATTTTATGCTGGTGTCAATCATTGCAACATCGTCCTGTTCGGCGATACGCCGTTAATTCGGCCGCAAACGCTGGACCGGATTAAAACCCTTCTGGATGCTGACGCTGATCTGGTGATACTTGGATTTGAGCCGGAAAACCCAACGGGATATGGCCGGCTGCTGACCGATCAGGGCGAGTTGATTGCGATTCGTGAAGAAAAGGACGCAAGCGAAACCGAACGCAAGATCAGCCTGTGCAATGCCGGGGCCATGGGCTTCGCACCGGGCGTTCTGGATCAATTGCTGGCATCTTTGACCAATCAAAACGCCCAGGGCGAATATTATCTGACCGATTGTGTTGAACTGGCGCGGGCGCAGGGGCTTTCAGTACAGATCGTCACAGGCGATGTTGCCGATGCGACAGGTGTGAACAGCCGGGCGCAACTGGCGGATGTCGAAGCCATGTTTCAGGACCGTATGCGCCGCCGGGCTATGGCCAATGGAGTGACGCTTACGGCACCCGATACGGTGTTTTTTGCCCATGATACCGAGATTGAAGCCGATGTGACGCTCGAACCGAATGTGGTGTTTGGCCCGAAGGTACAGATAAAAAGCGGTGCAACCATCAAGACGTTTTCACATATTGAAGGCGCTGTCATCGGCGCAGACGCCATAGTCGGGCCGTTTGCGCGGCTGCGTCCGGGCACCGAATTGGAGGCAGGCTCCAAGGTTGGAAATTTTGTCGAAGTCAAAGCTGCAACTGTTGGAAAAGGCAGCAAGATCAATCATCTGAGCTATATTGGCGATGCAAGGATCGGGGCTGGTGTTAACATCGGGGCAGGTGCGGTTACCTGTAATTATGATGGCTTCCTCAAGCACACAACAACGCTTGGAGACGGCAGCTTCATCGGCTCGGGCAGCCTGCTGGTGGCACCTGTGGAAGTTGGCGCAAACGCCTATGTCGCAACCGGTTCTGTCATCACGCAGGATGTGCCAGCAGATGCGCTGGCTTTTGGCCGCGCCCGGCAAACCAACAAGGAGGGCAGGGGCGCCCGGCTGAAGGAGGAGTTGCGTGCTGCCAAGGCCGAGGCACCGAAGCGCAAATAACTTTCGCTAAACTCGCTCAAAACCGTGATCATGACTGGCGGTTTCCAGCCAGTGCAGTGTGCTTTGTGCGTAACTGCTGAAAGCGAACAGCCGAAATTCATCGCTCTTCGACCGCACGATCATCAACGGCATGTGATGCGCTGTGCTCTGGGCGACCTTGCCAACCGGAAAACTCTGATTGCTGAAATCCATCGCGACACCTTTCGACAGAACGGTTTCAACATCCGGCCCGGTGAGCGTGAGGATGGTTCGTGCGCTTGACAGGTCCGTCACCGAACCAACGTCAGCAACAATGGCGGCTTGCAGTTTTTGCTCAAGATCTGCTGCCCTGCTTTCCAGCAAATAGCGCCCGCCGCCAAGCGAGTAGATAGAAAGCGGCGTGCCGAAGATGGCGGTGCCGTCTTCCGGCAAGGTAGCAATGCCGGGTTTCTTCAGCTTGGCCAGCGCCTTTTCCTGCTGGCCGGGAAACAGCGAGAGTTGCACAAGCGAGCCTGCATAGCTGCGTCGCAATGTGATGCCGGTCGTATCAGGCCTGCCGAAATGACCGGCAGTCCAGACCCGGTCCAGCGGGCAGGCGGACAATGTTTCCAGGTCCTCAACCATGCATCCGCTCCCCATCCTTGTCGAAGAAACAGGGATCGACAATTTCTACCGGAACATGGTGTCCTTTCAACGGAAAGGCAGCGAACAGCTCGTTGCCGATCAGGTCCCGACCTTTTTCCAGCAATGCCAGCGCGATGTATTTTTCAAGCGCGGGACTGTAGGCGCTGGACGTAACATGGCCAAGGCTGATGCCAGGTTTGCGAGCGTCCGCACTGCGCACCAGATGGCTGCCGGCACGCACAGGTTCACCGGAACTGGAAATCAGGCCAACGAGTTGCTGTCGATTGGGATCAGTGAAACCGGCGCGGGTGGTCATGGCTGAACCGATGGCATGTTTTTGCTGTGAGACCATGTTGCCAAGCCCAACCATCTCTGCCGTTGTGCGCCCATTCAATTCCGCACCAACCACGTGGCCCTTTTCCATACGCATGGTTCCCAGCGCTTCTATCCCGTAACTGACCATTGCAAATTCTTTCCCGGCAGACTGAAGTGCGTTCCAGACAGCAAGGCCGAAACGTGTCGGCGTGTAGACCTCGAAGGCCAGTTCACCGGAAAATGACAGGCGGCACAGCATAACCGGAATGCCCTGACTGGTGTGGCCATGGCGGATTGCCATGAAGGGAAAAGCCTCGTTGCTGAAATCCACATCCGGGATGAATTTGGCCAGAAGATCACGGGATTTCGGCCCCGCCACTGCCGCCCCGGCCCATTGATCACTGACCGATGTCACATGAACCTTCATTTCCGGCCAGTGAATGGCGAGGCAGGTTTCAAGATGTTCCATTACACCGGCTGCATGCGCCGTGGTTGTTGTCATCAGATAATTTGTATCGCTGAGGTGCCATGTGGTTCCGTCGTCATAGACGATACCGTCCTCTCGCAGCATCAGGCCGTAGCGGGCCTTGCCGACTGGCAGTTTTGCAAACCCATTGCTGTAGACGCGGTTGAGAAACTTGGCCGCATCCGGTCCCTGCACCGCGATTTTGCCGAGGGTTGAGACATCGACAATGCCGACAGTTTTACGGGTCTGCCGTGCTTCGCGTATATAGGCTTCTTCAACGCTCTCTGCGCCACGGCGATAGACCCTCGGTCTTTTCCACAGCCCCGCATCCATCATCTCCGCGCCGGCATCCACATGCCAGTCATGAACCGCCGTGCGACGAACTGGCTGCCAATGCGCACCACGTGCATCGCCCACCAATGCGCCAAAGGAAACCGGAGTGTAGGGCGGCCGAAAGCGCGTGGTGCCGACTTCCAGAATACTTAATCCGCGTGCTTCAGCCATGAGCGCCAAGCCGTTGATGTTGGACAGTTTCCCCTGATCAGTTCCCATGCCCAACGTGGTGTAACGTTTCAAATGTTCAACGCTCAAAAAGCCTTCCTGATAGGCCAGTTGGATATCACTTGCGGTAACATCATGCTGAAAATCAACGAAGGCTTTACCTCGACCGCCCTTGATGCGCCACACCGGCGCAACATTCAGCACGTTCTGCCGCTCCGGCTCCTGGAGTTTCTTGCGCGCCTTGCTGAATGATAATTTGCGCAGCGCAGACTCTGCTGCCATTTCTGCACTGGCAATCACATCATCACGGTCAAAATGGCCAGCCATTGAGCCACAGGCAGTCCAGATGCCGTTGGGCCGGCCAGGCAGCACCGTGTGCAAAGTTTCATCCCATTCGGGCGCGCCGCCCATCTGGCTGGTGAGGTGAATGGTCGGCGTCCAGCCTGCGGAAATGCCGAGACAATCGCAGTCGAGAACGCGTTCCTCGCCACTGGTTTTCTTACCGTGCGGATCAAATGCGGCCAGGCTGATGCGTTTGATGCCGTGACTGCCGTGAACCTGTGTCACCGCGTGGCCGGTGATAAGTTGAAGCCCGGTGGCTGCTACCTGTGCCATCGCCAGATCCGAGATGTTTGTTCGGGTATCGACGATTGCCCGGATCGGCACGCCCATATCCTTCAGGGTGCTGAGTTGCCTATAGGCACCGTCATGGCTGGTGAACAGCACAATGTCCCTGCCAGCTGCGACGCCATAGCGCAGAGCGTAGGCACGGATACTGTCAGCCAGCATCACTCCTGGCCGGTCATTACCTGCAAACACCAGCGGACGTTCCAGTGCCCCGGAGGCAAACACCGCATGGCGCGCGCGCAGCACATGATAGCGCTCATAGGGCGCGTAATCGGTGGCCTGCGGCTGATGCGCCGATACCCGCTCCATCAGGCCGAATGTGCCGCCATCATACATGCCGAAACAGGTGGTGCGCGGTAAAATTGTGGCATTTTCAAGCGCTTTCAGACTGTTGAGCAGCGCGGATATCTGCTCGTCTTCTCTGGGGTCTCCGCGATGATAGCCGCCAAAGCCGGCATGCTCGTCGACCAGAATCACGCGGGCGCCTTTTTTGGCCGCCCGCAGCGCTGCTGTCAGCCCGGCAAGACCACCGCCGACCACAAGCAGATCGGTGAAGCTGTTGATTTTCTCATATCTGTCAGGATCAGGGCTGCTGCCTGCTCTGCCCAGACCGGCGGCGCGGCGGATAATCGGTTCATAGACCTTCCACGCCTTTCGCGTCGGTCCCATGAAAGTTTTGTAGTAGAACCCGGCCTGAAACAAGGGTCCGGCCAATTGGTTGGCAGACAGAATATCGAAATTGAGGCTGGGCCAACGGTTCTGGCTGCTGGCGGTCAGGCCCTCATAGATCTCCGTCATGGTTGCTCTTGTATTGGGTTCCTGAACATCCTGTCTGTTGAGGGTTACCAGGGCGTTGGGTTCTTCACTGCCAACACTCATCAGGCCGCGGGGACGGTGATACTTGAAGCTGCGTCCAAATAATTGCTGGCCATCTGCCAAAAGCGCCGAGGCCAGCGTGTCGCCGGAAAAACCCTCCACAGGCCTGCCATCAAAGGTAACAGACAATTTTCGGCTGCGGTCAATCTGTCCGCCCGCATCCAGTCGAAAACCACTCATCGGACACGCCCTGTCTGATACGGATCACGGCTTTTGACAGTCAATATTTCATGGGTTGCGGTGTTTCTGGTCAGCTCCAGCACAAGGCGGCAGCCTGCATTGTGCTGCCACAATTCCTTGTGCGGTCCGCGCGGATTGCTGCGGTTGTAGACAAAATGCTCCCAGTCCTTGGCGCGGGCTTTCCCCGGATCCGGGCGCTTTACCGTGGCATCGCCGAGATAGGTATATTCCGCAAGATCGCGGGCACCGCAATGGGGGCAGGGTATCAGCATGAAATTCTCCCCTTGGGCATTTAATGCAGCTTGGCCGAGGGGCCAGCGCCCAGTTCATCGATTGAATAACCCGACGCGAAGCGCTCCAGCGTGAAAGGTGCATTGAGCGCATGCGGTTCATCTTTGGCGATGGTGTGGGCAAAACACCAGCCCGATGCCGGCGTGGCCTTGAAGCCGCCGTAACACCAGCCGGCATTCAGATAGAGACCTGGCAACGGCCCTTTGGTGATGATCGGACTGCCATCCATCGACATGTCCATAATGCCGCCCCAGTGCCGCAACAGACGAACTTTTGCAAATTGCGGATAGAGCGCCAGCATAATAGTTGTCACGTCTTCAATCACCGGAAGATTGCCACGCTGGGCGTAGGAGTTGTATTTGTCGATATTGCCGCCAAACACCAGCCCGCCCTTGTCGGACTGAGACATATAAAAATGTCCGCCGCCGCCGGTCACGACAGTATCGACCGCCGGCTTCAGCGCTTCGGAGACGAATGCCTGCAGCACATGGCTTTCGATTGGCAGGGTCTCAACGCCGGCCTTGCGCATCACCTCCGAGGTGCTTCCGGCGACAGCCACGCCGATCTTCGGCGCCTTGATATCGCCGCGTGTGGTTTGCACTCCGGTGATCGTGTCGCCCTTTTTCAAAAATCCGGTGACTTCACAATTTTCCAGAATATCGACGCCCAAACCGTCGGCGCCGCGGGCATAGCCCCAGGCGATTGCGTCGTGGCGGGCAGTGCCCGCTCGCGGCTGCAGCAGGCCGCCATGGATGGGAAACCGCGTATCTGACGACATATCGAGTTGCGGAACAAATCTTGCAACCTCATCGCGATCCAATAGTTCCGCGTCGATCCCGTTCAGGCGCATGGCATTGCCGCGCGTGGCATGAGCGTCCATTTCCGCCGGATTATGGGCAAGGTTGAGAACACCGCGCTGGGAAAACATCACATTGTAATTCAATTCCCGGGACAGACCTTCCCACAGTTTCATACTGTGCTCATAAAACAGCGCGTTTTTGCGCAATTCATAATTCGAACGCACGATGGTTGTATTGCGACCGATATTACCGCTGCCGATCCAGCCCTTTTCGACAACAGCAACATTGTGAATGCCGTGCTCCCTGGCGAGATAGAAGGCCGTCGCCAGCCCGTGCCCGCCACCGCCAATGATGATGACATCATAAGATGGTTTGGGATCGGGTTTGCGCCACTGGCTGTTCCAGTATCTGTTCCCGGTAAAAGCATTTTTTGCCAGCGCCCACGCAGAAAATCGTGTCACGGAATTCTCCTCTGATCAAGGATCAGTGTGCAGGTCTATGCTTGAACTGCGCAAGTGACAAAACGTCTTGCCGCCGGATTTTCCGGTGATTTGGGCTTGCCCGTCGAATGCACGTCCATAAGATGCTGCTCTGGAAGGACCACATATTCATGACTCGCTTCGGTTTTCTGCTGATCGACCGGTTTTCGCTTTTCAATCTGGCTGCCATGCTGGATCCGCTTCGGGTTGCAAACCAGATGTCCGGCAAGGAGCACTTTGAATGGCTGACAACCAGCGTCAGCGGCGAACCAGTGCATTGCAGCAGCAATACAAGCTTCAATGTCGGTTACGCGCTTGCCGATCTGCCTCACTGCGACGTGCTGATTGTCTGCGCCGGATATGAAACCGACCCGGACAATGTCACGCAGATCCATACCCAATTGCGACAGCGTGAACGACGCGGGACAATTCTTGGCGCCATTTCAACCGGCAGCATTGTGCTGGCCAGTGGCGGTTTGCTGGATGGCTATGCCTGCACCATTCACTGGGAGTATGAGGCGGCCTTCCGCGAACGCTTTCCAACGGTCAACTGCACCGGCCGCGTGTTTGAAATCGACCGCAACCGCATGACATCGTCCGGTGGCACCGCATCGTTTGATCTGGCGCTCAACATCATCGCCCAGGACCTGTCCGAAGAATGTGCCTATCAGGTTGCCAATCAGTTCCAGCACGACAGAATTCGCAAAGGCGATGAAACTCAAAGAGCAGGCAAAAACAGGGATTTCTCCGCAAGACCGGACAAGCTGGCGCGGGTCATTACGCTGATGGAAAACAATCTGGAAGAACCACTGGCCACTTCCGAGCTGGCGAGACAGGTCTCGCTGTCGGTGCGCCAGGTGGAACGGTTGTTCCTCAAATATCTCAGCTGCACACCGAGCAAATACTATATGGGGCTGCGTCTGGAACGCTCGCGCGAATTGCTAAGGCAGACCAACTCGCCGATCATTGACGTGGCGCTGGCAAGCGGATTTTCCTCGCATTCCTATTTTGCCCAGAGCTACCGGAATTATTTCGAACGGAGCCCTTCAGAAGAGCGCCGTAAAGTCTGGTAGGTTCGGCGTTTTTGCCAATGCGGCCCGCCAAATGATTGCCCTGCCGGGTTGATGGCGCTTCCATGTCGCAGGGCAAAAGGTTGGCTGTCGCATTGAAGCTGGAAGGCCAATGCCGCGCCGCTTAGGGTCCAGACTGGCCAATGAATAAAGGTGAGGGATCAGATCATGGAAACGCGGGCAAGAGTGGTCGTTATCGGCGGTGGTGCGGTTGGCGTTTCGACGCTGTATCATCTGGCCAAAAAGGGCTGGTCCGATGTTGTCCTGCTGGAGCGCAAGGAGCTGACCTCCGGCTCAACCTGGCACGCAGCCGGTCTGCTGCCGCTGTTCAATCTGAGCTATTCGGTCGGTCAGATCCATAAATATTCAGTCAAGCTCTATGGTGATCTGGAAGCGGAGACCGGCTTGAATGCGGGGCTCTCGCGCGTGTCCAATATCCGGCTGGCCCGCAGCAAGGATCGCTGGGACGAGTATCTGTATTATGCCGGTGTTGCCAAAACCATCGGCGTTACCGTCAATCTGCTCAGCCCGCAAGAGCTGAAAGAGATTTGGCCGCTGTGTGAGATCGATGGCCTTCTTGGTGCCATTCAGCATCCCGATGACGGCTACATCCAGCCGGCCGATCTGACCCAGGCCCTGGCCAAGGGCGCGCGCGACAACGGCGCAAAAATCTACCGTAACACCGATGTCACCGGGGCGATGCGCAGCGCCAATGACACCTGGCTCGTGCAGACAGACAAAGGCGAGATCGAGTGCGATCATATTGTCTGCTGCTCGGGCAATTTCGCCCGCAAGACCGGCACCATGTTCGGTCTTGATATCCCGGTGATCCCGGTTGAACACCAATATATCGTCACCGAAGCCCATCCCGCCATTTTGCAGCGCCGCGCCGAAGGCCTGCCGGAAATGGGGGTTCTGCGTGAGAGCGATTCCTCCTGGTATATGCGCGAAGAGGCCGGCGGTCTGCTGCTTGGGCCCTACGAAAAGGGCGCGCCGTGCTGCTATGTCGATGGGCCGGATGCCGACAGCGAGTATGAATTGTTCCAGGAGGATCTGGATCGTCTGATGCCATATATTGAAACGGCGATCGAACGCGTCCCGGCGTTTGGCGAAGTCGGCATCAAGAAAGTCTATAATGGCGCCATTGCCTATACCCCGGATGGCTCACCGATTATCGGACCGGCCTGGGATGTGCCCAATGTCTGGCTCAATGAAGGTCATTCCTTCGGCATCACCGCTGCAGGCGGGGCTGGCTGGCAACTGGCTGAATGGATTGTCGAGGGTGAACCTTCGATTGACATGATGGGCGTTGATCCGCGCCGCTTCGGCCCTTATGCGACTAAAAACTATCTGCTCCAGAAAAACGAGGAGGCCTATGCCAATGTCTTCACCATGCACTATCCCGATGAAGAGCGCATTGCCGCCCGGCCGCTGAAGAAAACGCCGGTCTATGACCGTCTCAAACAACATGGCGCAGTGTTCGGCTCGGTCTATGGCTGGGAGCGTGCCAACTGGTTTGCGCCGCTGGATTATGCTGTCCCGGCGGAGCAGTTGAGCTATCCCGATCTGCTGCTGAACCACAATCATGCGCCTGCCACGGACGATGGCCGGATTGTTGAAAAATGGTCGTTCCGCCGCTCCAATTATTTCGAATTTATCGGCGAGGAGGTGAAGAACGTCACCGAGAATGCCGGTGTTCTCGACATGTCGGCCTTTGCCAAGATCGAAGTTTGCGGCCCAGGCGCGCGGGACTGGCTGAACGGGCTGTTCGCCAACAGCATACCCGGCAAGCAGGGCCGCATTGCGCTGTGCCATCTGCTGACCCGATCCGGCGGCGTATTATCGGAATTCACCGTCTATGAGTGGCATCCGGGACGGTTCTATCTGGTGTCTGCAGGCGCTTATGAGCGCCACGATCATGACGTGCTGGCCAAGGCCCTGCCAAAGGACGGCTCGGTGCATCTGTCGCCGATCACCGGGCAATATGGCGTGCTGGTGCTGGCCGGTCCGAAGTCCCGTGACGTGCTGGCAAAACTCACCGACACAAATCTGACGAATGCGGCCTTCCCCTGGCTGTCCGGTCAGAAAATCAGCGTTGGCAAAGCCACCGCCCATGCACTGCGGGTGAACTTTGTTGGCGAATTAGGCTGGGAATTCCACCATCCGATTGAAATGCAACTGGAAATTTTTGATGCCCTGATGGAGGCTGGCGCAGAGTTCGACATCAAGCCGTTCGGCATTCGAGCCATGGATGCGATGCGGCTTGAAAAATCCTACCGTCTCATCCCGCGCGAATTGTCGATTGAATATTCAGCCTATGAATCCGGGCTCGATCGCTTCATCAAACCGGCCAAGGAATTTATCGGCAAACAGGCCCTGATCCAGCGCCACCAGGATGGTGACCGATGGGCCTATGTCACTTTGCATGTCGAAGATGTCAAAGATGCCGATGCCCGAGGCTCGGAAGCCATTTTCGACGGCGATCAGCTGATCGGCCGCGCCACCTCCGGCGGCTATGGCTGGCGCGTCGGCAAATCTCTGGCGCTGGCCATGGTGCCACCGGTCTATGCCGCCATCGGCACGAAGATGGAAATTCAGATACTTGGAGAAATGTTTCAAGCGGCCGTCATTGAAGAAAGTCCGTTTGATCCGGAAAACCTGGTGTTGCGCGGCTGAAACAGCGGCGACCGGTCAGGTCAACGCAGACCCTAAAAAAGCCCGATTGTCAGTTTGTTTTCCGCCATGAAAGCGTTACACGAAACGATCTGACACCCCAACCGGAGTTTAGGAATGAATCTGATCAAGACACTAGCGGCGGCTGCCGTTGCGTTTACACTGGCAACTGTCAGCTATGCTGCCACGGACGCTGATACGCTGATCCTGGAAACCAAAAACGGCCAGGTAACCATTGAACTGCTGCCTGAAGTCGCCCCCAAACATGTGGAGCGGATCAAGCAACTGGCTAATGACGGGTTTTACGATGGCCTTAAATTTCACCGTGTGATCGAAGGCTTCATGGCCCAGACCGGCGATCCGCGCGGCGATGGCACCGGCGGCTCCGACCTTCCGGATTTGCGCGCTGAATTTTCAAAAGAACCCTTTGAACGCGGTACGCTTGGCATGGCCCGGTCACAAAATCCCAACAGTGCCAATTCCCAGTTCTTCATCACTTTTGCAGATGCATCGCATCTCAATGGCCAATATACGGTTTTTGGCCGCGTCACAGATGGAATGGAATTTGTCGATCAGATCAAAATGGGATCAAGTTCACAAAACGGCACCGTCAGCGATCCCGACACCATCATCAAAATGCGCACAGCGGATCAGTTTTAGTCGTTAGAACCTGATAGCAGACCGCAAAACTGGATCCTCGGAACAAGTCCGAGGATGACGACACAGGTGGGTGGCCCCACCACGGTCATCCCCCCACCACCGTCATCCCCGGACTTGTTCCGGGGATCCAGTATCCGCACTTCTCATCCAGAACCGATTGCGGAACTATATTATGCAAAATACGGCATAACGCCCTGTTCCAGAATGAATTTCCGGCTCAATCGGTCAGAACGAAAGTGACCTTCATCACAACGCGGTATTCAGATATTTTACCGTTCGTGACGACAACTTTCTGATCCTTGACCCAGACGCCTTCCACATTTTTCAAAGTCTCCGAGGCGCGCTTCACGCCCCTTTGCAATGCATCCTCAAAACTTGTGGGTGAGGAGGCGATGATTTCCGTAACGCGTGCTACTGACATGTGAACTCCATTTGCTGAGAATGTCACTACGGTGTGACGGTGTCGAAAGCCTAGCCTGCCGATCAACGCCTGTGCAAGCTCTCTACAGCACCCACCCGGTTGACAGCGCGCTTGCCCAATCCGCAAACCCCTTGGAACGGGCAATATCTGCCATCGCCTGATGATCGTAAGGCACGTGCCGGAACATCACATTCCAGTCATCGGACTGCTTTTCGATGATGGCATAGGCCGCAAAGGGATTTCCCGTCTGCATGACATAGGGTGCCCCCCGTGTATCCTTGAAGCCCGGACAGCCGACACTTCCCGGATTTATCACGCGGCGGCCATCTGACAGGCGCACGACACGGGATATATGGGAATGTCCGCACAGCATGATCGGAAACTCAAGTGATCCGGCTTCGCGTTCGATGTCTGCCAAAGGCCGCAGGCTCATCCCGACTTCCAGGTTCGGCATATCCAGCCAATGTTCTGAATCGCTTGTCGGAATTCCATGGCAGAGGAATATTTCACCGGCAAACGCTGCGTTCTGGGGCAGTGCCGCAACCCATGCCAGATGTGTCTCATTCAACTGCCGGAATGCCGGTGCATCCCAGGTACCCAGATCTTCCGGCGGAAGTTCCAGCAAAAAACGGTCATGATTGCCCATAATCGACACCATGTGGCGCTGGCTGACCAGCAGATCTGCAGTTTTCCCGGCGTCCAGCGGACCGCCGAAATGATCGCCGAGATTGACAATTTGCTCGATGCCCTGGCCGGCAATGTCGGCCAGCACCGCTTCCAGCGCCAGATAATTGCCGTGGATATCGGAAATAGCTGCAAAGCGCATGGCGGTATCCTTCGAAATCACTGACTGTGCTCTATGCGTCAGGCCGCACGCAGCAATTCACGCAATGTCTGACAAACGGGCTGACAAGCATCATCACCGGATAGGCAACCAGCCACGATAATGCCCATGACGACATCCACAGAGAACTGATGTCCGGCGACATGCCATTAGCGCGAAACGTAGCGATTCCCGAAACGATGAATGTCATGAATCCGGACAGAAGAAAGCTGAACAGAAAAGGTACAAATCTTGGATGCATGCTGGGCCATGGTCAGATGGGTGAGAAGATCAAATCATCTATCATCGAATGCGCAAGCCACCAAGCGGCGATATGACGCCTCAGCCTGAGACGACCAGCAGCCCCATCGTTTCAGACCCTTACCGCCGGCGGTGGCCCCACATCCATTGCTCCGGCGTCTCTTTGATCCAGGTCTCGAACTGCTGATGAATTCGGGCTGTCGCTGTGGCCACGCGCTCGTCCAGCGTGTCGCCTTCGCCGGTCGGAATTTCGACGGCCTGAATGGCGAAATGGCAGCCTCCAGTACGGCGGCAACAGGCTGCGATCAGCGGCACATCAAGTTTCTCGGCAATCAGAGCCGGGAAGGGGGTTGAGGGTGCCATATAGCTGAAAAACGGGACTTCTATGCCATTGCTCTGACGCAGATCTCCCATCATGCAGACCGTATCACCATCGCGAACCCAGTTGATCAGCCCATTCACCGAGGTTGTGCGTTTGGAATGCAGCCCGCCTGGATACAATGGTTGACGCACCTGTCTGATATAGCTGTCCACCAGCGGATTGGAGGCGCGCTGATAGATGGCTGCCATCGACAGGCCGTTCTGCAGCGCCGGAATGGCCAGCAATTCCCAATTGCCCATATGCAGCGAGACAAAGACCGCGCCCTTCTGGCCTTGGGCCAGCTGGTCAATCAGCATATGAGACTGCAACTCGATTCGGTCACTTTCCTTCAGCAATTTGGCGATGCACAGCCCCTCGGCAAATGTGCGCCCCAGATTGTTCCAGTGCAGCGATGTGGTTTTTTCAATCCACGCTGCGTCTTTCTCCGGAAATGCCTCGTGCAAATGCTTCAAAACGGTGGCGTGGCGGTGGTTGAACCTTGCCAGAAACTGCCAGCAGGCGCCCATGAATGCAGAGGCGGCGCCAATGGGCAGCGCATTCAAAAGTCCGGCCACAAGGCGAAACCCTGCATATTCAAGCCGGTGTTGAAAAGTTGGAGTGGTCTTTTTGGCCAAGAAACAGTCGCTTATGCTAAATTGTTGCTACGCAATAGCGGAGTTTTGGTTTGCAACGCAATTGATCCTTTGCGAAAACCGACATCATTGAAAAAATCCCTTGGGACATCCCCGCTTTATGCTGCAGGTCGCCACACTCGCCTTTCCGTTTTTCGGATTGATTTTCCTTGGGTTTTTTGCCGGAAAAATATTCAAGGTTCCGCCGGAAGGGCTGGCATGGCTGAATATCTTCATCATTTATTTCGCTCTGCCGGCGCTGTTTTATCAGCTCATTTCCAGGACGCCGATTGAAGAACTGGCAAATTGGGCTTTCGTATTCTCCACCAGTTTTTCGACCTATGTCGCATTTGCCCTGGCGTTTTGCATCGGCATTTATCTTACCAAAGGTGATGTGGCGATGGCGACGATTCAGGGCCTGGTCGGCGGCTATGCCAATGTCGGCTATATGGGCCCGGGCCTGACGCTTGCGGTGCTGGGGCCCAAAGCCGCAGTGCCGGCAGCATTGATTTTCTCCTTCGACGTGGCTCTGGTCTTTACGCTGGCACCGTTGCTGATGGCATTGGCGGGGACAGAAAAAAAGCCGGTGCCGTTGCTTGTCGTTCAAATTCTGAAAAAGATTTTCCTGCACCCGTTTATCATCGCCACCATTGCAGGCGTATTGGGCGCAGCGTTTCAGGTCCGCCCTCCGCAGGCCATCGAGACAATTCTGACCTTTCTGCGCTCCGCCGCCGCGCCTTCAGCGCTGTTTGCCATGGGCGTGACCGTGGCGCTGCGCCCGTTGAAGCGGTTCCCGGTGGAATTGCCGGGTCTGCTCGCTGTCAAGCTGGTGGCGCACCCGCTGATCGCCTATCTGATGCTCGGGATTGTCGGCGATTTTGATCCGGTCTGGGTGGCAACCGGCGTGCTGATGGCCTCGCTGCCGCCGGCGGCGACAATCTATGTGATCGCGCAGCAATATAATGTCTATATCGAGCGCGCCTCCACAGCGGTACTGGTGGGAACCGGCGTGTCCGTGCTGAGCGTTACATTTGTGCTGTATCTGATTGCCGAAGGCGCCCTGGGACCGGGCCTGGTGCGGCCGTTGCCATAGCGCCATTCAGGCAGACGCATGGTCGAAATTCCGCCCAACCGGTGGCAAGAGGTAGCCGCAGTACCGTGAGATAAAATTGGTGCGCCCTGTAGGGTTCGAACCTACGACCCGCTGATTAAGAGTCAGCTGCTCTACCAACTGAGCTAAGGGCGCTTTCCGGTATTCTAGCACGCATTCCGCAACTTCAAACAAATCAAGCGGGGTGCGCGCAGTGTGTTCCGGTGGAAAATGGTGAGCCCTCACGGGTTCGAACCGTGGACCTACTGATTAAAAGTCAGTTGCTCTACCGACTGAGCTAAGGGCTCCCAAATTCGGGCGGAACATAGGCAGTGCCGCTGGTCGGGTCAATAGCGCTTTTCCTAAAATCGCGATTTGTCAGACCGCCGGGATCGGCCCGGCTTGCGGGCGGCCCGGATATAGCTGAAGGCTTAAAATGCCTTGAAGGTGGGAATCGTCCTTGTGTCCTTGATACCGGTGAAATGCTGGATTTTTTCCGTGATAAAATGCCCGATATCGTCGCTCTCGGCGACATAGAATTTCACCAGAAGATCGTAATCACCTGCGGTTGAATAAATTTCAGATGCGATCTCCGCATCAGCAATCTGGTTGGCAACTTCGTAGGCTTTTCCCAAATGGCATTTGATTTGCACAAAAACGGTCTGCATGATCCCTCTCAAAGAGCAACGGTAGAAACCATTTAGGGGAAAAGCCACGATATGGAAAGCAAGTTGGATCTGGAAGCTGAATACGACAACCGCACTCTGGTACCGGAACATGTCGAAATTCTGCCGCGCTGGGAGAAAGAGGCAGCAGAATTTCGCGCCACCCACAGTCCGGAAACGCTGCGCTACGGAGCGGCAGAGCGAAATCTGGTCGATGTGTTTCGCAGCGCTGAGTCGGCGGCGCGCCGGGCACCTGTGGTGCTGTTCATCCATGGCGGCTATTGGCGCGGGCTCAGCAAGGATATGTTCAGCCATATGGCTGGCGGCCTTTTGGCTCATGGTCTTGATGTCGCCATGCCAAATTACACTTTGTGTCCCGACATCGGTATTCCCGGTATCGGCGAAGAGCTGAAGGCCTGTTGCCGGTTTCTCGGAGAAACCGAAAAGCGGCCTTTGATGATGACCGGTCACTCTGCCGGCGGACATCTGGCAGCTTTTCTGTGTCAGAAAAGCAGTGTGGAGAGCATACCGGTCCCGGTGATTGCCGGGCTGGGGATATCAGGCGTCTATGATCTGACAGCAATGTTGCATGTTTCGATGAATGTTGACTTGAAGCTTGATCTGAAAACCGCACTGGCTGCCAGCCCGTATTTTGCCGCACCGGAGCCGGGCATTTCTTTTGATGCCTGGGTCGGTTCGGATGAATCGAACGAGTTCCTGCGGCAAAGTGAGGATTTTGCGTCAAAGTGGCGGGAGAATTCGGCTCATACGACCTACATTGAAATCGCCGGTGCCAATCATTTCACCGCTGTTGAACCGCTGCTGGACCAGGACAGTTTGCTGGTCAAGCGCATTGCCGCACTGGCCGGCTGAACAGAAGCGCAATCCAAAAGCAGATTTTCGACGTAAGCGAATTAAGGGCAAAACGACTGACGGAGGAAACCATGCATAAAATAATCAGACAGGCGATCGCGGCCGCAGCAGGAGCGACTGCCATGATCGGCCTGACATCCGGAATGGCAGCAGCGCAGAGTGTCGCGGCGGCAAATCAGACCGAAATCCAGTCAATCATCCGCAGCCAGGTCGATGCTTTTGTCGCCGATAATTCGTCGACGGCTTTTTCGTTTGCCGCGCCATCAATCAAGAACATGTTTCAAACCGAACAGAACTTCATGAGCATGGTGCGCCAGCAATATCCGCAGGTTTTCCGCCCGCGATCGTTTGAATTCGGGCGCTTGGTGGACGGCCCTGCTGGACCGGTGCAGGAAGTCTATATCACCGGTCCGGCGGGCAAGGACTGGCTCGCTGTCTACACACTGGAACAACAGGCTGATGGCAGCTGGAAGATCAGTGGTTGCTATCTGGTTCCCGACAAGGGCGCGAAGGTTTAGCGGGGCCGGATCATCTGGCCCGATGTGAACTGACTTGGAGTCGGCTAACCATGCTACTCGGAGTGATTACCGTAATTCACTCGCCGTGGCAGGCACATACGGTTGACGGTGTGCAGCCCGTATTGGCCTGAGGTAAAACCCTTCGACGGAGATAAAATCTATTGATACTTCAATTTAAATAAATTAACGAATAAAAATTCCATAGATAAAATATTGTAAAGGAAAGTTTATTTTGATTCGGAAGGAACGATATCGAACTTCTTTGACATCGACTCGAAAAAAGGCCCAAAATTTCTAATTTCGGATTCTTCAACGTTATTGAGTATTTCTGGGATAATTTTCTCAACGACTGCCGGCAGACCCTTTACGCAAAATAGATTTTTTTGTAACTGAATTGGCGTCTCCGTAATAAATTCCGGACTAATTTCAGATTTCCAACAAAGATATATATTTAAATATTCTCCATAATTTAAATATTCACCAAAATCTGTGTTTCGTTTTGTAAAATATTTATAATTAAAAACTGTAGTTTTTGAAATAAATACGGGAGGGTTCGAGATATATGCCCAATTATTTGGCTCTGAAGATCGCTTGATTTTCGTTGTATTCTCACGGTTTTTTTGAAACACATCATCTTTAACAATCGGGCTTCTGACGAATATTCCGCTAATTTCTGTCGAATTGAACCCATAGTACATTTCATAGGGAACATCCGTTTTCGTGAATGCGCAAAAATTACATGTGAAGGATCCGAAATGGCCTTTCCCAAAAACGGAGCTATCGACCTTCCAATTTAGGCCGGATGTTTTTTCGAAATTGATGCCACTGAAGCGATAATTTTCTATCGTAAAATCTAGAATGTCGGTTTCGTTGAAATTGATACCCTGCACGAACTTCGGAGCCTGGGGTTTTGTTTCAACTAGCGTTATTCCAGAATAAACCGGCCTCGCAGAACATTGTCCCTGCACCAAATCTCCACGCTTTTCGCAAGAGAGGTCTAACAAGTCGAGACCTATACCTGAAGACGTCAAAAGGTTTATCGCAGCACCTTTGCCGGTGTTCCCTCCCGCCCTCCTT
>TARA_R110002124_G_scaffold159517_4_pt1 | contig 18640 bp, 14 predicted proteins | sample TARA_R110002124 | Tara Oceans TARA_R110002124 (sample SAMEA4397445) | marine metagenome | biome: Polar Biome; feature: [SRF] surface water layer (ENVO:00010504); material: water (ENVO:00002006), including particulate matter (ENVO:01000060) such as... | depth 5 m | reverse complement strand
GCGTCTGCAATCGCCACCGACAAAGCGACATACGAAGCCGCGTAACATGGCCGAACAGCGTGAGCGAGTAGAGGTAACTCTAGCCAGATTAGAGGAACGCATAGCCATGCTTTCCGATGAGGTTAGGCACGTTCACCGCGAAGTCTCCGAGATCAAGGCAACCGCCAACCGATGGAAGGGCGCTTTCTGGGTAATAATCGCCCTCGGGAGTTTTGCGGGCTTTTTTGTAAACGCACTTATTGGGTGGTCTAAATGACAGATACACAAAGACGTGACTCACTTGACGAACTTCTCAACTCTAGCGGTTGGGAAGTTCTCAAGGAAGAAATGAAGAACTCTATTTTACAGGCAGCGTTTCAAATATCTGACAACGCCAACATGCCTGTTGACGAAATAAACTTCCGACGTGGCACTATCTGGGCTGCGCGTAAGTTTGTCGAACTCCCTAGCTCTATTCACCAACTGTTGAGTAACGACATCTTGATGGACGCAGCTAACAGGGGAGAACTGAAAATGGATGAGCGCTACGGCCCGAATCCCTAACAATCCCGCTACGGCTGGAGAAGGAAAAGAAACATGGCAGAAGCAGATGACCAGATGATTGCCGCCTTGTCAGCGCAACAGTTAGGTGTTCCAGTCCCAGAGGCAGCAGCACCACCACCACAAGCCCCTGCGGATCAAGAAATACCCGCTACAAATCAAGAGAAAATTTCTGAAGTAGCAAGCCCACAAACTGAAGGTGATAAGCAACGGGAAGAATCCTTTATCGAAGTCGACTTCGGTGACGGGCGTAAAGAAGTAATGTCTAATTCGCAGATTGCGGGAATGAGTAGTCGGTACAAAGACCTCAACCATAAGAACGCAACTCGCTATAAACCGATGGAGCCAGCGATTGGCGTATTGGAAAAGCTGATGGCATCCGCCCAAGCGCAAGGCCACACAGTCTCAGGCGACGACATGGCTCAATTCGTTCAGGCTGCAATCCAAGGCTACACAACCAACCCAACAATGGGTGGCCAACGCGACCCAACTCCTGATCGCCCAGATGGTGGAGACTTCGACTCACAGATGGACACAGACATTGCGTCTTGGGAACGTGAGAACGCGGTATCATTGCCCCCGATGTACCGTCAGGGCTTCAAGATGATGCGTCAGCTTACGCAGGAAAACGAGTCTCTCAAAAACAACATGAGTAGCCTCTTGGAAAAAGCCCAGCAGCTAAACCAAGAAGCCTCTCAACAGGCGCAAGGCGCTATGGAGACTGGTGACACTGCCTTCCGGCAGCAGGCGGCTAACAATCTTAACGAGGCACAGCAGCAGTTCCAACTACCAGACGACGCTGAAGAGGATTTCTTTCAGTTCGCCTATGGCCGTGGCTATACAGTTGAAGACTTCATTGACAGGGACTTAACCCTGAAGATCATGCAGGACTTCTCTGCCAACCGTCAGACACCAGAGATGGAACGACTACGCGCACTTAACGCGAAGAGGCAAGCCTTCACTGGAGCGGCCAGCGCAACGCCTTCTTTAGGCGGCATGGCACCAGCCACGACTAAGACTGACGACTTCATGCAGACAGCTACGGCCCAGGCGATGAAAAAGCGCGGGCTTTCTAATTAAAATGAGTGGGGACGACACCGTCCCCATTCCGCTATTTAATACAACTAATAGGCATAAACAGCGCCACGGCCCTGTGTCTAAATGAATATAATATCGGGAATGAAGTCTTTGATGCTGAAGCCATGAAGACACCACTGCCCTTAACCCATGAACCCATTTGCCAGTTGGAGATAAATTATGACTGCAATATCAGGACTTCGTGGGACTGGTCAGTTCAATACTGACTTCCGTCCCACTAACTATCGCGAGCTTTTTACACTGCTTGAACCAAACGGAACGGCCCCCTTACAAGCATTGCTTTCAATGGCTGGCTCCGAAGCTACTGACGACCCTAAGTACAATCACTTTAGGGACGAGATGCCTGACCGTAAACTGACTGTAGATGGTGCTGTTGCTTCAACATCAACCGCCTCAGTAACAGTCGACTCGGCTGACGACGAAGCCTTCGTAGTACCCGGCACTATCCTCATCAACGTGGATACTGGCGAAGTAATGCGTGCAACGGCTGCGCCAAGCTCTCATGCAATCGCTGTAGCTCGTAACATCGGCGGCACAACACACCAAATCGCAGACGGTGCGAACATCATCATTGGCGGCCACGCCGACTCTGAGGGTGGTACGTCCCCAACTGCGGTAAGTTTCGACCCAACGACTGACTTCAACTTCACGCAAATCTTTAAGACTGCGGTACAGGTCAGTGGCACTTTGCAAAACACCTTCTTACGGACTGGTGACAAAGAGCAAGAGCAACTTACTAAAGCTCTCAAGATGCACATGTCTGACATTGAGCGCAGCATGTTCTTTGGTCGACGCGCTGAAGAGAACGGTTCTACCGCCTCTCCAACTCGTTATACAGGCGGTTTGACTAACTCAATCGTCAACGTAACGGACGGTGCTTCCTACGGTGCGACTAACAACATCATCACTGAGAAAGAGTTTGATCGCCTATTGATCGAAAACATCTTCGCTTACGGTTCTACCGAGAAGGTTGCTTTCTGTGGTGCGCGTGTAATCTCTAACTTGATGGAAGTCGGCAAAAACCGCTGGCAGCCAACTCAGATTGATAACGCTTATGGTGTGTCACTTTCTCGGTACACAACATATGCGGGTGATCTCTTAGTTTATATGCACCCAATGTTCCGTCAGATTCCCGGCATGGAAGATGAGATGATTGTACTCGACATGAACGAAATCAAATATCGTTACATGCAGGGTCGTGATACTCAGCTTATTCGTGACATCCAAACACCAGACTTTGATGGTGTGAAGCACATGTATCAAACAGAGTGTGGTCTCGAAATGACTCAAGCTAAAGTACACCACCGCATCAAAGGTTGGGCTGGCGTCTAGTAGGGACGACCAATCACCATGATTACCTATACAATAGGGGCTGGAGCAATCTGGCCCCTATTTTTTTGGAGAACCCGATGTCAAAGAAGAAGTTAGTCGAGCTAAGAGATGAGGCCACAGCAGAAGTTAAGAAAGCCGCACCCAAAAAAGCCGCCGCCCCTGCCGTAAAAAAAGACCACACCCTATTCGTGTCTTCGGAAGAAGAAACCGTTTCCTTCCCTATCGCAGTGATGGGCAACACAATCACTCCTATGTGGGACAGCCAAAGAGAACACCTGATCTGGCGAGTACCAACGGCTCTGGCAGCACGCTTTGCGATGCACGAGTTTGTAGTCAAAGGCAGAATTGTGCGCGAGGGCTGACATGGCATACCAACCAAGGAACTACCCAGTAAATGAAATCGTTGGCAATCGTCCTAACGCCGATGAACCTACCCGAACCCTGAAAGACGGCTCTGTCGAGATCGGCGCAGTCGACCTGAAGGGTTCTCTTAACGCCGACTTGGCTAAAACAGCAGACAAGACACACCGTGACTTCCAAATGGAGAAGCCGAATAGGAACCGTTTCTCTGGTAACAACCCACACCTGAACTCACCATACTCAGCGCTTGAGGCTTTAGTCATGCAGTCCTTAAGACGGTATGGCGACATGCACCCCGGAACCGTGGATGGCGAGGTCATGATGATGTTTATTGAGTTTGCTAATCTCATCATCGAAGACTTGCGGGGACACCCCTATTGGGACAACCCCGAGATTGATTACTACACCCACCCATCCGAGATTAGAGACATCCCCGACAACATCATGGTTGCTGGGTTGCTATACCACTATTCGGTACAGCAGCAGTCGAACAAAATCGAGGCGTATGGCCCAATGTATTTCAAGATGATGAATCGCATACTCTACCAGAAGAAATACGGATCAGGAAAAATAGAATTATCGCCTTGGGACAAGTCGCAGCGCCCTTCGGGCGTTCAGGGTTACGACACAAGGAGAAGCTAAGTGTCTACGACTTACGCGCCGTCTGGCGTAAATATAAAAGTGTACCCCTACGAAGACTTTCAGGGGATCGACGCATCGCGAGATGTGGGCGCTCTGGATACAGGCCAGAAGCAGCACATGGTCGAAATCAAAGATGGCTTCGCCGACTGGCGGGGGACATTGGTGCGCGACCCCGGTGCAGAGCAACGTGCGGCAGGCAACAAGTACATCAAGCGCGTTGACTTCTTTGGCCGCGACTTGGCGGTTTGGGCGCAAGTGGATGGCGGCGGTACAACTCTACGTTCTGAAAGGGATCACTTAAAGGAAGAGGTGTACCCAGTGAACGCCGTGGTGACATCTACGGTCTACAATAACAAAGTCGTGTTCGCTTCCCGTGATTACGGCATGTATAACTATGATGGGTTCTCTTGGAGGGCCATCGAGGCTAACTCAGACCCACGTCCAGCATACATCGCATCAATCCAGCGTAGACTTGCAGTCGCAGGGATGCCGGGCAAGAGGACAGTCATAGACTTCAGTCGCGTGGACAACGAAAGTGTCTTCACCGCCGATGAGGATGAGGGCGCACAGCAAGTAACGAAAGCCGCCGACATCGACGTAGGCAACATCATTGGCACTGCGGATGAAATCACAGGTCTTGGTGTTTTTGAAAACTCTCGTCTTGCCGTGTTCACCAACGACCAGACCCTAGTCTACCAACTACACCCTGACTTCACTCAGTGGCAGATTGACGACAAGGCAAACATCAAGGTTGGCTGCATTAGCCACAACACTATTACTCAAGCTGGTGCTGACTTGTTGTTCTGTTCCCGCGACGGGATACACTCCCTTCGGCGCTCAGAAACAAACGGCATTACGATCTACACAAACCCAATGTCGAATAAAATCGACCTTACTTATCGCGAACTACTGCGGAACGTGAACAACTTAGAGACTATCTCAGCCTTCTACGACCAAGATGAGGGACAGTACCATGTGTTCTTCCCGTTCAGCGATCAAATAACAAAGCGACTTACGTTATCACTCAACCCAATGCAGGGTGGCGAAAGTAAGTGGTCTTCAGGTGAGTTTCTGAACGCGACTTGCGGCGTCCAGTTGGGTGGACAGACTTTGATCGGAACTCCCGGCGGTGTCTGGGAACGCAAGCGTATCGAGGATGTAACAACGCACAGCCCCGAGATGGTTGTTACGACCCCCATCCTTTGGCAGGGCGCAATCAACGACACCAAGGAAAGTTACAGCTTCATCCTACAGGCGACTGGGCGGGGTGAGTTACAAGTCGAGGCGTTTGATGAGCGTGGGCGTTACCTGTCGGCTATCCAATTCCTGATCGAAGGTGGCGGTGCGGACGACAAGTTTCCTGATGTTCCGTTACAAAGACAGTACGAAAGAAAATTCGAACACCGCTACCGTGGCGTTCAGTTCCGATTCACAACTAAGGGGAAGGGACTGTTGAAAATCATTGGTTTTGCAGTTCAGGTAAGGAGTAGCTAATGGCCCGCCTAAGACAACAACATCCTCAGAACTATGTGAACTCGGGGAACATCCACACAGATTTTGAGAACGTGATACGTTATCTCAATGCAGCCGAGCTTGGCGACAAGACCGTATCTGAGCTTCTCAGAGTCCTGTTTAACGAAGAGGGTGTGTTCCAAGGCCCAGTGCAAATGCGCGTAGATACAAGCGAAGGCTTGCAGTACCGCGTCGGTCAATACGCAAACGACTCCGAAGGCTGGTACAGTCTTGTTGATATTGCCTCACTTCGTGGGCCAGCAGGGCAATCTGTTGGTAACGTGGAGGGGCCGTTCTTCTTCAACCGCAAAGACGCAATCATTGGCTCGACGGTGACTGCAATCACTGTGTCTGCCGCTGGCTCTGGGTATGTAGCAAGCGGACTATCCGTAACTCTCAGCGCACCTAACGACCCCTTGGGTGTCCAAGCGACTGCAACAGCGTCTCTCGGCGGCACTGACGGCGACCAAATAGCTTCGGTGACTATTGTAAACGCGGGTTCTGGGTATTCAACAATACCTACTGTTACTATCACAGGCGGTAACGGAACTAATGGTGCGGCTACGGCGGCAGTTGGAACTCCAAACAGTGTTATTCCATACACATTCGAACCAGCAACAGACGAAATCGTTGTATATCGCAACGGCGTTCTTCTTTACGACTCAATCTCTGGGTCATCACAGTACACAAAAAGCGCAAGCACCAATACTATTACGCTTACCAACCTGTCTCCAGCCGTTGCCTTGAACGACAAGGTCAGCATTTACTCTATCCGCGCACAAGCCGTTACTAACTACCGTAGAGCGGATGAGCTTATCGCTCAGACACAGCAGTCAATCGCTTTCATCCACACTACGGATGAGAAACTCCTAGTGTTCCGCAACGGTATCTTGCAGCAAGAGGGCGGCTCTGCCGACTACCTTGCATCTTCTGCCGTTGGAACAATCACATTCCTAGACACATCAAACCCTCTTACAGAGAACGAGATTGTAAGTGTTATTACAGTAGAGAACCAATCCCTCAAGACTGTTGCTGGCATGATGTTCGAAGACGAATACACCAACGACGACGGCTTCATACTCTACAACAAGCTGGTTGTTGCAAATGACCAGATACCACAGAACAAGGTGTCTGCACTTTCCACTTCATTGGCTGGTAAGGCTAACCTTACAGCGCAACAAGGCACCCCCTCGTCTCCCCTAACTGGCGACTTGTGGTTAGACATAAATCTAAGCCCTGCGATCCTGAAGTTTTATGATGGTACGCAGTGGCTAGAGACTTCACCAGAATCCTCACTACCTACCTTTGTGCAAACAAACGCTGGCGAGTACGTCCGCGTGAACGGCACGGGTACGGCGCTTGAGTATGGCGACATTGACTTCTCCGCGCTGGTTCCCAAGACTTATATGGGCGCAGCCAACGGAGTAGCAACATTGGATACTGGCGGTAAGATGCCAGTGAACCAGTTGCCCGAGACCTTCTCTACCCAGTCGATCCCGTTCTTCTCAGTCTGGGAAGACAGCGCCGCGAACATTGGCAATAAGACTTACTTTGTCTCACGCATCTGGAAGCAGACCATCCGCATCGACGGCATTGCATACAAGCTAAACTCTGGCACATGCACGATGCAGCTTTCAGTTGACGGCACGCCAGTCGGCAACAGCTTTGCAGTTACAACGGCCTTGCAGAACGACAACTTGGCAACCGTCATTGAGATAGATGCAACAGTTGCATCCAAGCGAATTGAACTAGTCGTAACTAATAATTCCTCAGGGCAAACTCTTGAGGTCGCAATCGCGGCGGCTACCGTAAACGTATAAGGGTTGGAAAATGAACAATAGTGTTTTCTCTGGAATACCCGACAAGGACGAAATGGAGCGTCACTACGCAGCAATGCGCGGTGGCGACGACCAGTTGTCGTACACTGAGACTGGCGACTTTGTTATTCCACCAGAAGTACAGCAGGCTAATCCCGCACTGATGATGGCCGCAATGCAGATGATGCGTGAGATGGGTGCCAACCCAGATCAATACATATCAGGATCAGAAGAAGGCAGCTATAACCCCGTCACTGGCGTCCAAGAGTTTGGTTGGTTTGAAGACTTACAGAACAGCGAGTTCATGAAGAACGCGAGCAAGTTCACGCAGAAAACTGCAAACTATATATCCAATCACGACTTCGCAAAGGCAGCCGCAACTGGCGCTTTGACCGCAGGCGTATCGAAACTGGCAGGGCAAGGCACTCAAGCATCACTGGCTGCGGGCGCAGGCGCAGGCTTGGGTTACTACGCGGGCAACACCTACAGCCGAGGCTTGGGAAACCTTAAGAACGAAGAGAGTTTCTTCGCAGAAGCGGAGCCAACTAACTATACATCAAACACCGTTATGGAGTCTCTTGGCAATCTAGCTAAAAGCACAAACCTTGGAGCGTTGAGCGGCGCAGCCCTTGGCGGGTACAACGGCTTAATGATGGCCAGACCCATACCAGACTATCCTGACTTGCAGTTAAAGTCTCCCGCCGCGAGCCAGCTAAGTCCTATGGCAGAACAGAATCCATTTGGAGCCTTTGCGGACAATGAGCGAGCCAATCTATCGGCAACTATACCGCAGAACCTACCAGTCGGCCCAATGACTCCTCGCGCTTTGCAGGGAGCAGGCGGCGTATCCTACAAGAAAAAAGTCAAAGACCGCGACACAGGCCGCACCTCATACGTCGATGACGATAGTAATGATGCTAGTGCTTTCTCTAGAGCGCTGAACAAAAGTAGCCGAAGAAAAGGATTCGGGGGCGGTTTAATTTACATATGATACGATCAGCATTAGAGGGCGACATAGAGACCTCGCTTGATATAGCAATCGAGTTCATAAAAGAGGGCTACTACTCCCACCTCCCAATAGACCGTGGCATGATGTATGACCACGCCCACCGCGCCTTAGATGAGTGGGACTGGCTCTACCTCGTGGATGAAATCGACGGGGAGCAAGTGGGCTTTTTCAGCGCTCATATAGAAGAGACGCTGTTCGGCCCCGGTAGGGTGGCGTCCCAAGACCTTATGTTTGTTCTTCCAAAGTATCGCAAAGGAATGAGCGCAGTTAAGTTTCTCAAAGCCTTTGAGACTTGGGCGCAGGGCAACGATTGCATGAACCTTTACTTTGCGCCCAGCGCAAGTGTTGACCCAAGGTTCGACGCTCTGTCTAGGCGGCTTGGGTTTGAATACATTGGCCCTCAGTATGGGAAAAAGCTATGATACGTCAGGCATACACCTCGGACAAAGGGGCTGTCCTAAAGTTAGGATTGTGCATGTGGAAGGAAAGCACAGTTTACGAAAAGTACGGATGGAGTTGGAAGAAATCAGGGGACATGTTTGACCGTTACTGTGACAAGCCCGAAAAGCTAATGTTGGTTTACGAAAAAGGTAACGAGATTGTTGGTATGCTTTTGGCAAACACACATGGCCAGTTCTACACAGACATCAAAGTCGCAAGCCAACAGCTATTTTATATACACCCTCTCCACCGTGGCGGCTCAACAGCCGTGCGCCTCATGAAAAAGTTTGAGAGCTTTGGCCGTTACAACGATTGCCAGCTTCTTAACTTCAGTCAGAGCGTTCAGGGTGTGGACGACAGATGGGACAAGTTCTGCCAAAATCTAGGTTACACCCATATAGGGAACACTTACTTTAAGGACTTGTGACATGTGTGGTGCGGGCGATGACAAAGACGACGACAACGGCAGCGGCATGTCTCCCGGCGAGAGCCAAGCTAGGTTTGGTACAACCAACATGGCTGGGCAGACGCCAGACATTAGCGACTATCGTGACATGCCAAAGGACGACTATGTTGCAGACGCCCTTTCGGACAACGGGTATAGCGACAACTTCAAAGGCGTGCGGGACAGATACGGCAACGCAGTCTTAGACGGCAACGGCAACCCCGTGCTGTCGGGTACTTACGTTAACTCTAAAGCCAAAGCAGAATCCACATACGACGCGTACCAAGACTATACTGCGGCTCGCGATCAGGCGATGACAGATTTCGACACCGACATGCAGGGCAGATCACAGATCGACCAAAGCCTTATCAACATGTCGATGGATGGTATTGGATACGCGTCAGACTTCTACAATGAAGACGGAGAGTTGAACCCAGACTTTGACCCGACATTACCAGTCAATACGCCTTTCCAAGGCCCAGCCAGCCCCCAGAACATGGCGGATTACGCCAACTTCCTTGGTTCTAACACCGGCAATTTTTCATTCCCCGGATACAACTTCGCTGATCCATACGGCACAGCGATGGCCCCGACTCTAGGTCAAATCGACGGCAACTCTCTAGGCAGTGAAGTCACTACTACGCAGGAACGGGATTACTTCGATAACTTCCAAAGCGGCTACAACGATGTCAACTCAAGTTTTTTTGGCATGCGCGGAAATAAGTTCGAAGCAGACAAGGCTGGAAACATTGGCATATCTACTGGCTCCCAAAGGTTGGGAGATGCGGTGGGTAACACGCTCATGAGTGTAGCAGGAGGAGCCTTCGGCCCCCTTGGTTCAGCACTGGCAGCCGGAACCAACATCAACACGATGAACCCATATGGCGAAGCTGTGCCGGGCTTTAACCCCACGATGACAACGACTTCCTTCGGCCCCGCCAACGCATTTGGTGGCATGCTCGGAAACGCCTTGGGATCAAATTTAGCACCTCAAGTCGGACAAGCTATTTACGATGGAACGGGAAGCGCGAACACAGCGATTGCTGGCGCAGTAGCTACGGGCATGGGAATGGGATCGGCAGGCAGCAGCCTTGGTAGTTTGGTAGATAACAATTTCAATCTTGGTTATGTTGGAAGCAGCACTAGCTCGCCCATGCAAGATCAGATTGACGCAAACATGGAAAACCGTGGGTTCGGAGATAGCGTAGGCGGTAATGGCGGCGGCGGTAACGAAGCACCGACTGGACAGCTACAGTCCCAACTTGGTCAGACTGGGGCAGAGGCACCAGCACAAAACATCGCCACGAGCATAGGCGACACAGAGATACAAAACGCAGCAAGCGAGGACGTTGGCTCCGGCCAGCTACAGGGGCAAGGTGGGGAAACTGAGTTCGACCCGATGCAGTTCTTCCTTGAGCAAGCGAACAACGCAAACCCTAACTCAGTTCAGGCTACAGACTTGTTCGGAAACTCAGCAGTCGACTTGAGTTCCAACCCACTTCTATCCGCTTCGGCTCCGGGCGTGCAGTATTTATCGCAGGGACGACAGCGTCAGTTCGGCACTGGTACATATAGTGTGCAGAACGCAATGCAAAATGCAAAATCAACGCGCAGAGGCGGTATTGGTGACAGGCTCATCGGTGTAGTCGTATAAGGAGAGAACTATGGGCGGTTCATCAGGAGGCGGTAGAGCGCCAGCGCCAAGACCAGCGCCAAGACCACAACCAGCCGCAAGGCCAGCTAAGGTACAGAACGCTGCCCCTTCGGGGCCAACTACTTACATCGACTCCGGCTCGGGGCAGCAGTCTTCGCAGCCTACATCCCCCTCAATGGGCGGTGGAGATGGCGCGACTTCGTACATATCATCCTTAACTGGGCAGCAGCCCGGCGGGGATTCATCTTCTACGTCATTTATCCCCGGCTCTGGCGAAGGTGGCGACAGTTCTTTAGAGAATGTGTTCGGCGGTCAGGCTGACCAGTTCTTTGGAACAAACCCATTCAATCGTGGTGCGGCAGACCGAACAGGTTTCTTGGGTTCACGGTTTGATGCGGGTTCAAACACAGTAGGTTTAGACGCCGCCGTTGGCATGCAAGAAAACGCTCCCATGGTTGGCGGCGGCGCACCCGGTGTCGGCGAACAGAGTTTTGGTAGTCGTGTTCTTATCGGTGGCGAAGGCGAGATTGTTACACCTGAAGGCACAGGCAGCAATGCGTATGACTCCGAAACTCCAGCAAATCAGGCTCCATCTGACTTAGCGCAAGACCCGAATTATGTAATACCTGGGCCGGGACAAGCGTACATGAACGACGCAGCTTTCACTATGCCTTTGGCGGGGAACCAGAACGTAAACTCCTTCATACAGAATAGCCGGATGGCGGCCCAGCGTGCGCGTGGGCCTATCTCTAGAGGGCTTATGTCTTCTCGCACGGGCTTCGGTAAAAAACTTGGTTAAGGAATAGTCGGTATGTACGGTGACACGTTAGGTAAAATGGCTGGCTCCTATTTCGGGGCTGGCTCTCAAGGTGCGGCCTTCAGTTCATTCTTAGGCAACTCTTACGATATAGCCGATAGCTACTACCAAAACAAAAAAGACCAAGCCAAGTCGGACGCGGCTCAACGACTACAGGCCCAGTTGGCCCAACAGCAGATGAACCTTGCCCTCCAAGACGCTTCAGACGCGAAGGACATTCAAGGACGGATACTTGACCGTTCAGCACAGTTGGACAAGGAGCTACAGCAGACCCGTGCCAAGCTAGGCCCTCGGGTCGGCGTGAACGCTGGCGATCTCTATAATAATTACAACACATTCAAGTCTCAGATAATGGGCGACTACAACGATACAGTAGACCGCATATCCTCACAGGGTTTCGCGGATGCAATCTCCCGTGGCATGGATAGATCAACACAGTACGACGCCAGCCAACAGAAACTTGCAAGGGTGGCGGCAGCCGAAATGCCCAAGCTGAACCAAGCGGCTTACGACCAAGCCCTGTCAACATCTACAAACTACGCAGACGCCCTGAACTATGGAAGGGATGCGAGCTTTAAAGAGGTCAACGACTTGTACACGTCAGTTGTTGATATGGAAGCGAGGGCTATGCCACTAAACGCCCAAGCGGCCTTGTCCAACGCTGCAAGTTCAGCGAACACATTTGCAACAAACACATACAACAACGCGGCTGATACCTATTCCTACATGGGTAATGCTCTTGGAAACTTTGATGAGAAGGTCGCTCCCAACACAGCGTATGCTCTGCTTGGTAAGGGAAACTTTGTGGAAGGGAAGTCTGCGGTAGAAGATAAGGATAACGAATAATGCCACGTCTGGGTTCTAGCTTTTTTAACGCATACAACGATCAGAAAGATAACCTTCGCAGAAGGCGCGGTGAGAACGTGGAAGCGTTTAATTCATTTGTGAAGATGCGTACCGAATTGGGAGAGACTGCGTCTGTCTCTGACATGGAGAAAATGAGGAACAACCTTGCAGGCGGCGAGGGCTATTTCATGAACGCGCTCCCGACTGGCGCAATGCTGCAAGAGACAAATAAGCGTCTGATAGAAAATCAGGCAGATGAACGGGCCAAGGAACAAAACCAAGTCTTATCCAACAATTCACTGAGCCTATCAAACGAAGGCAAGGCGGTAACTAATGTAACTAACGAGATAGACTTAGTTAGTAAAATTACGTCAAGCATGTTGTCACAAGACCCAAACGCGGAAGGTGGCTTTGCCGCTATAGAGGCTGCGTTTGAAAAACAGGGCCAAGGCGAATTATTTAAAGAATACGCTGATCTGATACCAAGTCTTCACAACAGCGCCAGACTAAGCGCAATACAAAATCAGATAGAAGTTACAGGTTTTGATGCTTTAACAACAACACAAGGCTGGGAAGCTAATATTACAAACGCTCCAGATTGGATGAAAGCACAATTATCTTCTCGGGGAGAAAACAACGTATTAAAAATAAAAGTTGCGAAAATTAAAGCGGCTAAAGAAAACGTCATAGAGAACCTCAGTGGCCTTATAGACGACGCAGACGGAGACACATACGATCTCAGAAAAATCGTAGTAGGGCAGCTAAAGCTAAATCTGGGAGAAGACTACACATCAGCTATTGCAGACGAAGTCATGTTACTTGCGGCGGGTGCAGTCGGCTTAGATCAAAATAAGCGTGAGCGGGCTGGTTTGGCACAACTAGACTTCGACGATACCGAACTCTTAGGCGCACAGGGCAACGATGAACTCATGCGTCAAATGGCTGTTTCGGAGTTGGCCAAGAGGGGTGTAACGAACCCTCGCGAGGCGACAATAGATACGGCAGTCGCCCAGTTAAAAATAGAGCAAAGAGCCGCCGTGCGAACGGACTTCGTAAATAAGGTCGGACTAGCCACTGCCGCTGTTGGCAACATTCCAGAAGGCCATTTAAAAACGCTGTCTGATTCCGGCAAGGTTGATGCAGAGGTCATGAACCAACTGGCTATGGTGTTCCCCGACTTTGATAGCCTGAGTGATCCACTCAAGGCAGAGGCCATAACACTCGTCAAAGCTGCGCTGAAACCAAGGGCTAGTACCGCTGTTAATATAGAGACAGCATCAGACACCGAAGCTGTTGTTCTTGCTATAGGGACTGACGCAAAGCTCAAACAACTTACTGAGGGTGGTAAGTCTAAAGATAAGCTAGAAAATATTTACAAACGCATAAACGAAATGCGGAGAAGCGTCGGCTTGGCAGAAATGTCCGACGAAGATATTAAGACTGAATACGGCTCGACTGTCGATGCTCTTCTGGAGACGGGCGCAAGCGCGAGGTACAGTAAAGAGGTGGTAAATATACAAGAGGACTCCTCTGCGCTTGCAAGCCAAATTGGAAGTAGCCACACCAAAACTATGGAGATTATCGCTGGATCAATAAGCGCTGGCGGTGATGAAAAAGTAGGGCAGCAGTGGGCAATGGTCGCACAGCAAGCTCAGTTGACGTTCCTGCCGAAGTCGTCCTCTGGCTATGCAGCTTTCCAAGATATGATACTGGCCCTGATGGAGAATGGAACAGCGCCGCCTACCACCGCCCAAGAGGCGATGACTATGGCCAGCCAAATAGCAACGGCTAGTGGCTGGGTTCCCGCCAGCCTACTCAAGCAGTCGTTAATGGCAGAAATGCTCAATGGCGCAGACCTGATTGAGCCGGGAACTCCAGTCGTGGATTTCTTGGAAGACGAAAATGACCTTATCGCAGGCGATATTGAAATGCTGGCAGCGCAGATAAGGAGCATGCCAAGAGACAGCGTCACTGCCGCAGGAGAACTTACATCCAGTGCCTTGGAAATTATCGACACATGGACAAAAGACCTGACCACCGACATGAACTCTACTGAACTGAAGCCACTTTTGCAGGGCTTGGACGATGGCACAGCCCTAATTCACGAAAGTAAAATCAGAACTTATAGAGACAAGCTAATAGAAGCACTCAAGTCTGCCAAGCCATCCGGCCAGTACAGCTTCATGACCCACCTCCCCGATGGTGGTGATGGGCTGTTTATAGTGAGCAGCGAACAAAGATATTTTCAAGCTATTACCGACGCCCAGCAGGGATTTATTCCCGGTGCGACTTACAAAAAAATACCGAACCCCGTGGCTGGAGGGCTTCCATCTTTTGAAATTGTATTGAACGCTCCATCCGTAACCGAAAACGGCGACCCAATCGTCAATGCTGGCAACATGAACACCGATGGTGTCCGGCAAGTCGACCCATCTGCCGCCCCGCTGGTTCAAGACGTACAAACACTACTTGCGGATAGCGATATTACGAGAGCGTTGTCTGCCGCTTCAGTGGGCCTAGCGACGGGCGACTACGGGCCGGGTACATCTTATATAGCTTCGGCAATTAATTATATCTTTGGTTCGTCAGACCCGTCACTAGCACAGCGTCGTGAACTTAATGTAGATGCACAAGAATTTATTCGTACAAGACCAGCGAAGGATTACCTCCTTCGATACCCACAGACCATCGCGATTCTCAAGGAAGACCCAGCCGCTTGGTTCTTGTTGGCTCGCGATGGCATGCCCCCGCCCGACCCAACCCAGCTACCCCCCGAGTAGGGACGACTGACGCAAGCTAATGACGGTATTCTGGTTCCAACAACGGAAACTGGAGTACCGTAATGACCCGCAGAACTAAAGAAGCTCGTGCAGAGCTAAAGTCGCTAACTTCCAACCCTCAAAATAGCATGGCCGCCCAGCAAGGTGGCATATCTATGGGCTACGCTGGACAGCTAAACAAAGAGTCCGCAAGGAACGCGTTCAATAGTTCTGACTTCCTGCAAGACGCCGCAGACTACTACTACAAGCGTGACGGCAAGAGCTTTTCCTCAACAGCCGAGGTGCAAGACTACTTCATGTCTGACCGCCGCTGGCGGAACATGAACACCATCTCCATCGGCAAAGACTTATACGACGCCCACACATCTAGCGATGAGCAAACAGGTCGACTTGCGCGTCTGCAAGGTCTGTTCGACGCGCTGCCTAACTTCTATGAAGAAGGCGGCGATGGCTGGAAAGGTCTAGGCGAAAACGCTCTGGCCGCAGTCGCCGACCCTATAAACTTAATCGGTTTCGGTGCGGGTGGGCAGGCAGCAAAAGTGGCCGCCGCACGCGTCATGGCTGAAGGCTCTAAACGCGCAATCGCAAAGACCGCTGGTCTAAAGGCTGGTATCAAATCTGGTGCAATCGGTGAAGGTGTTGCTTCAGGTGTGGTTGAGGGTATCGCAGATCAAGGTATCCAAAGACGTAACGTAGAAATCGGTATTCAAGATGAAGTGAGCTATCTCCAGACTGGCGCAGCAATCGGTATCGGTACTGTGGTTGGCGGTGCTTTGGGTGGTGTCTTCGGTGCGGCGGGTGCCATAAATCCGCTTCGCAAAGGCGGCAAGTCAAACATCACCGAAGGTATCCAAGAGGGCATTGCTGCAAGACGAAGCGCTCTAGCGCAGGGCCGTGCAGCCACCGCCGAAGAAGCATTACCTGATGCACCTATAAGGTTCTCTGCGGAAGAAAAAGATTCAGTCGCGGCAGAAGTAGACATGCGCCTACAGCGCATGGAACAAGATCGTGTAGAGGCCGAGGAATCAACAGACCCAGTAGACTTAGAAACACCAGTTGAAGAAAATCCCGTTAAGGCGACACAGCGCGCTCGCGATAGAATGGTTGGACTCCACGCCTCTGCCGACGCAGACCGTATGAACGCCAAGAAGGCATACGATGAAGGGAACACAGACAAGGGTGCTGAGTTTGATACTAAGGCAGTTGAGAAGCAGCAAAAGTCTAACCAAATTCAAAGCGCATTAGAGCGCATTGTTCGCCCTGAACAGGATACACCTTCAAATAAAGAAGTGATCTTGTTGCTAGAAGACGCGACACGCGGATCAGAAGAATTATTGCGGATAGGGTTTGACCCAAAAACTGCCACGACTCGGACAGCAGAAAGCAACTTGCCCGATGGCTCACCCGTGTCGGCAGAGAATACGGCAGACCCTCGCCGGGCAGCCCGTGGCGACCTAACACAAGAAGAATTAAACCGTAAAACACGGATCAACCCAGCGCAAACGACTGAAGGTTTCTCTGGTCGCACACCCGAGCAAGAACAAGCTGCCCGACGTGAGGCCGACGTTGATGCGTCAGTCCTTGTTCGTGAGGCAGAGACCGAAGTCGCATCAATAGATAAAGAACGAAAGCCTTTAGTAGAGGCCAAGGCCACGCTGGATCAACAGTTTCGGGATGCCACCCTCCAGTCCGCAGCCTACAACCGTGGTGAAGGTGGCACGCCAGTAACCACACAAGAACTCGCTGACCTTAAAGCGCGTGGAGATGCGGCTGGCGCTGCACTCGTTGAAGTAGACGCTCGCGCAGAAGTCGCCAAGACTAAGTTAGGTGATGCGGACAACGCACGCAGAGAGTTATCCAAGACACATGAAGACGCAGCCAAGAAGGCCGCTGAAGAAGTGGAAGCATCCGCACAAGGTACGCCAGTATCGCGTGCTGAAGACGCCGACGCTGAAACCTCCGTAGAGAATACGGAGGAATACTCACCAGACAACGTGGCAGAGACAACAGCACCAACGACAACTAATATTGTAAGTCTTTTAGAAGCTCTAGGAGACAACGTAAGTCAGGTTCGAAAAGAACTAAAGGCTCTTGGCGATGGCCGAAAGCCAGAGGTTAAGGCGCAGCGCAGAGAATACTTGCGTAAACGCCTAGTCGAGATTTACGCCCGTGAAAGAGTTATGGGAATAATCGACCTGATAAGCACAGGCAACGAAGGAAACATTTTCCACTTGGAAATGTCTCGCACACAAATCTTATCCGAAGCTGAGTCGCCAGAGCAGGGCGCAATGATGGTGCGGATGTATAACGACTACGTCGGCAACCGCGCTAGGACTCTATTCATAGACCACTTAGAAAGGACAAGCGCAGACCCAGTTGAGGCCATCGAGACGATCCGAGGCCGCTACGGCGATGAGTTGGTTTCCATCATGAACGAGCGTTTAGGTCGTGGCGAAATCTCGATGAACCTTGGAGACGCCGCAGAGGTGCGAGACTTATTTAAGGGCCTAAAGAAAGAGTCTCAAGAAAGCCTTCAGGCTGCGGAAGAAAAAGTGATCGACAACATTCTTCGGTTAGACCCGTCTTTTGATAGGAACACTGTAAGATCATTAGTCTTTGAGATGACCGAGCGCGATCTGCGCAAGGCAATGTCTAGTGATTCTCGCACCGTACAACGGTCTGGTGCTATCATCACTCAGCAGCAGGGCGAAATCAAAACGGCAATAACCGAGTTGCGTGCGCTGCGACAGGACATACTGCGCCTCAAGTCAGTCGTACCCGCTCGCAAGAGAGGCACGCTTGATTCTGAAAATACTAAATTTTCAACGCTGGATGCACCCAACTTGGAAATCCTCCTTTCAGGAAAAGGCGACATTATGCGCTACGACTTCTCAGCATCAGAGAAGATGACGGACGCGCATAAGGAACTCATTAAAACCGTACAGCGTGCGCAAGAAGTTCAACGTCGTGTGGGTCTTGGCAAAGTATCAATCGGTCAGGCCATGGAGGTTCTGGCAACACGCTCTGAAAATTTAGAGCGTCTACGCGACCAAGACATGGTCGTTATGGCAAACAACGGCACACGTTTGAGCCGGGATATATCTGTGGCAGACGAATACGCAAACGCAGCAATGCACATGGGTACTCAACGTCGCCAAGGGCTAGGGACTTACACATCCTATGGGAAGCAAGTCAAAGGCGGGGATGTAATCAAGAAGGCCCAAGGCATGGCGCGGCGAGCCAACAAGTTTGGGTACACCGAGAAGCTCACCGAGATGGGCGTGAAGGTCGGCACGGATGGCCGGATGCACAAGGTCGGTATCGCCCTTAATGGTGTGAGCCAAATC
>TARA_R110002124_G_scaffold16031_5_pt1 | contig 18782 bp, 20 predicted proteins | sample TARA_R110002124 | Tara Oceans TARA_R110002124 (sample SAMEA4397445) | marine metagenome | biome: Polar Biome; feature: [SRF] surface water layer (ENVO:00010504); material: water (ENVO:00002006), including particulate matter (ENVO:01000060) such as... | depth 5 m | reverse complement strand
CCCGCCCCCCCCTTTCCGTCAGCGGCTCAGCCGCTGACCTTCAGCACGATCTTGCCGATATGCTGCGAGGATTCCATCCGCGCATGGGCCTCGCAAGCCTTGTCCAGCGGGAATTCGGAATCGAACACCGGCGCCACGCGGCCTGCGGCCAGCAGCGGCCAGACCTCGGCCTCCAGTGCGCGCGCAATCGCGGCCTTCGCAGCCACGGATTGCGGGCGCAGGGTGGATCCGGTGATCGTCAGCCGGCGCACCATGATCTGCGCGAAATTCAGCGCCACCTTCGGGCCGGTCAGAAAGGCGATCTGCACCAGCCGCCCGTCATCAGCCAGCCCCTTGACGTTGCGCGGCAAATACGCGCCGCCGACCATGTCCAGGATCAGGTTCGCGCCGCCTTCGGCCTCCAGCACCTTGACGAAATCCTCGTCGCGGTAATTGATCGCCCGCTCGGCCCCCAATGCCACGCAGGCCGCGCATTTGTCATCCGAACCGGCGGTGGTGAACACCCGGACCCCGCGCGCGGCGGCCAGTTGAATGGCGGTCGTGCCGATGCCGGAACTGCCGCCATGCACCAAAAACCGTTCGCCGGCCTGCAACCGCCCCCGGTCGAACACATTGGTCCACACGGTAAAGAACGTCTCGGGCAGGCAGGCCGCATCGCGCAGGCTCATGCCCTGCGGCACGGGCAGCGCATGGTCGGCAGGTGTGGCGACATATTCCGCGTAGCCGCCGCCCGGCAGCAGCGCACAGACCCGGTCGCCGACCTTCCAGCGGGCCACACCCGGCCCCACCTCGGCCACCGTGCCCGAGGCTTCCAGTCCCGGCAGGTCCGACGCGTCCGGCGGCGGCGCATAGGCGCCCGCGCGTTGCAGCGCATCGGGGCGGTTCACCCCGGCATAGGCCACGCGGATCACGATCTCGCCGAAACCGGGCACCGGCACCGGGCGCTCGACGGGTTTGAGAACCTCGGGCCCGCCCGGCTCAAAGATTTCAACGGCGCGCATCGTGTTGGATTGGGTCATGCTGTCCTCTGTCTGCTCTGGCGGTCAGCATACCGGCGCGCCGTGCCGGCGCAACCGCCGTTCGCGGCCATTTCAGGCCGTCGCGGCCCAGTCGAAATAGAGGTCCCGGGCCCGTCTGGACAAGCCGGTCTGCGAAAGCTCCCGGTCATCCAGCCGGGCCACCGGCATGACCTTGGCGATGTTGCCGGTGACGAAAATCTCGTCGGCGCGCTGGAAATCCGCAACCGCAAGCGAGCATTCGACGACCTCGACACCGTCATCGCGCAACAGGCCGATCACCCGCTGCCGCGTCAACCCGTTCAGGAACGTGCCATTGGGCACCGGCGTGAACACCACACCATCGCGCACCGCGAACACATTGGTCGATGCGGTTTCCGCGACATTGCCCTCAAAGTCCCGCGACAGCGCGTTCGAAAACCCGCGCTTGCGGGCGTCGGCCATGATGCGCCCGTTATTGGCGTAAAGCGACGCAGCCTTGGCTTCGGTCAGGGCCATGTCGGGACGCGGGCGGCAATAGGGCGAGACGGTCAGGCTGAAGGAACCCGGTTCAGGCATGGGCAGGGTTTCGATGCACAAGGCGAACCCGGTCGATTCGGGCTCCAGGTCGATGATCCCGGGCGTCGAGTCGCAGGCCCACATCATCGGCCGCAGATAGAGCGCGTCATTCTTGTCGAACAGCGCGCAGCCTTCCTCCAGCAAACCCCTCACGGTGTCGCCATCGACGGGCGCGATCATGCCCATGGCCTCGGCCGATTTCACGATCCGCGCGCAATGCAAATCCAGATCGGGGCGGCGGCCCTCGAACTGGCGCGCGCCGTCGAACACACCGGACCCCAGCCAGGCCGCGTGATCGGCGGCCCGGATGACCGGCACATTGCCCCGGTGCCACTTGCCTTCGAACCAGGTCGCGATTTGCTTGCCGACAGCCATGAGGCACCCCTTTGTTCAGCTTTGCCGCGATTTACCGCGCGCGGCGCGGCGCGTCAAATCAAACGAAACAATATTGCGCGAAGGGGTAATTTAATTTCAGCGACGCCGATGCCACGCGCCGGGCATTGGCCCTGCGCCCTGCGGCTTGCGCAGCGTTTCCATGATCTTCAGCGGCACACCGAACACTCCACGCAGAACCGGCGAGGCCTTGATCTGCGCCTTGGTCTTTTCAAACCGCATGACGTCCTCGATCCGGCGGTCCAGAAAAGCCCAGGTGTCGGCGTCACCGTCGCTGCGATCGCCCAGCCAGTAAAGCACCGTCGCGGAATAGACCGCCGACAGGATTGCGCGCTTGGAATACCAGTTGCCATCTTCCGAGGTGTCGCCCAGCGCGGTCCAGATGGCATCGGCCGTGGCCCACATCGCACGCGCGGCTTCCGGGGCATTTTGCGGCAGGGCCATCAGCGCCGCGGCGCGGCGCACCGATTCGCGGTCCGCGGCCTCCAACCGGGTGCGGATGGCAAAGACCACGCGGTCACGGTAGCGCATGGCCCCCAGGTCCGCGTCCTGCATCGCCTCCAGCATCCGCGCATCGCCCCGCCGGTGATAGGCCAGCGCCAGGTCCAGCCCGCCCCGCGGATAAATCGCGCGGGCCAGCGCCAGATCCAGCCCGGTATCGGCGGCGGCGGCGGTCAGAACACCGTCGCCCCAGCCGTCAAACGGCACATGCGTCAGCGCGGCGTCCAGCAAGCGGTCGGCGGCAGAGGATTGGGGGGTGGATACAGACATGGGGCATGGTTCCTGATGGCGCAAACCACAGCGGAAGCGTCTTGGCTTGCTGGCGGCGTCAGTTTAACGCCGCCCGAATTCCGACCCAACTTTCAACCGCTTCCACGCCGCAGGTCGCGGACGTGATGCGATACCCGTCACGGATGAGCCGCTTCAAATACATCTTGTTGTAGATAAATGGAAAAACCAGATTGGATATTCCGAAAGTGGCGAAGCCAATCAAGAAAATGATGACCGCACCAACCCAATCCGACCGAAAGAGTGCCGGAAAAAACCCGAAAAAGAGGGTTGTCCAGGAAAATCCTATGGGGGCCGATCTCATTTGACCGGTATTCGGGTTTTCCATTTGCGCGGTCGCGTAGGCCATGTCAATCCTCCCAAATTACCCGATTTCGTTGCACAGATACGTGAACGAGGCAACCGGGAATTGTGTCTGGCGCCTTGTGCCGTGCGTCCGACACCGGGCCCGTCGGGCGGAATCAAGCGTGGACAAACTGCCCGGCCCTTGCTAAGGGGACGCTTCCTGCACTTCATGAAACTCTAGCTTAGAAAGGTGGTGAAAACCACATGCAGGTAAGTGTTCGCGACAACAATGTCGAACAGGCTCTTCGTGCCCTGAAGAAGAAACTTCAGCGTGAGGGTGTCTTTCGCGAAATGAAGCTCAAGCAGCATTTCGAGAAGCCCTCGGTCAAGAAAGCCCGGGAGCAAGCCGAAGCGATCCGCCGTGCGCGCAAGCTGGCGCGCAAGAAGGCGCAGCGCGAAGGGATGCTTTGAACAAGGCGACCGCCGGGTTGATCCGTTGACCCGGCACTGAATTTGCCCCCCGGCCCATCAGGACCGGGGGGCATTTTTTTGGCGCCAGCAAAAGGGCCGGCGGGGCCGGATCACATCTCGACGATTTCCGCCACTTCAACGCTGCCGGACCCGTCAACGACCATCGGGCATTGCGCGGCGACGGCCTTCGCGGCCTCGACATCGGCGGCGGTGATGATGGAATAGCCGGAAACCGGGTTCGCCCCGCCATCGGCGACCGCGCCCTTGGCGGTCACGGTGTGCGACTGGCCAACCGGATTGCCCGGATCGACCACGGCATCGCCCATGCCGCCAAACCAGGCCATCCACGCGGCCATGACCTTTTCGCCTTCTTCCGGTGAGTCCGGTGCCTTGCCGCCGTGATAGGCCAACAGAAACTTTGCCATGATGTTCTCTCCCTTTGTTGGTTTTGTGTTATGCCGCGACCAGCGCATCCAGCTTGGTCAGGCTGCTTGACCAACCCTGATTGTGGTTGGTGATCTGCGCGTCATCGGGCAGATCGTGATGGGTCAGCACAAAGCGCGTGCCGCCCTCTTCCTCGGTCATTTCCAGCATGACGTGGCTTTCGTGGCCGCGCTGGTCCTTGTCATCGTGCCAGCCCCAGGTGAAGGCCACCAGGTTGGGCGCTTTTACCTTTGTCACCTGCCCCGACACCTTGTAGCGCGCGCCTTCGGCGTTGATCATCGTCGAATCCCAGGGACCGGGCCTGGTGAAATCCAGCGCACCGGTGCAACGCACGATCCCTACCGGGCCCCACCACTGCGCCAGCATGTCCGGCCTGGTCACCGCTTCGAACACCCGGTCGACAGGCACCTTGTAAAACCGCTCAAGGCGCAGATGTTCGGTCATGGCTTTTTCTCCTCTTGGGCCATCAGGGCGTCCAGCCGGGACAGACTGCCCTGCCAGAATTCAGCGTGGGTCATGGTCCAGACAGCCAGCATTTGCAGCGCGTCCGGGCGGATCGAATACAGCCGTCGCTGCCGGTCAATGCGCCGCCGGGCGATTCCGGCGCGGCGCAACACCGACAGATGGCGTGAGATGGCGGGCGCTGAGACCGGAAAACCCGCACCCAGATCGCCCGCCGACACCTCGCCTTCGGCCAGCAACCGCTCGACAATGGCAAAGCGCGTCGGATCGCCCAGCGCGGCGAACATGTCAGGAAGGGATGGATTTGCCTCGTTTTTCATTTTTCTTATTTAACCGATTGCACAATCAATGGCAACCCCACAAGCGGCCGCGTTGACTATGCCCCTGCCTTGCCCGAAAAAGGGGGACGACAAGCACCGGATTCCATGCCCGACACCCCAGCCCCAGCCGCGCCGCGCGTCCTGATCGTAGCCGACAATGCCTCTGCCATGTTCGGCGGTGAGGGGATCCTGCCGCTCAAGTATTTCACGCTTCTGGCCCGGCGGCACCGGGATGTGCGCCTGATTACCCATGAACGCAACCGCGAGGCCCTGCTGGCAACCTTCCCCGATCTGGCCGAGCGCATGGTGTTCTCACGCGATACCGCCGCGCATCGCTGGCTGTGGCGCATCGGTGCGCGCTTTCCCGGTGCGATCCGCGATCACCTGTTTGGCAATGTCATGGGGTTCGTCACCGGCTGGCAACAGCGCAAACTGGCGCGCGCCGTGATCCGGGCGCAGGGCGCGGATCTGGTGCATCAGCCGATCCCCGTGTCGCCCGCCGCGCCCTCGCTGCTGCACGGGCTTGGCGCACCGGTGATCATCGGACCGATGAATGGCGGCATGAACTATCCGCCGGGGTATGAGGATTACGAGGGGCGGGCCTCTCGCATGTTCATCGCCGTTGGCCGCCCGATGGCCGGGCTTATCAACCGGCTGATCCCCGGCAAGCGACGGGCGCGGCTTTTACTGGTGGCCAACCAACGCACAGCCCGCGCCTTGCCGGTTCAGCATGGGCGGGTGGCCGAACTGGTCGAAAACGGCGTGGATTTTGACCTGTGGCCAGGGGCCGGCCCCCGCGCGCTGAACACCGGGCCGTTCAAACTGGTGTTCATGGGCCGGCTGGTGGCACTGAAGGGGCTGAGCCAGACCCTGGACGCCTTGGCGCAGGCCCGCGCGCAAGTGCCGGACCGGGATATCACGCTGGATATTCTGGGCGACGGGTCCGAGTTGGAGGCGCTGAAAGCGCAAGCGGAGCGGTTGGGCCTGTCATCGGCCGTCCGGTTCCGGGGCTTCCTGCCACAAACCGACTGCGCGCAATATCTGGCACAAGCCGACGCGCTGATCCTGGCCAGCCTGCGCGAATGCGGCGGCGCGGTGGTGCTGGAGGCCATGGCGATGGGTCTGCCCGTGATTGCCAGCGATTGGGGCGGCCCGGCGGACTACCTGGACGACACCTGCGGCATCCTGGTGCCGCCCTGCCCGCGCGCCGATTTCATCCCGGCGCTGAGCGCGGCAATTGTTTCGCTGGCCCGCAACCCGGAGCGCGCCCGCGCCCTGGGGGCGGCGGGAGCGGTGCGCGCGCGGGCCGAATTCGACTGGCAACGCAAAATCGATGCAATGGAAGACCACTACCGAAGCGTCGTTGGCGGCACGACACACTGAGCTGCGTGTCAGGCGCTACAGATCCAGCGCCGTCGTCCTGACCACGGTGCGCAGCGCAAAGGAACTCTGCATCTGCGCAACCCCCGGCAAGCGCGCCAGATACTGCCGGTGGATGCGCGCGAAATCCTCGGTATCCTCGACCATCAGTTTCAGCAGGAAATCGGCGTTCCCGGCCATCAGGTGACATTCCAGCACATCGGGAATGCGCGCGACCGCCCGCTCGAACGCGTCCAGCACCTCGTCCGACTGGCTGCTGAGCTTGATTTCAACGTAGACAGTCGCCGGTTTGCCGATCTTTCGCGCATCCAGCAACGCCACGTAGCCCGCAACGAACCCGTCAACCTCGAGGCGCTGCACACGGCGGTGGCAGGCAGAGGGGGACAGCGCGATGCGCTCGGCCAGATCGGCATTCGAAATACGCCCCTCGCGTTGCAGCACCCGCAGAATGCGCCGGTCGGTTTCGTCTAGCTGCATCGCAGCGCAATCATCATCGTCAAAACCTCGGAATCGTCGAAGTATCTTGCCACAACTAGCCCGAATCCCCGCAAGAAATCAATCTATTCCGCGCGGAAATCGGCGATCCTGTCGCCAAATCGGATCATAGGAGTGCATCATGCTGATCGGTTGCCCCAAGGAAATCAAGCCCCAGGAATTTCGCGTCGGCATGACGCCGGTCGCGGCGTTCGAAGCCGTGAAGTCCGGCCATTCGGCAATCATCGAAACCGGCGCCGGGTTGGGCGCGGGGTTCACCGACGAGGATTACATCGCCGCCGGCGCGCAGATCGTCGATACGGCTGAAGAAATCTTTGCCCGCGCAGAAATGGTCGTGAAGGTCAAGGAACCGCAGGCGATCGAACGCAAGCAGCTGCGCGAAGGCCAGGTGCTGTTCACCTATCTGCACCTGGCCCCGGACCCTGAACAAACCCGCGACCTGCTGGAGTCTGGCTGCACCGCCATCGCCTATGAAACCGTCACCGACCGTTCGGACGGCCTGCCCCTGCTGGCGCCGATGTCCGAAGTCGCCGGGCGCCTGGCGCCGCAGGTTGGCGCCTGGACGCTGCAAAAGGCCAATGGCGGGCGCGGCGTTCTGATGGGCGGTGTGCCCGGTGTGCTGCCCGCCAGGGTCGTGGTGATCGGCGGCGGGGTCGTCGGCACTCATGCGGCGCGGATCGCCGCCGGGATGGGCGCGGATGTGACCGTTCTGGACCGTTCGCTGCCGCGGATGCGGTATCTGGATGACGCCTTCGCTGGCGTGTTCAAGACCGGCTATTCCAGCGCTGCCCTGACCGCGGAACTGGTCGCGCAGGCCGATATGGTGATCGGCGCCGTGCTGATCCCCGGTGCCGCCGCGCCCAAGCTGGTCCGCCGCGCGCAATTGTCCGGCATGAAGCCCGGCGCGGCGCTGGTGGACGTGGCCATCGACCAGGGCGGGTGTTTCGAGACCTCGCGCGCCACCACCCACGCCGATCCGATCTACGAGGTTGATGGCATCATGCATTACTGCGTCGCCAACATGCCCGGCGCGGTCGCCCGCACCTCGACCCTGGCGCTGGGCAACGCGACGCTACCCTTCATGATGGCGTTGGCCAACAAGGGCTGGCGCGTCGCCTGCGCCGAGGACGAGCACCTGCTCGACGGGCTGAACGTGCACAAGGGCAATGTCACCTATGACGCGGTTGGCACGGCGCTGAACCTGCCGGTGATGGCCGCGCGCGAGGCGCTGCGGGTCTGACCGCGCGGCGCGGAAATCCGGGCCGCCCGCCCCGCCTCCGGCTTTACCTGCGCATGGGTCTGATCTACCAAAGCCCATGCGCATTCCCCAGCCCGCCGGGACCAAGGGCTCCCTCAAATGGATGCAACGCGCGGTTCATCGCGCGCCGGGCCTGTTGCAACCCGCAACCCTGCCGCCGCTTCGCTGGGTTTCGCCCCTGGCGGATGACGGGTATGCCGAGTATCGCGATGCCGCGTTTCTGGACCGGCTTGGATTGGGGCGGCTGTCGCCTGACCTCGCCGCGTTCTGGCCCCGCCGGGGCCCGCAATGGGACGGCTTGGCGGTGTTCGAGGACGGCGTTGTGCTGGCCGAGGCCAAGGCGCATGTTCCGGAACTCGGCAGCCCGCCCAGCGCGGCCGGCCCGCAATCGCTGATCCGCATATGCGATGCCTTTGCCCAGGTGCAGGCCGCGCTGGGCCTGGCGCCGCGCGACTGGCACCGGCAGTTCTATCAATACGCCAACCGACTGGCGCATCTTTGGTGGCTCCGCGATTGCGGCGTCAATGCCCATCTGGTGCTGATCGGGTTTGTCGGGGATGACGCGGTCCAGGGCCCTAAGCAGGCAACGGACTGGCAAGCGGCCTATCGCCGCGCCGATACGGCGCTGGGCCTGCCGGCCACCGTGTCACTGATGCAGCACATCCACCATGTATACCCCGATGTCAGGAACCTGGACGCGGTCACCCTGGCGGATAGCTGAATGCCCGAACGCCCTCGCGCTCACGGTTCGGCGGAATAGCGCTGCTCCAGCACGTCGAACGGCACGCCCGGGTCATCCTTGGCGCAGCGGATCACCAGCGAGGTCTTGACGCTGTCCACATTCTCGGCGGCCAGCAGATCCTCGGTCAGGAAGCTTTGAAAGCTGCTCAGATCCGGCGCCACGCATTTCAGGATGAAATCGATCTCGCCGTTCAGCATGTGACACTCGCGCACCAGCGACCAGCCCCGGCAACGGTCCTCGAAGGCGCGCAGATCCGCCTCGTTCTGCCGATGCAGCCCGACCATGGCGAAAACCTGCACCTCGAACCCCAGCTCGCGCACATCGACGCGCGCATGGTACCCCTGGATATACCCCGCCTCCTCCAAGGTGCGCACACGGCGCAGGCAGGGCGGCGCCGAAATCCCCACACGTCTGGCCAATTCCACATTGGTCATGCGGCCATCGGCCTGAAGCTCGGCCAGAATCATGCGGTCGATAGGATCAAGTTTTGCGCCGGGCATGGGGTGCCAGCCTCCTGTCTGCTTTGCGCTTATGTAGGCGCGATCCATGGATTGCGCAATATTATTTCGCGCTCGGGAAATATTTGTTCCGAAGCGATCGCTCGGCCCCCATCAGCGCCGAGACCACTGCGCCTTGCCTTTGCCCGCCCCCAGACGATACACGAAACCCGGCCCTTGCAGCCCGCGCCGCCGCGCCTACATGCAAGATCACGATTTTGTAAGGAGCGCCCGATGCCCGATCCCGTCCACACCCGCCTGCTGATCGTCGGATCAGGCCCCGCTGGGTACACCGCAGCGGTCTACGCCGCCCGCGCCATGCTGAACCCCGTTCTGGTCCAGGGCATGGAGCCGGGCGGCCAGTTGACCATGACCACCGATGTCGAAAACTGGCCCGGCGACACCTCGGTCATGGGGCCGGACCTGATGGTGCGCATGGAAGCCCATGCCCGCGAAACCGGCGCCCAGATCATCAACGATGTCATCACCGAACTGGACCTGTCCAAACGCCCCTTCACGGCGCAATCCGACAGTGGAACCGTTTACACCGCCGATGCCCTGGTGCTGGCCACCGGGGCCCAGGCCAAATGGCTGGGTCTGCCGTCCGAAGAAAAATTCAAGGGATTCGGCGTGTCCGCCTGCGCCACCTGTGATGGATTCTTCTACCGCGGCAAGGAAATCGTCGTGGTCGGCGGCGGCAACACGGCGGTCGAAGAAGCCCTGTTCCTGACCAATTTTGCCTCCAGGGTGACGCTGGTGCACCGCCGCGACAGCCTGCGCGCCGAAAAGATCCTGCAAGACCGCCTGTTCAAGCATCCCAAGATCGAGGTGCTGTGGGACCACGAAATCATCGAGGTCGAAGGCACCGAAGCCCCGCTCGGCGTGACCGGCGTCAAGGCCCGCCACGTCAAGTCCGGCGCGACGCAAACTCTGCCCTGCGAAGGCTTCTTTGTCGCCATCGGCCACGCGCCGTCCTCGGAACTGGTCAAGGACCAATTGCGCCTGCACGCGGGCACCTATGTCTGGGTGGAGCCGGGCACCACCAGAACTTCGATCGAGGGCGTGTTCGCGGCTGGCGATCTGACGGACCACACCTACCGCCAGGCCGTGACCTCAGCCGGGATGGGCTGCATGGCCGCGCTGGACGCGGAAAGCTGGCTCTCCGCGCAGGACTGACCGGGCGCCTCTGCCCTTCATCTTGCCCCCTTCATCTTGCCCCCTTCATCTTGCTGGCAAATACTCGCCGGGGTGAAGGGGCCGGCCCTGGCAAGGGACGGCTCCGAGGGGGCGGCAGCCCCCTTTTCCTACCCGACGATCCGCTCCAACGGATCATAGCGCAGCCCGCCCACATCTCCGAAGGCGATCGCCGGCAGGCTGTCGGGCTTGAACCGCACGGCGCGCAATTCGTCCGGTGTTACCCAGCGATGCCGGTTCACCACACCCTCGGGATCGGACCAGTCGCCCCCTATCGGCCAGCCCGTGACCGCCGCGAAAAAGAAAAGCTCCACCTGATGGAAACCCCGCTCGGGGTCGTGGAATTCGTTGACCAGACAGGGCGCACCGACAGTGATCGCCAGCCCGGTCTCCTCGAACACCTCGCGGATCAGATTGTCGGGCAGCGATGCACCCCGCTCGACCCCGCCGCCCGGCAGGCACCACAGATTGCTCACCTGCCCGGGATAGGCATTGACGATCAGCACCCGGTCCTTGCGCCGGATCACCGCGCGCACCGCCAGTCTTGGTCCTCGCGTCATCGTGTCCCCTTCTTCATCGTGACGTGGCATCAATCCGGTTTGGTTATGCCACCGCATCCCTTATATTCACAAATATGAAACCGCTCGCCTTTCTCCTGTCTCTGATCACCGCCAGCATGGCCAGCGCCAGCACCGACACCGACACCGGCGCCACCGCAAGCTCTGGAACCAGCGGCGCGGAATGCGTGGTGCTGCTTCACGGGCTGGGCCGCACCGACGCCTCGATGCGTCTGCTTCAAGAGGTGCTGGAGTTCCACGGCTACCGGGTGATCAATGACGGATACCCGTCGCAGGACGCGCCGATCAGCGAACTCGTCACCTATGTCGAACGCTCGGCGGCGCGCTGCGGCGATGCGCGCCTGAATTTCGTCACCCATTCGCTGGGCGGCATTCTGGTGCGCGCCTGGCTGGCCAATGGCCTTCCGCCCAATCTGGGCCGGGTGGTTATGCTCGCCCCGCCAAACCGGGGATCCGAAATCGTCGACACGCTGTCCGAAAACGATACCCTGCGCCGGGCGATGATCTGGATCAATGGACCCGCCGTGCCGGAACTGGGCACCGGAAGCGGATCGGTTCCCAATTCTCTGCCCCCTTCGGTGGATTTCGAACTGGGCGTGATCGCCGGCGATCTGCCGATCAACCCGCTCGGCTCTTTCGTGATCGACGGGCCCAATGACGGCACCGTGTCGGTGGAAAGCACACGGATTGACGGGATGGCCGACCACATCGTTCTGAACACCACGCATTCGCTCATCATGCTGAACCCTCTGGTCATCGCCGAGGTGCTGGAATTTCTGCGCAACGGCGTTTTCGACCACGGCATCACCCTGCCCGCCGCGCTGCGCAAGCTGGCCAACCCCTGACCACCCGCGCGGAACGCCCAAACGGCCAGCAGCGGGCCAAGGGCCCGCTGCTGGCTTGTCGCGTGATCCGGGCGCGCGCAGCGCGCGGCCGGATCTCCGTTTCAGACCGAGGGTCCGGTAAGCTTCAGGCCCATTCCCAGGCCACGGTGAAACTGTCCAGCAGATCGACGACCTTCTCGTCATCCACCTCGCCGGTGCGTTCGATCCGGGCCACCAGCCCGCGACGCTTGTCCTCGATCACCTCGACCACAGAGACCGCCAGACCGGCCTTCGCGAATTCCTCGGTATAGACCCGCGTGATCGCCATGCGGCGCAGATCGGGCTTGAACACCTTGCCGACGGCGGTCTTGGGCAATTCGGCCATCACCTCGATATGCTTGGGGGTTGCGGCGCGTTCGGGCACGCGGTCGGCGGCATGGTGCAGCAATGCGCCGGGGGTGACCGTCGCGCCTTCGACCAGTTCCACATAGGCACAGGGCAATTCGCCCGCCACCATATCGGGCTGGCCGATCGCCCCGGCAAAGCCCACTGCCGGGTGGCTCAGCAGTGCTTCCTCGATCATCGCCGGGTCGATATTATGCCCGCCCCGAATAATCAGATCCTTGGCGCGGCCGGTGATCCACAGGTAGCCATCGGCGTCGACCCGCCCCAGATCGCCGGTGCGCAGATGTGTGCCATAGGCAAACAGCCCCGCATTCTTGTCGGCCTCGGTATAGGTGTTGCCCGGCCAGACACCCGGATTGGCCACGCAGATTTCACCCACCTCGTCGACGCCCATTTCCTTGGTCACGGTGCCCTCGGCATCGCAGTTCAGGATCTTCACGTCGCAATAGGGGAACGGGATACCAACCGAGCCGATCTTCTTTTCGCCATCCGCCGGGTTCGCCGACACCAGGCACGTGGCCTCGGTCAGCCCGTAGCCCTCGACGATCTGCACGCCGGTGGCTTCCTCGAATCGCTTGTACAGTTCCACCGGCAGCGCGGCCGAGCCCGAGAACCCGTTGCGCAGGCTGCTGATATCGGCGTTCACCTTGCGCTGCATCAGCGCCGACAGCGCCGTCGGCACAGTGATGATGAAGCTGGCCTGCCAGCGTTCCACCAGTTTCCAGAAATTGTCGAACACCCCGTCACCCCGGTAGCCCTGCGGCGTGGGAAAAACGGTGTGCGACCCCGCGCAGATCGCCGACATCATCACCGGATAGGCGGCAAAGACGTGGAACAGCGGCAGCGGACACAGGATGGTATCGTCCGGGCCCAGAAGCGTCGTTTCGCCGATCCAGCCGTTATACAGCAGCCCGGACGCCTTGTGCTGCGCGACCTTCGGCGTGCCCGTGGTGCCGCCGGTGTGGAAATAGGCGCAGACCCGGTCCTCGCCGCTTTGATCGAAGGTCAGGTGCTGATCGGAATGCTTGGCCATTTCCACGGCGAACCTGTGCACGCGGGCGGTATGGTGCACCTCGTTCTTGGGGCGGATCATCGGCACGATGTATTTCTTCAGACCGGTCAGGTATCGGTTGAGATCGATCTCGATGACATGCTTGACATCCGGCGCGTTGGCGACGGCTTCGGATACCTTTTGCGCCACGTCGGTCTTGGGAAAGGCGCGCAGCGTGACCACCACCTTGGCCTTGGTCTCGCGCAGGATGCCGGCGATCTTTTCGGGCTCCAGCAGCGGGTTGATCGGGTTGACGATGCCCGCGGTCATGGCGCCGAACAGGGTGATCGCGGTTTCATTGATCGTTGGCAGGACATAGGCGACCGTGTCGCCTTCCTTCACCCCCAGCGCGCGGAACATGTTGGCCGCCTGCGTGACCTTGGCGTGAAACTGTTCCCAGGTCAGCGTCTCGGCCCTGGCGCCGTCGTCGGCGAACATCTGGAACGATACCGCCTTGCCCTTGCCATGCAGGTGGCGGGTGCGGGTGATCTGGTCGTAGACCGATACCGGCATGTCCCGTTCCGACCAGGGCATCTGGTTCTGGATGGCATCGCGATCGGCGACGGTCGCATAGGTCTGCGTCATTTCTGGTTTTCCTCCCCAGCGCTTATTTTGTTGCGCATATGGGGCCAGAATGACCGTTTTACCAGATCAAAGCAATCGGCAGGCAGATTGCCCTTGCGTCGGATTACGCCAACTCGTCCTGCGTTCCGTCGGTGAACTGCAAACGCGCGAGCCGCGCATAAAGCCCGTCCTGGCCGACCAGTTCGGCATGGCTGCCCTCGGCGACGATGCGACCGCCATCGAAAACCACAATCCGGTCGGCCTTGCGCACGGTTGCCAGCCGGTGCGCGACCACCAGTGTCGTGCGGCCCTCCGACAGCCGGTCAACCGCGTCCTGCACGGCGCGTTCGCTTTCGGCGTCCAGCGCCGATGTCGCCTCGTCCAGCAACAGGACCGGCGCGTCGCGCAGGATCGCGCGGGCGATGGCAATGCGCTGCTTTTGCCCGCCCGACAGCATCACGCCGCGTTCTCCCAGCTGGGTGTCATAGCCATCCGGCAGCGCGGCGATGAAGTCATGCGCGGCGGCGGCGCGCGCGGCCTCGGTGATCTCGGCATCGCTGGCTTCGGGGCGCCCGAAGCGGATGTTTTCGCGCGCGGTCGTGGCGAAGATCACCGGATCCTGCGGCACCAGCGCCATGGCCCCGCGCAGATCCGTGCGCGTCATGTCGCGCAGATCCACCCCGTCCAGCGTGATCCGGCCTTCCTGCGGGTCATAGAACCGCATCAGAAGCTGGATGATCGTGGACTTCCCCGCACCCGACGGGCCGACCAGCGCAATCGTCTCGCCAGGGGCCGCGCGCAGGGAAATGCCATCCAGCGCCGATTGCCCCGGGCGCGACGGGTAGTGAAACTGCACCCCTTCGAACGCCACTGCCCCGGCTACGGGTGACAGCAGCGCACGGGGCGCGGCCGGATCCTGCACAGTGTCCGTGGCGTCCAGCAATTCGATCAGCCGTTCGGTTGCGCCCGCCGCGCGTTGCAGTTCCCCCCAGATTTCCGACAATGCGCCCACGGCCCCCGCGACCAGCACCGAATAGATGACGAACTGCACCAGTTCGCCAATCGACATCGTGCCCGCGCGCACATCCATCGCACCGATCCACAGCACACCGACGACCCCGGCAAACACCAGCGCGATGATGATCACCGTCATCGCCGCACGCGTCAGGATCCGGATCATCGCCACGTCGAAGGATTTCTCTGTCACCTGGTCAAACGCGGCGATGGAACGCGGCTCATGGGTGAAGGCCTGAACGGTTTGCGCCGCGCCCAGAGCTTCCGAGGCGTTGCCGCTGCTGGCGGCGATCCAGTCCTGGTTCTCGCGGCTCAGCCGGCGCAGCCGCCGGCCCAGCACCACGATGGGCACGATCACGGCGGGCACCAGCAGCAGCACCAGCCCCGTCAGTTTGGGCGATGTCAGCGCCAGCAGGGCCAGACCGCCGAACAGCATCAACACATTGCGCAGCGCGACGGAAACCGACGAGCCGACAATCGACTGGATCAGCGTGGTGTCGGTGGTCAGGCGCGACAGGACTTCGCCGGACATGATGCGCTCGTAGAATGCGGGCGACATGCGGATTACCCGGGCGAACAGCGCCTTGCGGATGTCGGCCACCACGCGCTCGCCCAGCCGCGTAACCATGTAATAACGAAACCCGGTGCCCAGCGCCAACAGCCCGGCCAGGCCCAGCGCGGCGGTGAAATACAGGTTCAGCAAGGGCAATTCGCCGGCGTCGAAACTGTCGACGACACGGCGCACGGCCAGCGGAAGGGACAGCGAAACACTGGCCGTCACAACCAGCGCAACAAGCGACCCAAGAAGCAGCCCCTTGTAAACGCTCAGAAAAGGCCAAAGGCCGGCCAAAGACCCCACCTTGCGGGACGGTGTGCGATCTTCGGCTTGCGAAACGTCTGTCATATCTGGCGGGTCCTGCATAACGGCAACTCTTGGCTTTAGGGCAGCCACCCCGATTTCGCAACCCGCGCGGGGATTCACGCCGGGATTGCGCGGATGGGCGGATGGGCGGATTGTCGCGCCTTCACGCGCGGCTTTCGGTTTGGTGATCGCGCGGCAGCTTGTTGCGGATGGCGTGGCGGGGCACTCTGGGCGCATTCAACCCGCTGGAGTTTTCATGCCATGCCGTTTCCCACAGGATTTCCATTTCGACGCGCCACCGCCCTGGCCCTGGGCGGGCTGGTGCTGGCGGGTTCCGTATCCGCGCAGACCGCCATCCGCGGTGTCACCTTGTCGACCGCCGGCCTGGCGATGATCGAGGCCACCGCCCGGATGGGCGAGGCGCCCGTCACCCTGTCCATCGCGCGCGATGAGATCGACGACTTCCTGAAAAGCCTGTGGGTTGTCGATCCCGCCGGGGCGGTGCCCTTCGTCACCCTGACCGGCCCCGGATCGTTCGAGGACAGTTTCGCCCGTTTCCCGTTTGGCCCGCAGGACGTGACGGACCCGGCGCGCCTGCTGACCACGATGATCGGCGCGCTGCTGATCGTCGAGCGGCGCGGCGAGACCTGGGAAGGGCTGAACATGGGGGTCAGTCAACGCCCCTGCGCGGACAGCACCTGCAACGTGCTGAACCTGCAATCCGATGATGGCGCGCTGCGCGGCTTTGTCATGGATGACGCGTTGAGCGTCCGGTTCGCCGATGACACGGATCAGGCGACGCTGACGGCGGCGCTGCGCGCGTGGCGCGGATCGGCGAACCCGCGCCGCGTGGAACTGACGCTGGGGTCGGACGATCCCGCAGACCGCGAAGTCGGGCTGATCTATCTGCAAAACGCCCCCTTGTGGCGCACCGCATGGCGCGCCGTGGATACGCCCGAAGGCATCCGGCTGATCGGCTGGGCCGTGGTGGAAAACACCACCGGCACCGACTGGCAGGACGTGGAGCTGACACTGGCCACGGGCTCGGTTCGCGCCATTCAGGCGCGGCTCTATGAGCGGCGCTATGCACGGCGCGAACAAGGCGCTGAGGCTGCCCCCGCACCCGCGCTGGCCATGCAGATCGCGCGCGGCATGATCACCGCCGAGGCCGAACCCGCCTCTGGTCGATTCGAATTGTCGGATTCCGTCGCCACAACGTCGATCCGTGCCGATGACGGCGACAGCTTCAGCCGCTTCACGCTTGAAACCCCGGTCACCCTGCCCGCCGGGCAGATGATAAGCGTGCCGTTCCTGTCCGAATTGCTGCCCGATGCCCGGCTGACCCTGTATACCGGTGGCTCGGGCGCGCGGTATCCGGCGATTGCGCTGCAACTGGAAAACCCGCTGCCCCTGCGTCTGCCCGCCGGGGTGTTGACGCTGTATGAGGACGGGCGCGGCCATGCCGGCGATGCGATGATCCCCGAACTGGCGCCGGGCGCCAGCGAAACCGTGACCTTCGCGCGCGATACCTCTGTCGAAATCCGCGAGGACCAGTCCAACACGGAAACCCTGCGCGAGATGCGGCTGGTGAACGGGGTTTTGGTGGTCACCGAGGACTTGCAACGCCAGATCACCTACCGGATCGAAGGCGCCCCGCAGCAAGACCGGGAAATCACCATCGACCATCCGCGCAATCCGGGCTGGACCGCGTCCAGCACCAGTGGCGCCGAGGAACGCCCCGATGCCTGGCGCTGGGTGGTTTCGGTTGCCGCCGGAGAGCGCAAAAGCCTGACCGTGATCGAGCGCCAGCCGCGCCAGCGCCGCGTGGGACTGCTGGATATCGACGACACCACACTGGCCTTCTGGCAGGGGCGGTCGATCGATCCGCAGATCACTGCGACCCTGACCCGGCTGGCCGATCTGCGCGGCCAGATAACCCGTTCCGAACAGGAACAGCGCCGCCTGGCCAGCACCATTCAATCACTGGAGCGAGAGCAGTCCCGGCTGGTCAATCTGATCGTGCAACTGGGCGATGACAGCCAGGCCAACCGCCAGCGCCGCGCCCGGGTGGATACCATTGACGTCGACATCTCGGCGGCGCAGGCCGCGCGTGATGCCGCCGCCGAACAGGCACTGGCGCTGCGCCATCAAATCGCTGCGCTGATCGGCCTGTGATTGCCGTTGCGCCCCGGATGCACCGGGGCGCAGCTTTCAGCCGAACCGGTAGCTGGAGGCGGTGACGCCGCCGAACAGATCGGTATCGTGGTAAATCCGCGTCGCGACTTCGCCCTCGGCGGCGCCCAGCGCGGCGAAGATCGGCACGAAATGGTCCTCTTGCGCGTGGCAGACCCGGGCAAAGGGCGCCGTTTCCCAGTTCATCAGCGCATCGGTCCGCGCTTCGGGCGCTTGCGCCAGCGCCTCGTTCAGCCATTGGTCAAACGCCGCCGACGGCTCCTTTGCACCCGGCCCGAACAGGCGCAGGTTGTGATAGCTCAGGCCCGATCCGACGATCAGCACCCCTTCATCGCGCAGCGGTGCCAGTGCGCGTCCCAGCGCGAAATGCTCGGCCGGGCTGTAGTTCTTGCGCAGGGAGACCTGAAAGAGGGGGATATCGGCATTCGGATACATGATGACCATCGGGGTAAAGGTGCCGTGGTCAAAACCCTGCGTGTGATCCAGATGCACCGGCAGACCGGCTTCTTCGATCAGCGCCGCCGCCCGCGCGGCCAGATCCGGCGCGCCGGGCGCAGGATAGGTCACCGTGTAGGTTTCGGGCGGGAAATTGTAATAATCATAGACCATCGGCGGGTTCGGCGCGGCCATCACCGCGAAATCCTCGGCCTCCCAATGGCCCGAGATCATCAGGATGGCTTTCGGCCGTTCGGCCAGATCGGCGACCATACGAATCAGTGATGCCTCCAGATTATGGAGCGCGGCGCGCATCTGCGGCATCCAGGGCCAGGGCCCGCCACCATGCGAAATGAAGAAAGACGGTTGCTTGATGGACATCACGGTCTCCTGCTGAGTTCCCTCATCATATCATGCATAGGGGCGCCCGGTTAAAGGCGCCCCCGTGCACAGGCAACGTGCAGGAATGCAGGAAACAGACCGGCCTCGCGGCACCATTGGAAAGGGCCGCGGATCAAAGACCCGCGGCCCTGCCATGGGCTACGCAAGCTG
>TARA_R110002124_G_scaffold14345_3_pt1 | contig 18786 bp, 18 predicted proteins | sample TARA_R110002124 | Tara Oceans TARA_R110002124 (sample SAMEA4397445) | marine metagenome | biome: Polar Biome; feature: [SRF] surface water layer (ENVO:00010504); material: water (ENVO:00002006), including particulate matter (ENVO:01000060) such as... | depth 5 m | reverse complement strand
CCGCATCGAAGCTCTGTGCCTGACGCTCCCGCAGCCACTGAGCCACTTCGTCGCTGCCCCCGCTTAAGGATTTGCCGAGTACGTATTTACCCGTCTCACCGGAGACCACACTGGTTGCTATACCTGAGTCGCCAATTAGCGTTGTGGTTTCGCCCTGTGCCGCCGCTTCCCCGGCAGCTTCCAGCGCCATCACGCCGATACGCTGTGCCAGGAATGCCGGCGCGTTGGTTTTGCGCTCACCGGTGATACAGGGGATGCCGCGCGCATCGGAAATCCAGCCCAACGGCCTATCGCTGTTTCCACTGGAACCACCTAACTGGTTGTCGTCACTGGACAGGGTCTGGATGGTGCCGTCCTCGAAGACAAAGGTCACCGATTCCAATTTCCCGGTGACACAGGAGAGCGTCCAGTCGCCAATCGCCGTGCCGCTCCAGATCATGCCTTCGACGCCTGGAATGCGCAGACCATTGGCAGCCAGATTGTCCTTGCCGGTAATTACCTTGAATGGCATGGGGTCGCGCACCTGTCCCTGGATAGGTACCCGGCCCACTAACGCGGTCATACTGGTAGATCCGATTAGCGTGGCATTTCGAGGCACCGTGTAGACCGGCAGCGTGGTATCGATGGCGTCAGATCCTTTCGCTACCAGCGATTGCACCTCAGGGCGAGCACTGTCTAACGCATTGCGGCTGGTCCGACTGAATCGGTTGAGTAACGTCTCCTTATCGCCGTCAGTCGGTGGCATGAATTCCAGAGGACTCACCCAGACCAGCGACTCCGACTCCGCAGCCGACGTTCGGACGCCATCGAGGCCGAGCCCGACAGGTATATCAGAACCTGCGGAAACCGGCTGGCTAGATGACTTGCCAAATCGGTTGGTCAGAGAGTCCACCCTCGCCGTCAACGCAGCGATAGCGGACGTAGTTTCGGTTGGCGCAGCGTTCGACTGCTTTGCCTCCTGAGCTTTCTGCAATCGCGACAGCACGTTGTTTTCGATCTGCTTTCTATCATCAACGATATTACGATTTTCTGTTTTGAGCACGGCGTTATCCCGACGCAGGGCATTAAGCTCGGAGGTCATGGCGCTGACATTCGCAGTCAATGTCTTGATGGTATCCGCCGGCGTATCGGCGTCGGGTTTCGGCGCCTGCGGTACGGTTTCCAACAACCGAAGTTGCTCTTCATTCGGTGAGCAGGACTTCACTGCCACGAGCACCGCCATCAGCACAACGGAACCGGCAAGTATGGGCAAAAGACGATTACTGGTGACCATCGACACGGTAGATTCCTATCCTCTCTCAAAACGCCACATCGAAGGGCCGGTCCGACACCAGATAGACGGCAGTGGTATCGGCCTCACTGCCAGCTGGCAGCAGGCGATTGTGCTGGAATGTGGCGGCTAGCCAGGCACCGCGCAGCTCGCGCGGATCGAGCACCACCGCCTTTCGGGTACGGTTGGTCAGCTTCACTGCCGTAAGGTACTGCAGACCCGCCTTCCAGGCGGCCACGGGCACGGCTTCAATCTTACCGCCATATATCAGATCGACCGGTTCGGCATTCACCGGCATCGCAACCACACCCGGCTTACTGGGGATCAATCGCGTTGGGGCATAGAGTTGTTGAGCGGCATAACGGGTCATGGCGACATAACTCCGTGGCAGTGATCCGTTGTTAGATTTCGACTTACCTTGGGCAGCACTGGCATCTTGCGGTGTCTCCAGCAGTATCTGCACATCAGGCGACGAGCGGCTCTCTGATTCGCCAGGCGCCGCTGAGATATCCAGGACGTACATCGGACCGTCGGATTCCGATCGCACCATGACGCGGGTGGTTTCGAAGGGTTGCCTGGCCAATAGATATACAGTGCCATTGATGCTTTGGCTGCGTAGCAATGGCGTTAGTGATTGTGGCAGACCGACACTCACAGAATCGGAGAAATGCACGAGGCGCTCTTCTCCCACCACCAGAGGGATCGAAATCGGGGTTTTGCGCCAGACGACTCGTTCAAAATTGCTTTCCGCAGCCCCGTCAGTTTGTGCATGTGACACCAGTGGTAAGCAGAACAAAGCGGAAGCGATCCAGTTCATTAATGTGTGATTGCGAGCGGCAGGCATCAAGAAGGCTCCTTATCGGCATCGGTGCTATTTGCGTTGGGTTCAGCCAGTTCGGCATCGCTTAATCGTCGTGGACCATCACCGCCATAACCATCGAGTGCCAATCCCCAGGGGTTGGTTTCCGGATCGATGGCCTCGCGTACCACGCGGACGGGGTATCGAATGGTGGTTTGCTTGACGGTCATACCTTTCACCGACTCCAGCAAATCCAGATCTAGCCACACAATCCAAGCGTCAGAGGACAACACATCAACGCGGCGTTCCTCGTAACCATGCCCCGGAACTTCATGAACACCCCGCACCCGGTAAGCCAGTTCACCGCGTCGTGCCTTCAATTCCATATCGGCGATCAGATCATTGCGGTAGCGCGGTGTAAGGTAGGGCGAGATCCGAAAAATCGCACTGCCATAATCCGTGGCACCGTTTTCGGGCCAGCGGTTAAGTTGTTGAAAAATGTAGAACGCGAAGGCAAAAACATTGGCTGGGGGCACTTCCTCAGCGTTAAAGACTGCACCCGAGCGCAGATCAGGTGGCACATAGACACGTAGCTGTTTGGGCGCCTGACTCCAGCCAAACCAGAGGGCCAGAATAATAAACCCTTGCAAACCGATGACGACCCACAGGGACCGCAAATGGGACCGCACGTTATCGATCTCGAGGCGATAGCGGCGCATGATGCGTCCTCCCAATATCCCAGGACCCACTGCGTAACACCCATGGCGTGCGATACAGCCCCACCGTCTGCAGGCGGATACGCAGCCATTGCTGGTAGTAGCCTTCAGGCCGCCCACGTTTGATGCGCTGAAACAACTTCGCCATAACCACGACTGTGGCCACCACACCGACTCCGGCGATACCAAATCCCATGGCGATTGCACCCAGCAACCAGGCCAGCAGCAGACTGAAGGGCAGCCATACCAAAATAGCCAACCCCACAATCATGCCGAGCTCAGAGGATGAACAACCTTTGAAGATGGCGGGCTCGGCATTGAGCCGATCCGCCAGAATTTCATGGTGATTGGACATTCGCGTCTCCTACCGCAGGCCGTTGTTGACGGAGGGTATTAAATGACACCGGCCGCCTCAGTGAGTAGATAGCTGGCGAAGATCAACACAATCGCACCGACGATCCCCAAGACACCCACTTCGGCCCATTCCGCTTTGCCCTGGCGAGCTTCATTGAATTTTGCGAAGCCCAAATATGCGATCCAGAGAAAGCCCAGAACCGCAATGGCCAGCCCGAGCACCAAACCACCATCCTTGATATAACCCTGAATCAGTCCGATCCAGTCACCCGCCGGCGGACCGGTACTCGGCGCGACTGGCGTCGGCAGCGCCGCCCAGAGCGGCAGTGAAAAAAACATCGCTGCCGTTGCCAACAGCGACTTATGGATGACAGCTTTTTTGTTGCTGAAACCGTTTTCTGTCTTTGATGTACCCATAACAAATTTCCTCTTTCATAACGCTGATAAAACTGGGGCTTATCCCCGCCTCCCACTGCGATGCTTCGTCGTTTGCCCTTCCCGGACTTTCCCGATTGACTCACCGCAAATAGAAACCCAAAACCATCAATACAATGCTTGCCTGCAGAGTGCTCCAGGTCAGATCGAAGACCGATGTCTGACCGTCTTGCCAAGCCCGAAAGGCGCCCAAAGCCACCCAGATCACCCAGACAAACGCCAACACCAGAACCATTGAAGCGATGGCAGTCAGCATCGTGCCTGGGGTAATGCCTGAACCGGCTTGGAATGCGGTTTGTTGTGCGGGAGTCACGGCCAAAATCTATCGACGGTAATCGCCGCGCAGTGGCGGGAATGAGCGAGGCTGGGCGCGGGGAGAATCAATGTGGGACTGAATGCCGTCCCGGATCTGCTTGAGGTCCTGACGCAGCCAGTCATATCGAAAGCGAATACGGACATCTTGTTCAGCATTAGCCTCCGCCTGCTTGATCAGCGGCTCGAGGGCATAGAGTTCATGGATGATTTTCGCCAAAGCCTCGCGCTCGGCGTCGGCATCGGCATCGGCAAACGCAGCTGACGTGACTGACAAACCTATAATCAGAAAGGTAGATGGCCAGAATTGGCGTTTCATGGCACTACTGCTCCCGTGAGTTGTTACGGGGCATAGTGTGAGAGTTAGGCGAGATGGACGATAGGAAATCTAATCAATGGGCGGGGTGGTTTTTTGAACTAAAGTCCTTAAGACTTTCTTTAGATTCGTAATAGGCTGTTCGGCATATTTAGTTGAGTTTTTACCGTTCGTAATCAGCACAACGATTTAAGCGCAGCATCTGCCCTAGAGCATGAAACCCATAGATCGGGAGTTAAATGAAGTAATGTCGTCAAACGAGAATAAAATACTTCAGCCTCATTTTCTTCAAATTGAGAAAAAGCTAGTTCAGTCAGCCATTGACCTGCGAAATCCCTCCAGTCAATGAGATCGTGGCGAGAACAGGACGCAACGAGGCACACTCTCATACCTTCTTCGATTGAAAATTTATATTGCGGATCGCGAAGATAACGACGCACGAGAATACGCAGTTCATCGGCCAGTACCAGACTACGAGAAGCAGCCGCAACTGCGGCCAGACCATTAAGTATGCTGACTAACTGAGATTTATCCTCCAGTTTAGCGAGCGTGTAGTTACCTAATCGAAGTGCCTTGACCGCTAACTCCGCGTGACCGGATGTAATCTCAAAAATCATCGCAGAATTTACGAGCGCGACAAATGAAAATGCATCAACTTCATCGGTATTTAGCTGTGTATCGATAGCGCGCGCCAACTCTTCAGGCAGTGGATTGGGGCTATCCTCAGAACCCTCAAGGGGGCCCGGATAATACGGACGAAAAAACGATGACAAACTGGGGAGACTTTCTTCGGAATTACCCAGGATTGTTTCACATAACTCGCCCCCGCCCAGATTCTCTGAATAGCAATTCCCAGCGATCATTAAACGACCAAAGAAGTCTTCTTTGATCTGCGACGCATCGATAAGATCAGGACTCCAGCGTGGCTCAGTGCGCATATCGGCTAGAGACTGCATATAGTAGTGCTCAAAACGACTGTTATATGCCCATTCATAAAAACTCTTATACTCAATGCCGCACTGAACAATAACACGATGAATCAACGCTGCATGCGCCAAAGAGGCCAATCTTCGATAAAAAGGCGGAGTTTCGGACATCAAATGGGTCCTGGACAGCTCCCCGTCAACGAGTACAAACAATGCTGAGAACAGCTTAAAGTCGCATTGCTCATACTCCAGATTATCGTCTCGGATACAATACACAAGCCTAATAAGGAACGGCTCTATTTCAGGCCTCTGAGGAAGGATTCTCAATCCGACCTCGAATGCCCCGAGTCGAGAAAGCATATCTCCATGCGCCTCGATAAATTCAAATGCTTTAACAAGATCATCCTTGCCCAAACGATCAACGTGTATCTCAGCCGTCAAAGTCGAGTGGGACGCGAGAAATAAACTGAACAGGAACCCTTCGTAAGGCCGCCACTCGGGCAGGCTGATCAACAATGTCTGCCCAATACTAGCAGCATAGTCATTGATTGAGGCACTACCATCATAGGTCCCAACCAGTCTACTGTAGTAATCGCGTGAGCTAGGAACGAGAGACGATATACTACTCTGCCCCTCATTGATCTCACTACGAATTTTCCGCTCTAGATGTACTGGCGTGTTACGAATATCTCTGTGGAGAGCATCTACTTCGTCATCTTCGAGCGCGCGTCCTGTAAGTATCGTTTTCCAACGTTCCTTCGCGTCGATTGGGAGATTCACATCAACGGCTGCCTGCTCAAAAGATCGAATGCGCATTTCGACGTCACCGGAAAGCACTGCAAAATCAGGCAACATCAGGCGTTCTTCATCTGCGCTCAAGGCAAGAATGGGAAGCGCCCCCTCATCCGCCTCGTTTCTGAGCAACCACGCACTGCCTGTCTCGTCGACGACTTCAATGCTCTCAGCACAGACCAGAGCGGAGCGAACAGCGTCGAAGAGCACAGATCGCTGAAAGGCAACTCCACTTTCTCCCAATGAAATTACAGCTTCTGTCTTAAAGCCAAATTCTTCATTAAACGCATTATCATCGAGCAACGTTCGGCGTATAAGCGGCGGAAAATATTCGATTGTTGCTTGCGCAAGTGCTGATCTGGAATAAAGCGACCTTGTCATGCATCACCATTTTGAGAAACATCGGTTTCGGCCAATCGACGAACCTGAACTTTATGCCAATTGACCAACCATTCATACAGGTCGGGAAATTGTTCCTTTACATTGGACAGAATTCTTTCTTCAACCCATTTCCAATACTCGTCCACAATCAAAGACTCGACTTCGAGTGGAGGTGTAAGAAGAAGGAGCATGTGTGCACCGCGACCTATGCGCACGACATCGTCAACGTTTTCTGGAATAAGTGCATGTGCCCACCCCCGGATATCAACTTGATCCAAGAGCCAGTCGGAACGCCCAATCACATACTCTAAGTTTGCTCCATCCCGCCAAAGATCTTTCAAAACCTTTACGAAGGTCTTCAATATCACATCTAGCCATTGTGCTTCGCTGGGAAGTTGAAGCCAGTCGCTCATTCTTACCCGAAGTACAGATTCACGGATTGCTTTCAGTTCAGCGGTTTCTATGACTCTCCCGTCAACAACAGCTGAAGCGTTTATACATTTATCCAGCTCATCTGCGTTGACCGGAACAAAAAAATATCCCGCGCGCCTGAGCTTGGTTCGATGCTCCAGCAGATCATCAGAAGAAATGATCGAGGCCTCGACTAAGGCGTCTAGAAGGTCCAGGGTTGAAAGAAGTGGCGCCATTTTGCCGCCAGAATCTATATTCGTATGCTGGTTAATGAATCTGTCATCTACCACTGCGACTTCGCAATCTGGAGCCAAGGCTATAATGCCTAAAGTAGGATGTTCTGGTATTGGGTCGTCGCTTTCCATGTCAAACCTGCGCCTGCAACCAACTTTCACCTGCGCAGTTTCTATACGATAGCTCAAAGTCCTTCGCACCCGTTCTATGACATTTTTTACCTCGTCAGAAATACGGTCGTAAGCGATGAGAGCATCCCCCTCGGAAACCTCCCTCGGAGAGGAGACAGCCCTCAAGCCGGCATCTTTTAGCTTCCCAAGCAATCCAAGATGCAGAAGATAACTGATAGCCAGATCATCAAGATAAAGAACAGCACCATCCGCGATCTCAGGCTGGTTAGGCCATGGTCTTTCTTGTAGCTGCAAATACGCACGCGCACGCCTTTCGTCAGGCCCTGTGATCTGCCCTTTTTGTTTGAGCTTTTCTACCACAGAAAGGCAGCTGCTCAATACGGATTCATGTACGGAAAGGTCAGCTTCTTCCTCCAACAAACTGGAAAGTCGATAAACAGGTGCGGAACGCACAACGATATGCTGGCTATCATCACCCTCTCTCACCATCTCGGCTTCGGCAATAAGCGCAGCCAGTTCATCTCCAACTTGAGTTGAGAGCTCACTATCGGCGACGGTGCCTGGGGCAAACTGTTCAAGCTTACCTGTTGCCAGAAAATCGCGAACCTGACGTGCATCAGCTATACGGCTGGGTTGATGGAAATCGGCCTTCTGCCGCTCATTAAAAAGCCATTCCAGAGTTGAATGTGGGATGAGGACTGATCCGAATGCGTCCAGGGCGGTATCTAAGATATTCAGAAAACTAAGAGTCAGTAAAGCACCCGCATCCAGAGCGACCGCTTTCCCTCTAAGATCGATCTGTTGTGACGTACGCTTGCCACTATATGCAGGAATTGCATTCCTTCGCCTAAGGTCAACTTCATTTAGGTTAGCTAGCGCAGGAAAAGTCATGAGTTCTGTAAGCGTACGGTGGAGTGATTGCGCGGCCATAAATATCGGTATTTTGCCCTGCGCAAGCATTTTCCATGTATCCGATTCACGGCGATCCCAATCCGGCTTTTTGTCAAAAACATCCTTAAGACTCATCCTTTGGAGCGGGCCATCATCACCAGATAGTTCTGCCGCCTGTTCTAGCCAGTGGAAAACTCCAGGATCACATTCCCAGCCCGAGTTTGTTGCTAGGAAATATGCGGCGGCTAGTATAGTGGGATCTCCTTCGGCTTTAGATGCGGCTTCAAACACGAGGTCTTTCGCATGTGCTGAACCGATATGGAGCGCAAGTTGTGCTGCTCTCATAAGATCGGGCGCGGTTCGTTCCTTTCTATTCTGGTATTCTTTAACGATGTAAGCGGAAAGTGAGCTCCAATCTCCCATACTGATACAAAGATTAACTTGAAGAGCACGGTAGTTGGGCGATTCAGCTTGATTAGTCAGTTCGGTCAGCTTTTGGCGCACTTTAAGAAATGCACCTTCGTTGTATAAAGCCCAAGCGTAGGATATTTGTAGATGATCAGATTGCTCAAGCAGGTCGGTATTAGATTGTATGAATTCGACGAGCGTCCTTGAATTGTGCGTGTTGTTAAATGCTTGCACTAGGCGTTCTGCGTCTTTGAGCGCCCGTGTTTGTTCAAATAACTTTCTACCGTATTCAGCTAGCTCATCCCAATTATGATGCTCTTCGAGTTCAGCAACAAGGTTGATCAGATCCCCTAACTCACCGGTAGATTCGTATTGTGATTTACGAGATTCTACCGGATCACTTCCTTGGGCCTCAGAGATAATACGTCGAAGATTGTTCTCCTCGTCGACAGAGATACCTTCGTGAATTAGGTGACCAAGTACCGCGTTAGCTCTGTCAATCAGGCCTGCTTGAGAGTAAAGCTCGACCTGCCGAAAGCACATAAGCTTGGAGTCTACGTGAGTAGCAAGCTGCCCCTGGTGTCTGACGATATAGTTTGCGGCATCTTCTGCGGTTGGTTTATCAAATGCAAGAGCGAACCGAGCAACTGCCGATTCCATTGTCATGCCGCCATTGATGGCGATATTTCGATCAATTTCTCTCTCAACCACATCATGGTCCAACTCGATACCAAAACGGATAGCATGATGAACAAATCCTAGGGCAGTACTAAGGTCACGGAGCTTTCCCTCCAACCTTGTCTTCCCGTATGCAATCAGTTCCGGATCACGAAGTTCGAGCCATAGCGCATATTCATCATCAGTTTTCTCAGCTCGAAAAAAATTCAGCTCTTTAGCCACTTCCGCAGCCTTAATGAAGAGATCGCGCGCAGATCGACGAGACGCCATCGATTTAGCATCAGAAGCAAGAGGAAAGCTGCTAGACTCAAAAGGAACCTGTGTCAAAACGACACTTCTAAAATCCGGTGGTACGGTAGAAACCAACATTGTTAACGCAGACAAATGATGCAGGACAGGAGTAAGTTCAAAATCCATATCGTCAAGTGTATCAACAGCCTCCGCAGCCTTATCCCAGCATCCAAGCTGTAGTTTCTGGGTGATTAGAAAACTCTTTCCGTCAGAATCCAAACTATCTATGCCGTATTCTACGTCGTCCATCCACTTGAGCGCACCATCGACCCCATCATGATGAGAAACGACCATCAAAGCAGCCGATCGTGAAGGGGCCATGTCTAAACCGGATAGGCGCCGAAGCGCTGAAGTCTTGTCTCCTTTTTGAGAAAGTAAGAAAGCTTCGGCAATCTGAATCTCCGCACTATCCCCAAGATGCTTCGCGCGCTCCAAACACTCTTCCGCCTTATCGATATGCTCGGAACGAGCAAGCAGCCGTGCACACCACGCCAGTCCGAAACTCCTTACTTTTTCCGACCCTGCAGATAGGTCACCATCTACAAGGCGGTTAGAAAGCTTAACGGACGTGCCGACATGGTCAAACTCCGAAAAGAATCGCGTTTTTCGAATTAGCTCGACCAGCTCCGTGATTTTCTCGTCAACGAGTTCAGTTGGGACATTCGCCGCTAGAAAAATATTGACATCTCTTCCAGCGATAACATTCGTAGACTCGTCACCGGCAGAGATCGATTGTTTTTCCTTATTCCATATCACTTTTTATTGACCCGCTTATCAAGATTGATATGGGTGTCTCTACCAGACTGGACACTAGTTGACCTTTCGCCTGCCTGGATAGTTTGAGTCAATTCTGCCTGTCTTTTCTTAAAAAAGAATCGACAGATTCCAGCGACAATTACTACCCCAACGCCTGAGAACAACCACTCTTTGTTATCTTTTAATAAGGTCAAGATCTCGTCCAATTTAGCTCTCCTTTAATACCGCTCATTAGTCATCCCGTTTATAGCTTCAATGACTTGTGCAGTTTGCAAGCAATCATTCAGAGCTCCATGTATTCCAGCGTTATCCGCTCTAAAATTTTCAACATGAAGTGCTTCCGTCAAAGTATCTAATGATGGCCCACGATGGCTGCATGGCAAATTCATTGTCTGTGCCCAAGGGATAACTGCTTTCTGGCTGCAGAAAACCCCTTGAATTTTCGGCATTTTCAATCCGGATCGATCAACGTGATCCAGCAGGATCGGCCAGTCAAAACTGGCATTGTGGATGACGATGAGCTGGTCCTTAAGGTACTCAGTAATCCGTTGCCACTGGGAATCGAAGGGTTCGAATGCGGCTGCCTGTTCGTTGGTAATCCCGTGAATCGACTGTGCTTGGGCCGAGATCGGCTTCCGCGGTCGGATTTGAAATTCGACAGATGCCGCAATCTCCCGATGCCTCACGACGGTAATGCCGAGCGTTACGATATCCGGTAGGCCATTTTCGTCCGGAAGTCCGGTGGTTTCGGTGTCGAGGACGATGTAATCGTCCGGCAGTTGGTTGAAGATCCACAACAGTTCTTTATGCATCGCCATCACCTCCTGTCACTGCCATTGAGGGATTCCACGTGGACGATGCTCCCCTGCTCATAGTGGTAGCGCAGATAACGCCAATGAATCGCATCAGACAATGCTCGAGCGCGCATCACCCCATAGCACTCCCCTTTCGCTCTCACGCTTTGGTAGTGAATACCGAAACTCCTGGCACCACGTAACGCGTAACCGAGCTGCTGGGCTTCACCGTAATGCTCCGGATCATAGATGGCGTCGCCGGCCAGATGACGTACATCGTGGAGGGTTGTCGGGCCCACATGCGCACGGATCACGCGCATGTCCTGGGTGGTCTTGTCGATGCGGGACTCCCGCAGGAAGCGCGCCCGGTGAATGGCCGATTCGGCGATGGCCACCGCCTCATCGGCAGCGCAGTAATAGATACCGAAGTCCCGGTTGAAGCGACCGCCTCGTCCATCAACCGGCGGATGGGTGAAGGCCGCCATGATCCAGGATGCGCCATCGCCATACACCCGGTCTTCCGGTGGCACCAGGCGAATATCACCCACTTCATCGCGCAAGCGGGGATTGGTCAGGGATTCGACGGCATAGAGCACCTCCCAATCGTTTGGACTCGAGACGCGCTCGAAGAGGTGGATCTGGGGATAGCGCGACAGGATGACCCGATAGACCGGTTCATTTACCTCGCTACTGGGTAGCGTATCGATATCGATCACCAGCCACCACGCTCCGCATCGAGGAAATTCCTGACCATAGCCAGATCCACCACCTGCCCGGCCAGCAATCGATCCAGCGGCGCTGTGCCATTGAACAGCGGGTTGTCATTGGGGGTAGCCAGCCACTGATCGGCCAGACCCTCATCAGGCAACAGAATCTCCAGGGATTTGTAGATACCCAGGATATAGCTGGCCCGCTCCAGTAGGTCCCGCGTCAATTTGGCCTTTTCCGGCTGGCTCTTCCAGTTATAGAGGGTCTTCTCGTTGCTAAGCCCCAACAGGGTCATCTGCTGGGCACCGGTCAGCCGCCACTGGCTGAAAATGCGAAAAATCGCTGGCAGCAGTGAGCTGGTGACACTGGAACCACGTTGCAGCAGTTGTTCGGCTTGAGCGATCATGGTTACCTCCTGAACAGCACTTCGACTGTATATTTACAGTGCTTAAATACAGCCTAGCAAACTGTAATAGTACAGTCAACTGTATCAGAGATACTTTTTGAAGGTACTGGCCGTGATAGTCACGGCAAAGGCAAAGGCCAGAGCGAATGGCAAGATGATCCAGGATGGGTGCAAACTGAACGGAAGCGCCAGGTACAGCACCCAGGCCATGATAATCAATGGCATGGCGGCTTTCTTGGCGTAGTGATAGACGAAAGAACTTTCCCGACCGCCGCCCCAACGTCGCAGATCCCGTCGCACCAAGCCATCCACTAGAGCCACCAGGGTGAACAGTCCAAATACAGGTGTGGCCAGAGCAAGAATAGCCAGACGAACCGCAAAGACCTGGGTGATTTGCATCCCTGCCAGGACAAAGTCAGCTACGGACCGGTAAAGCCTGTGCAGCACCGGGCGCACGCCGGATTCCTCAGCAGATGGAGCGTGCATGATCCACTGGAGGAGATCGACAAACCCGGTCCACTCAAAGACGATGTAGTAGAAGCGCTCCGACAACTCACTGGCGAACCGCATGGGATGGTCGGTCAACCAACTGCGATGAAAGTCCGAGCCGAGGAACTGCAACTCGTTCACCAGCATCTGCCGGCTATGCGCTAAGCCCTGCTCCTCCCACCAGAACACCATGCCAATCCACTCAATCAGAACGGAGAAGACCAGGGAGAGGAAGAGCCATTTAAAGCACTGGGCGATACCCGTGAAAATCCGGGAGAAGATGCCAGGGCTTGCGATGGGTCGGCGGGGATCGGTCGGTTCCGCCACCTTAAGGTGAAGCGACCTGTTCGGATGAATCCGGCGTGGTCTCAGACACCGCGTGCCACCAGTGATCGGTCACCCGATACCAATGATCGTTAGTGATGTAGCTGCGCCGCATTGCATCGGCCATCGCCTCAAAATTGCTCGGTATGGCGGCATCCCCACGGTTATCCGGCAAGGGAATGCGGAGTTTCCAGAGCTGCCCGCCCTCCAATAGCGCGAAGGCCTGCCCTTTGGGTAGCGTGACCATATCAGCGGCTGTCAGCATCGGCACTTCCGAGACACTGATCCGATCTTCGTTACGGGACTTGAAGTCGACACCAGACCCGGGATCCGATGAATCGTCGACACCGGAAACACTCATCAGACTGAACACTTCGACCCTGGGCAACTGTTCGGTCAGCATGTCCGCGGTGTCCAGCTCCTTCACTCGCAGCATCAGCATGGTATTGAAGTTACCAGCTACCTGACCCGCCTTGGCTTTGCTGCCGATCCGCGCCTCCACATCCGACCAGGTCTGGGTATAGGCCGTCACCTGAAAGCCTGCACCACCCGCTTTGTTCAGCAGCGGCACGAATTCATCACCAATCAGTTCGTTGAACTCGTCGGCATGCAGGGAAATGGTCGGTAGCGTGGACATGGAGGACTGTCCGAGAATGTGTCCGGACGCGTCCATGTCGCCGCCCCGCGCGTGTCCAGCCTGTCCGGACACCACGCCATGTTTGTAAATATGGCCCGCCACTGACACGAGATCTGCAAACATGGAATTGCCCACCGCACTGGCCACCGTAGTATCGGTGAGTGCATCGAGACCCACGTAGACAATCCCCTTGCGGCGCACCACATCCATCCATTCGAAAATTGGTCGCGCATCCTGCTCGTCTTGATAGTCCGGAGAAATCAATGCGGCGATGGTACCGGTGGTGAGTTTTTCCATCAGCGGGCCGACAGAACTGACGATCTTGTCGAAATAGGTCTTGTCGTACTTGAACGCTGAAATAAGACCATCCAGGACGGGGTCGTAGATGGCCCTCTCCTGCAACAACCGCATGCAGGCGATGGCTGCCATTGACCGACCACGCAGTGCATTGGGCAGGTTGCGCTCCTTGATATCCGCTGCGCGCTCTTCGACCAGAGACGCCCATGCGTCGATGCCTGCAACCTCCGCGCAGTAGCCCGCATACTCCACAAATAGCGGTTCGATGTCGTTGATGTAACGGCGGATCTGTTGATAATCCGGTCGACGCCTCAGAGCCACTAGCGCTCGCGCAATAATATTGACGAAACGCCAGGCGAACTCCTTGAAGGCAGCGGAGTTGCCCTCATTGGGCAACTGATTGGCGATGCGGGTCGCAACCTCGGTGATGCGGGAGAAATTACCGATGGCGTTGTAGCGTGCCGACAATTCGGGGAAGCCGAGATGAAACAGATAAAAATCGTCCAGACGACCGGCGCGCTTGGCTTCGGCATAGATGCGGCGCAACAGATCTGCATCGCCTTTGGGGTCGAAGACAATAACCACATCCCCGCGGTGGATGTCCTGGGTAATCAGTAGTTCTGCCAATCGTGTCTTTCCGACCCGGGTGGTTCCTAACACCAACGTGTGCCCGACCCGTTCACCCAGATCCATCCACACGGGTTGCTCGTGAGCTTCAACCGCGTGTAGGGCAGGCTTGCCACCCACCGGCGGTAACGGCGACAACAGGTTCCAGCGGGATCGACTGCGCAAGAGCCTGGCCAATAAGGCCAGCCCAGGTATCGACTCCCAGGCGACTTCCTTTTGCCGTGCCCATCGATACAGGGCGCCCGGCTGAACGTAGCGCTGAACCTCGGGTTTCAGCGTGTCGCGTAGCCGCTGCGTGTGTTGCTGGGTCCAGCGAAAGCCTTTTCCCAAAAATAGTTTGTGTTGACTGACGGGGATCCGATCGGCCGCTATTCGAAACTCGGGTAAGCGTTTCATGTGACGCTGATAGCGCAACACGCGCCAGGCTTGATGCCCCCGCCAGAGGCCAAACCCAAAGAAAGCCAGGCTGCTGACGGCAGCAATCCCCGGCGGCATCATCAGGGCCCACGGTGCAAGCAAGGCCAGTAAGCCTGCGGCGATCGCCGTGAAGCAGGACCATAACTCGACCGGCGGTCGAAGCAACGCCTCCATAGGATGGGCGCTCATTGTGTGATGCCATCGCGGGTAATGAGTACCGGGTAACGATCGACACCCAAGGCACCGGCCACATCGCTGCCAGATCCGATTGTGATGGAAAGGCCCTGTGTGATTTCGGCGACATGCCGGACATCTTGCTCGGTGTCGGCTTGCACCAACATCCCCACCGCACCGAGCGACTTCAGGGTGTCTCTGTGAGTTGCCAGCCAATCTAGCGATACCCGATCGGACCCGATCAAGAAAAAGGGACGTGGATTGCCCTTTGCCAGACGCGCTTGGACACCAGGTTTGAGCTGCCTTCCCGCAAGATCACCGACCAGCATGCCGGGAGAACGCACCGGCAGTAAGTTGCTGAGCGTCGCGCCAGTTAACGCTTTCTGGTCAGCTGAATCCGCAGCAGTACCCGGGTGGTCCGGCAGTACTTGATCCGACACAAATGGCTTCAGTAGGGGCGCTATCGGTTTCGTGTGACCCGTATCATAAATGACAGTCAACTCGGCGATTGCCGATACACTTGCGAACGTACCTATGGAGACAACAAGTAGAAACTTGGGCAAACAGTGACGATTAGGGATACTCAAACCGACCCTCCGGCTCAATGTCGGCATGCTGCGTCAAATATTGTTGGACGCGACTGGCGTAAGCCTGCGCTCTCGTGCGATCGTTGGGTGCGTGGTAGCAGCCAGCAGTCTGCATCCAGTTAGCATGCTCATTAAGGCAATCTCGCAGAATCGCCGCCGCGACGCGCAAATTATGGTAGGGATCCAGTGCTTGCCATGCTGAACCCAGTGCGGCGCGATGGTAGCGCCAGTTGATTTGCATTAACCCGATATCGACAGAACTGTTCGTGTGTATCAGGGCCGCTTGCAGCACCTGCAATGCTTCTTGTCTTGAGGTGAAATAGTGTCCTTCACCATTAATATTGAGCGCCCAGGGCCAGGGACGGAACCGACCTTCGCTGAGTGCGCTCTGCCCGCTCTCAGTCAATGCCACCGCGTAAAGCAAAGCCGGGGGCAAATCATACTCAATCGCCACTCGCTGATATCCGGCCGGTATGGACTGGGCCTCGAAGACGAGGGACCCACACATCAGGCCGATAATCCACGCGACGATGGATTGACGATGCATCGTCATGCTCTTCAAAATCGCCATGCCGGCAAAGGCGTGAACTGGTCTCCCCTGCGTAACACGAGCACGGGTAATGCTTGACCGTCCTGCCCAGTGTGCGCGGCGACTCTGTCCCGCGCACCCGCGTCGACATTCAGCGTAACCTTGTGTTCTCTGACCCATTGCGAACTGATCTGTTTCGACGCTGCCCATTCGCGTATCAGGGATTCCTCACCGGGGGACACATTGATCAGGTACACATCGATGCCGGAGAATTGCGCTAACTGACTGACGAGACGCTCAAGTACAGCATCGCACGTCGAACATTGCGTGTCGGTAAAAAACAGCACGCGGTCGGTGGGCTGCCACGCCAATTGTTCTAACGCCTCAAGATCTGTCTTGTGGGCATTCAGCATACTGGCGTCAATGAGTAAACCATTGGGATATAAACGTCGCTGGGCTTCATCGTACGCGCGTTGAAATGCCAAAATACGCTCGGCGTCCTCACGCATCATTATGGCCCATTGCTCGGCGTACCGCCGCCGCTCTTCGGTACTCCGCGAGTGAATACCGAGGACTTCTATGGGGGACAAGGTTGCGGCACTCACACTCCCGCGAATACCCTGCTTCAGCACTTCATAACGCTGCCATTCGTTATCATCCAAGCCCCACCGTGCAGCGCGAGAGGTCTGATGGTCTAACTGCTGTGTTGCAGATGCTTCGGTTGTATGTCGTGTAGACACGTGTGAATTCGATTGTTCTCCCGCTCCGGCGAGAGTAGATAAGGCAGTAAGGATAGCGCACCCGACAATCCGAAAAACACGGCCGCGTCCTCTGGCGCTACTGTTCATCGTCAATGACCCTCTGGTCGAGTGGGATAGTGAGATCACGCTGGGTAATGTGTCCGACCCGTGGATCACAGAACTGATCTGAGTGTTTGCGAGTTACTGGGTGAACTTCCGATTCGGATGAAACATTGGAAGAATCTGCTTGATCCTCACGCTTGCTATCTCCTGCTCCAAAAGTCATTACAGCAAACAGCACGAGAGCGACTAAAAAGACGTCCATTACAGCTCTCCTTGTGCCTGTGAAGAATTTTGTACTGTGTTACAACGCTCAAATGACACCAGACGATGTACCGGGTCCTGAACGATGTGAAACTCAGGGCCAACCATAAGTGCTAGCACCTCTTTCAGCGGCATCAGCCCTAGTCGTCGATGGGCTGCGGGTAACGGGAGTTTGAGCATTGAATGTACCCCAGGAGGAATAACGGAGTCGGCGGCGAGGCGGTAGCCCGAATCACGCAGAATCCAACGCAACGCACCACCGAGGCTGGCGATGTTATTGGGTATGGAAACGGCTACAGTCACAGCGAGCAGATCACGCTGCTCGAACGTCGGCCCAGCTGTCAGTTCTGAATAGCGATCAACCTGGGTGACGTTTTTGCTCGAGGTTATGGGTTGCGCTGCTGCCAGCACTCCATTGTTTGCTATCGCAAAAGCAAGGCCGCCCAGCAGCATCAACCTTTGCGTAGAGAATAGACGATGGATTCGCATGGTTTAGCCTTGGCTATGGTGAGGAGCCTCATGATCGCCAAATCGTTCGCGTGCGTGAATGCGTAATCCATGCTCGGGGTGCTGTGCTTTTTTGGCTTACTTATCGCCCAAGATACACAGCACTGATCTGTTCGCGAACATGGCCTAATTCGCGGCTGATGATCAATCGCGCTTGATGATCCTGCTTTCTTTGCTCTGCATTTAAACTCTTTGCGACCGGCCCACCCGCCGCAGGGCACGCCCACCCCGTCAACCGTTGATAGCGAGATTGGGCATAGGCGTGACGTAGTCCATGCAGCTTCGACAGTCCAGCCAGAGTAGTATGACGTTCGTAGGTGCGCAGTTGCTGAATGTAGTTCTTTTGCGGCGGAATCAATGAACCGATTCCCGCGAGACGGTGCGCTCGATTCAGCGCGGCGCGCTGCTCCTGGGTGAGCAACGGCACGATCCGCGATTTGCCCCCTTTCGTCCAGGATGCCTTCAGGCGAATATGATCGCCCTGATCAGCATATGCCGGTATGAATTTGATTGCCTCCTCCCGGCGCAGGCCAAAGAGGCGCTGCAACTCCAGGCTGACACGCACATGGTCATCTCTGATGCTCGCCAATGTGTCTCTATCGACAATAACGGCCTTGGAATCGTTGCTAACGAATTGCCGGTCGGGAATGCCATAGAAGCTATTAGATCGCGCCACCACATTGGACCGACCCACTTTGGCTGCCCACCAGCGCAGGCAATTCATGCGATTTTTAATGGTGCCGGCCGCCATCCCCTCACCTAACCAACGCTTCACCAATGCATCAACGTGTTTTGGTTTTAATGACTGCGCGGTCATCCGTCGGTACCCCATGTCTTGCAGTTGATTCGCGATTTGATTGAGAATACGCGCCCGGTTAGCCTGCGTGCTGTAGCTGCCATCCCGATTGCGCTGGCACATTTGCTTCAATTGGTAGTTCAGGTCTTTCATCGTGTACTTTCCAGTCTGGTAAGTGTTTATGACCAACCAGCAGGCGCGTAGCCTGACTGGGTCCGCTTACGCGGATGAGTCAAGGGACACTACTCCCCCGTTTGACCTGATAAGCCTGGTCACAGGCAACCTGACTGCTCTTCTGATGAAGATGGTGCCGGGTAAACCGAATGGGC
>TARA_R110002124_G_scaffold237353_1_pt1 | contig 18825 bp, 20 predicted proteins | sample TARA_R110002124 | Tara Oceans TARA_R110002124 (sample SAMEA4397445) | marine metagenome | biome: Polar Biome; feature: [SRF] surface water layer (ENVO:00010504); material: water (ENVO:00002006), including particulate matter (ENVO:01000060) such as... | depth 5 m | reverse complement strand
TGCCGCGCCGGGTCTTTGTGGGGTCAGTTGGGCGCCGTTCTGCCCAGATCCTCGAGGATGGGACAGTCCGGGCGATCATCGCCGGCGCAGGCCCTGACCAGGTGGGAAAGCGTGTCGTGCATCGCTTTCAGGTCAGCCATCTTGGCCTCGATCCGGTCAAGATGCTCGCGGGCGACCATCTTGACATCGGCGCTGGCGCGGGTCTCGTCATTGTAGAGCGCCAGCAGCGTTCGACAATCCTCGATGGTGAAGCCCAGCGCCCGGGCGCGACCGAGAAACGACAACATATGCGCTTCGCGTTCCCGAAAAGACCGGTATCCGTTGGTGTCGCGCAGCGGGCTTATCAATCCGATGTCCTCGTAATACCGGATGGTTTTCACCGGCAGCCCGGACCGTGCCGACACGTCGCCTATGTTCATCAAAGACATCCCTTATTCTGCGGCAGCAGGTTGCAGGACCGGCGCCGCCTGCGCCTGGGTCTTGTGCGAGTCTATCACCGGCTTGATCCAACGCAAGCGCAGGGCATTGCCCAGGACGAACACGCTGCTGAGCGCCATCGCCGCGGCCGCCAACACCGGCGAAAGCATGATCCCGGTAAACGGATACAGCACGCCGGCCGCCACCGGGATCAGCAAGGTATTGTAGCTGAACGCCCAGAACAGGTTTTCACGAATGTTCCGCATGGTCGACTTGCTGACATGGAAAGCGTTGACCACGCCACGCAGATCCCCGGACATCAGCACGACATCCGCAGATTCGATCGCCACGTCGGTGCCGGTGCCGATGGCGATACCGACATCCGCCTCGGCCAGTGCCGGTGCATCGTTGATGCCATCGCCAACAAAGGCCAGCTTGTGCTTGCCGTCACGAAGTGAGTGAAGGGCGGCCACTTTGCCTTCGGGCAGGACCTCGGCCACGACATGATCGATTCCGAGCTGCCGGGCGATGGCTTCGGCCGTGCCCTTGTTGTCGCCGGTGATCATCGCAACTTGCAGCCCCAGCTTATGCAGCGCCTTGATCGCGGCTGGCGTGGTCGCTTTGATCGGATCCGAAACGGCGATCACCGCCGCGGCCTTGCCGTCGATGGCGGCATAAAGCGGCGTCAGGCCCTTTGTGCCCAATTCGGTGCCGATCGTCTTCAGGCGCGCAATGTCGATGCTGTTGCGCTCCATCAGGCGGTCGGCACCGATGGTGACCGTCCGACCGTCGATTTCGGCGACGACGCCAAAGCCGGTAATCGAATCGAACTGGGTCAATTCACCCAGCGTCAGACCTTCGCGCGTGGCGGCCCTGACGATGGCCTCGGCTATGGGATGTTCGGACATCGTTTCGACCGAAGCGACAAGCCTGAGAACGTCCTCGCGCGAGAACCCGTCGGCGACCTCGAAATCGGTCAGTTCCGGGCGGCCTTCGGTCAGCGTGCCGGTCTTGTCCACGGCGACGATGCTGGCTTCCTGCAACATTTGCAGGGCATCGCCCTTGCGAAACAGAACGCCCATTTCCGCAGCGCGGCCCGTGCCGACCATGATGGAAGTCGGCGTGGCCAGGCCCATGGCGCAGGGGCAGGCGATGATCAGAACCGCGACCCCGGCGACCAACGCGAAGCCCAACGCGGGATCAGGTCCGAAGATCAACCAGACCCCGACGGTCAACGCGGCCAACACCATGACGGCCGGAACAAAACGCGCCGTGATCTTGTCCACCAGCCCCTGAATGGGCAGCTTCGCGCCCTGGGCCTGCTCGACCATGGCGATGATCTGGGCCAGCATCGTGTCGGCACCGATCTTCGTCGCGGCAAAGGTCAGCGAACCGGTGCCGTTGACCGTGCCGCCGACAACCACCGCGCCTTGCGTCTTTTCAACAGGAATCGGCTCGCCGGTGATCATGCTTTCATCGACATAGGACTGGCCGGTCACCACGCTTCCGTCCACGGCGATCTTTTCGCCCGGGCGCACCTGGATGATGTCACCGACCGAGATGTCTTCGATATTCACTTCGACGAAAGCACCGTCACGCTCGACCCGCGCGGTCTTGGCTTGCATCCCGACAAGCTTGCGGATCGCTTCGCCGGTGCGACCCTTGGCGCGGGCTTCCAGATAGCGGCCCATCAGGATCAGCGCCATGATGACGGCGGCGGCTTCGTAATAGACGTTCACGGTTCCTTCAGGCAGCAGCGAAGGCGTGAAAGTGGAGACCAGCGAAAAGATATAAGCGGCGGACGTGCCCAGAGCGACCAGCGAATTCATGTCCGGCGCACCCTTGAACAGAGCCGGAAATCCCTTGGTATAGATCCGAAGTCCGGGCCCGAACAGGACGATGGTTGTCAGAGCGAACTGGATCAACAGGTTGTTTTGATGGCCGATGACATCGGTGACCAGGCTTTCAATACCCGAGAAAAGCCAGGCACCCATTTCGAGAAAGATCACCGGCAGGGTCAGCACGCCGGCCAGCAGGGTCAGCTTGCCAAGGCGTTCGATCTCTTTCGCCTTTCTTTCCGCCTTGTCTTCCTGCACGCCGGTCTTGAGCGTCGCGGCATACCCGGTTTCGGCGATTTTCCGGGCGATGTCACCGGACGAGACCGTCCCGTCCAGAAACCGCACCTGCGCGGTTTCGGTCGCCAGATTGACCGACGCCCCCAGCACACCGGGGATGGCATTGATGCCGCGCTCGACGCGGCCCACGCAGGATGCGCAGGTCATGCCTTCGATCTCGAAGGTGGCGTCGGCGACGAGCGCCGGGTAACCGGCTTCCTCCAACGCAGAGACGAGCATGCCCGGTGTGACCCGTTCATCCATTTCAACCTGAGCTGTTTCAGTTGCCAGGTTGACCGCGGCGGAGGTTACTCCGTCGACGGCCTTCAGCGACTTTTCCACACGACCCACACAACTTGCACAGGTCATGCCTTCGATCTGCACCGCCACCGACTTCAATTCCGACATTCGTTCACTCCGCCTAATCGGACACATTCGAGACGGACATGTGGCCTCCAGTTACTGGAGGGTCAAGGGCTTTGTTTGGGTTTTCTGACGGATTGTATCGGCAATGCTGCCGAATTCTATTCAAGTCGCCACAAACAAGCCGGTGTCAGAGGTCGAAACTGCGCCGCGACAGGCGAACGCCCGGAATCGGCGCGCCTTCGTTCAGGCGCCAGGCCTGAAGCGTGTAAGTGCGGATGCCGGCCTTGTGCATCGGGTCGCGTTCGGCAAACGCGCGCGCTTCGGCCATGGATCCGGCCCGGAAAACGATCATGCCCGCCCCGCTCATATGCGTGCCCTCGGCGTTGGACAGCGGCCCGGCAAGAAACACCTGGCCACCGGTTTCAAGCCCGGCGATATAGGTCTTGTGCGCGGCCATGACATCGGCAGGCGGCGGGCCGGGATTGACCGGGGTGGTCACGCAGGCGAACACCTCCAGCGCCAGTTGACCGCTCTCGCGGCACTTTGCGCCGTATTCGTCCCATTTCATCGGTCCAGACATGGTTATCTCCTCAGGTATGAGTGATGCGGATCTGAGTCATGCGGGCCTTCGCCGCGACGACAGCGCGCGCACCTGGCGCGCGGCGGAAATCTCGCCGCTCGCGGCGAAGGCCTCGTGCCGCGATTCCACCTTGTCCAGTTCATAGAGGTAATTCACCATCACACCATGGCTTTGAGCGCGGCCCTTGGGCGATGTGTCCCCCTGGGGGTTGATCCGGTGCAATTCGGCGCCGTTTCCCAGATGAAACCGCGCCACCGGATCCAGCGGCAGACCGGCTTCGGTCCGGGCATGAAGCAGATAGTCGGCAGCCAGTTCGCTGATCGCATCGGGTTTGCCGTCCGCAAGATCGGGCTCGATCCCTTGCGCCGCCAGCCAGGCCGCGAAGCCGGGCATCGGCGACAGCGTTGCAAAGGCCTTCAGATTCGGCAGCGCGGCCTGCAAGTCGCTCGCCACCTGTTTGATCAGGAACGCACCGAAGGTAATACCCGCCAGCCCGGCTTGGCAGTTGGAGATGGAGTAGAAAATCGCGGTGTCGGCGTCCCGCGGGTTCAGGATCTGTCTTGGGGATTTCAGAATCTGCTGGATCGAGCCCGAGAGCCCCTTTGTCAGCGCCACCTCGACAAAGATCAGGGGTTCGTCGGGCATGGTGGGGTGAAAGAAGGAAAAGCAACGCCGATCAGCGGGCGCAAGGCGCTCGCGCAGGGCGTCCCAGTCATCGATCGCGTGGACGGCCTCGTAGGCGATGATCTTTTCCAAGATCGCGGCCGAAGTGGACCAGTCGATGCGCGCCGGAACCAGAAAGCCACGGTTGAACCAGCTGCGCAACAGATGCCGCAAATCGGAGTCGATCGGATCGAGCGAGGCATCGCGCTTGACGGCTTTGAGCAGGCGCGCGCGCATCGCGACCAGCCGCGCGGTGCCGCGCGGCGCGGCGTTGAGACGCCGGAACAATTCCTGGCGGGGCGCCTCGGCGGCCAGTTGCAGCGCCTTCCAGGCCTGCGGGCCGCCGGTTCTGGCAGCCTCGGCGGCCGCGAGAACCGTGTCGATATCGACCTCGAACTCGTCTCTCAGGGCCTGGAAATAGGTCAGCAGCGCCGCGTCATCGGCGCCATCCAGAAGATTGAGGACTTCATCGGCGATCGCGATGCCGGAGGCCTGACCGCGCGCCGTAAGCAGGGTGTGGCTCAACCGAACCGGGTCGGTTTGCGCCGAATGCAGCGATTCGCCCCATATGCGAGGCATGATGCTGGGGCCGACGAGCCGCCGAAGTCGACTGGTAAGAGAAGGGTCCGTCGCCATTCCAGTGCCGCCTTTCCTGCCCCAGTATAGAAAATCGACTTTTTATTGACAACTCGTTATTTTCGGCCACAATGACGGCGAAACGATAGGGGACGGCTTGAATGAGGCTGCTGACGGGTAAATCAAATTCGGCTGGACAGCCGATGGTCTTTGCAATCGAGGGCAATGAGGCGATCGAGCTGGCCCCCGCAGATGGCGGTCTTGCCGGGCTGATCCGGGCGGCGGCATCGGGACAGGCGCTGCCGCAACCGGCGGCAAATGCACCACGCCATGCGGTGGCTGACATCACCCCAACTCTGCCGGTGGAAAGCCCCGGAAAGATCGTTTGCCTGGGCCTGAACTATGCCGAGCACGCGCGCGAAGGCGGGTATGACGTGCCGGACTATCCGGCGATGTTCATGCGCGCATCCAGTTCGATGATCCCGGCCGGCGCGCCGATGGTTCTGCCCAACGCCTCGCATATGTTCGATTATGAGACCGAATTGATGGTTATCATCGGCAAGGGCGGTCGGCATATTTCCGAAGCAGAGGCGCTGGGCCATGTCTTTGGCTATACCACTTTCAACGACGGCTCTATCCGCGATTATCAGCGCAAGACGCATCAATGGACGGCGGGCAAGAATTTCGACGGGACAGGCGCGGTCGGTCCGGTTGTCGTCACCCCTGACGAGGTGCCGGCGGGTGCCAGCGGCCTGCGGATCCAGACCCGCCTGAATGGCCAGATCCTGCAGGATTCCAACACATCGGACATGATTTTCCCGGTCGCGCGCACCATCGCCATCGTGTCCGAAATCATGACGCTTGAACCCGGCGACATGATCGCCTTCGGCACGCCGCCGGGGGTTGGCCACGCGCGCAAGCCGCCAGTCTGGATGCGCGCCGGCGATGTTGTCGAGGTGGAAATCGAAGGGATCGGCATCTGCTGTAATCCTGTCGTGGCGGAAGATGATCTGGCCGCCCATGAGGCCGCGCAATGATGGCCCAGGCCGAAACCCTTCACGATCCCCGCCTGTCCGCGCAACAAGAGGTGCGCGCCGTTCGCGACAAGATCGCCGAACTGGACGAAGCGGGGCTGGAACTGATGCTGACCAGGGCGCGGTCGCACTACGCCTGGACCGACCGCCCGGTGACGGAAGATCAGCTGCGCCGGATCTACGACATCACCAAACTGGGCGCGACCAGCATGAATTCGTCGCCCGCGCGGTTCATTTTCGTGCGCACGCCGGAAGGCAAGAAGAAACTGGAACCGGCATTGAAGCCAAAGAATGTTCCAAAGGTGTTGAGCGCGCCGGTCACGGTCATCATCGCCCATGATCTGCGCTTCTGGGAGCGGCTGGATTACCTGTTCCCGCATGAGGACCGCAAGCCGATGTTTCGCGGCAAGGAGGCCTATACCCGCGACACGGCCTATCGCAACGCGACGCTTCAGGGGGCCTACATGATGATGGCCGCGCGGGCGATCGGTCTGGATTGCGGTCCGATTTCGGGGTTTGACAACAAGGTTGTCGACGAAACGATCCTTGCAGGGACCACGCTGGAGTCGAATTTCTTGCTGAATATCGGGTATGCCGACGAAACGGCGGTGTTCCCGAAGCTTCCCAGGCTGCCGTTCGAGGAGGCGTGCAGCTTTCTGTAGGGGGAGTGTGACGCGGCACCCGGGCTGACCAGGTGCGCGTTCGAACCGGGACCGGGAATTCCCGGCAGAAACAACTGGAAAGGGAGGTCCAGACCATGACTATGAAAATGAATCGCCGCACACTGCTTGCGGGAACCGCCGCCGCCGCCGGAATCGCGGGCCTTGGCCTGCCCGCCATGGCACAGGGGCGCCGCGTCACCGTGATCGACGGCTACCCGGATCGCGCGATGTGGGTGCAGGAACTGTCCAACTTCTTCCTGCCCGAGGTCAACCGCCGCCTGACCGAAATGGGCCTGGAGCCCATGGATTTCCAGGAATCCTATGGCGGCTCCATCGTGCGCCCGCGCGGCGTGCTGGAGGGTATGCGCCTGGGTCTGGGCGATATCGGCGTGGTCACCACGATCTTCCACTCGTCGACGCTGCCAAGCCAGGGGATCGCCGCGGTGACACCGTTCATTTCTGCCGATGCCGGCCTTGTCGCCCGTTCGGTGGACGAGATCGCGATGGAATTCGATGCCATGCGGCAAGAGTTCGAAGCGCAGAACCAGGTCTATCTGACAACCGGTGTGGTGCTCGACAGCTACCAGATTTTCGCCAACCGCCCGATCAACACCCTCGACGACATGGCCAACATGCGTTTCGCGGCCGCGGGCTACAACCTGCGTTATCTCGAAGGCCTTGACGGGGTCGTGGGGGTGCGGGGCGGTCTGACCGATTACTACAACATGATTCAGACCAACGTCACCGATGGCACAATGACCTGGCCCGAAGCGGCGGTGACCTTCGCCATTGCCGAAGTCGCGCCTTATATGCTGCGGGCCAATCTAGGCGCGGTGAACACCAAGACCCTGACCGTCAACAAGGACTTCTGGAACAGTCTGGATCCGGCGGTTCAGGGCGTCCTGCGCGAGGTTGGCATTCTTTACCGTGACCGCCTGGCCGAGGTCGCCATGGGGCGCGCCGCATCCAGCGAGGCCGCCTATGTCGCCGCCGGCGGAACCATCGTCGATCTTTCCGCCTCTGAGCGCGCGCAATGGGCCGCCGCGATGCCCAATATCGCGGTTGAATGGGCGCGCGGACTGGATGAAGACGGCAAGGACGGCAGCGGCATGCTGCGCGCCTATATCGACAAGCTGATCGCCGGCGGCGAGACCCCGGCCCGCAACTGGGCGGACGAGGTTTAATCCGCATGGATGATCCGACGAACGGCGCGGGGCCCCAACGGGGCTCTGCCTTGGCGCGGCTGACCAACGGACCGGCCCGGGCAATGACCATACTGGCGCAGGTCGCGAATACCGCTGGAACGCTGGTCGTGCTGGGGCTGGTCGTGCTGATCAACGCCGATGTTGTCTCGCGCAATGCGTTCAACGCGCCCTTTCGGGGCACGTATGAGCTGGTCCAGTTCCTGATGGTTCTGATCGTTTTCCTGCAACTGCCGGACGTGGTGCGCATCAACCGGTTGACGCGGTCCGACGGGTTCCTTGCGCTGATTGCCGACCGTTACCCGCGCGTCGCACGGTTCTTTGCCCGGCTCATCGATGCCGTCGCAGCGATTTTCATGGCGGCCATTGCCTATGCCATGTGGCCGGAATTCGTGCGTTCCTGGACCGAAAATAACTATTTCGGCACGCCCGGGATCTTCACCGCGCCCTATTGGCCGATCCACCTGGTCATCTGGTTTTCCGCCACCCTGACGACGCTGATCTTTGCCACCAAGGCCATCGCCGGCAAGCGCCGCCCTGAATTGCTTCATCTCGAGGAGTCCGGGGCATGACACCGTTTGAAATCGGCCTGATGTCGGTCGTGGCGATGGTCGTCCTGATCTATCTGGGCGTCTACATTCCGATCGCGCTGGGCGTTGTGTCCTTTGTCACGATCTGGTTCCTGCGCGACAATTTCGATCTGGCGCTGGCGCTGCTGAAGATCGCTGTCGGCGACAGCGTGACCGAATATTCCTTCGCCACCATTCCGCTGTTCACCTTCATGGGTCTGATCGTCTCCAAGGCTGGCATGGGCGAGGATGTGTATCGGGTGATGAACACGCTGTTCCACCGGATCACCGGCGGGGTCGGCATGGCAACGGTCGGCGCCAATGCCCTGTTCGCCGCCGTGACCGGCAGTTCCATTGCGTCCGCCTCGGTTTTCTCGAAGGTCGCCGTGCCTGAAATGATGAAGCTCAACTACAACAAGCGCTTCGCGGTCGGTGTCGTGGCGGGCTCGTCGGTGCTGGGCATGATCATTCCACCGTCGGCGATGCTGATTATCTACGCCATCGTCGCCGAACAATCCGTCGGGCACATGTTCCTTGCCGGGATCATCCCGGGGATCTTGCTGTCTGTGGCCTATATCGGGGCGATCTGGCTGATGTCCAGGTTCCGCCCCAGCCTCATCGTGAACGAAGGGGCCGGCCAGTGGGAAAGCGAGGATCTGCTGAGCTGGGGGCAAATGGCGCTGTTGTGCCTGCCGCTGATCGCGCTGGTCCTGATGGTTCTGGGCGGGATCTATACCGGCTGGCTGACGCCGGTCGAAGCCGGGGCCGCCGGGGCCGCGCTGGGCCTGGTGCTGGCGCTGCTGCGTCGCAAGATGGACCTGCGGGGGTTCTGGACCGCCCTGCTGGAGACCGGGCACATCACCGCCGCGATCCTGTTTCTGATAACCGCGGCGTCGATCTACAGCCGGATGCTGGGCATCGCCGGCGTCCCGAATGCGTTGGGCGATTTCTTGCAGACCTATCAGCTGGGCTTCGGCGCGGTGATGCTGATGCTGGTCGTGCTGATGCTGTTTCTGGGCACGCTGCTGGACACCGCGTCCATCATCCTGATCGTCGTTCCGCTGTTTCTGCCCCTGGTCGAACCGCTTGGCGTGAACCTGGTCTGGTTCGGGATCATCGTGGTGATCGGCGCCGAAATCGGCCTGCTGACACCGCCGCTGGGGATTTCCTGTTTTGTCATCAAATCGACGATCAACGATCCGAACATCACCTTGAAGGATGTCTTCATGGGCGCGCTGCCCTTTGCCGCCGTGATGCTGCTGGTCCTGCTGATCCTGATCGAATTCCCCATCCTGTCGACGGCCCTGCTGCCGTGACCCCAGACCTGGAGCCCTATCATGCGTGACGTATCACCCCACACCTTAACGCAAACCCTTCTGGGCCTCGCAGGCCCCGACACCGACCCGCGTCTGCAAGAGGTCCTGACATCGCTGGTGCAGCATCTTCATGCCTTCACCAAGGAGGTGAATCTGACCCATGACGAATGGCGCAAGGGGCTGGAACTGCTGACACGCGCCGGGGAAATGACCGATGACGAGCGCAACGAGTTCGTGCTGTTTTCCGATGTGCTGGGGCTCAGTTCGCTGGTCGACATGATAAATTCGCCCGAAGGTGCCACCAATTCCTCGGTGCTGGGTCCGTTTCATATCCTGGGCGCGCCCGAGATGGCTGTCGGCGGCGACATGATCGGCGACAACCCCGGGCCGCAGGTTGCGGTCGAGGGGTATGTCAGGGCGCCATCCGGCGCGCCGATCGAAGGGGCGGTCATCGAACTGTGGCAGACCGCGGATAACGGGCTCTATTCGAACCAGGATCCGCAGCAACCCGACTACAACCTGCGCATTTCCATGAAAACCGGCGTGGACGGGCGCTATGCGCTGACCACCATCCGCCCCGCGCCTTATCTGGTGCCGACCGATGGCCCGGTCGGGGATCTGCTGAACGCGACCGGTCGCCACGCCTGGCGCCCGTCGCATCTTCATTTCATCGTGCAGGCCGAAGGGTATCGCACGCTGGTGACGGAAGTGTTCCCCAGCGATGATCCCTATCTGGATGCGGACGCGGTGTTCGGCGTGCGCAGCGATCTGGTGATGGATTACAGCCCCGGAAACCGCGCCGATCTGGCCGATGATTTTGTCGCGAAGGACCGGCTGGCGGACGGGTTCAGCAAGGTCGATTTCGATTTCGTTCTGGCCTCGGCCTGACGACGTTGCCGAAGGGCGGGAAAATCCGGCTCAGCCCGCTGCCTTGAGCGAGGATTCCTCGCGTTCGGCCAGACGCTGAAAAAGGAATTCGCCGGTTTTGCGGTAGTGGTCCAGCAGCAGCGCGACCGCGGCATCCGCGTCGCGCGCCAGCGCCGCCTCGGCAATCCTGCCGTGCTCGTCCTCGATCTTGCGCGCTGGATAGGCGGCGGTGCTGGCGACATTGCGGTAGCGCACCGCCAGATCGTAGAGCTGCTTGCAGAAGTTCAGAAGATACTGAGACGGGCAGGCGGAAATCAGCGCCGCATGAAAATCCTTGTGCGCAATTTCCCATGTCCCGGCATCCAGATTGCGGTTCAACGATTTCAACCGGTATTGCAGCAGCACGATCCGTTCCTCCCATTCCGCGCCACCGTCTCGGATCGCGTCGGCGAAGGCCATCGCCTCGACACGGCAGCGGGTATCAAGCAGGATGGCGAAGTCGGCGGCGCTGATGTCGGGCGCGCGAAACCCGCGTTGTTCATGGCGCACCACAAGCTGCTCTGACGACAGGATGCTCAGTGCCTCGCGCACCGGGCTGGCGCCCATATCCAGCGACTTGCGCAGGGCGTCGATCTGGATCCTGGATCCCGGCGGCAGCGCACCGGACAGCACCATCTCCCGAATTCGGGCATGCGCCAGTGAGGTCAAAGAGCGATGTTGTTCCATGGCTGTCTCCTGGGCAAAAGCTACGATGGAAATGCTCAACTCGCAATGAAAATCGATTTTTCTCAGCCGATTCCGCAATCCGATGAGCCCGCTTGCCCGATCAGGTCCGCGATGACCGAGGCGGCCGGAAGTCCTGTCGCTGCGAAGCGGCGCGGATGCCGGGTTCACACGGCACAATGCCCGCCGAAGGCAAGGGCATGGGTCGGAAATGCCGCCAACGGCGTCAACCTCCAACACTGCCCGTCACAATCCGCTCCAGTCGACGGGCTGGACGAACAGTCCGAACCAGACTGACCACAGGCCAAGCGCGACGAACACGCCACCCAGTATCCCGCGGCGCGGCCGCAGCCAATCGGCCAGCCGGTCCAGTGGGCGGGCCAGACGGGGCAGAACGGACAGCGGCAGCAACGGCAGCGACAGCGCCAGCGCAAAGACCGCCATCGCCACGAAACCGGTCAGGGCCGAACCGCTGGCGGTTGCCGCCCCCATCAGGCCGAACAGGATCGGCGCGGCGCAGGCTGGAATATTCAGCCCGAAGGCCAGGCCCTGCACCAGCGGGTTCGAGGCGGCTTTCCAGCGTTCGGGCGCGATCCTGATCCGGTGGCGCAGCGCCCTGTCCCAGCCCCCGAAAATCGCCAGGCCAAGGCTCAGATACACGGCCCCGAAAACCAGCCATGCGCCGGTCTGCACCCCGATCAGCCGTTGGCCCAGAAAGACGATCATCCCGCCAAACCCGCCCATCACCACCAGCCTGGCCAGAAGAAAGACGCTGGCGGCGGCAAGACGCTGCCCCATCGGGCGGCTGCGCTGGCCACCCAGAAAGAGCATATGGGCGCCGATCGTGCAGGGTTCGACAAACCCGAGCAACCCGAGGCCGAAGGCAAGCAGCAGCGTTTGATAGGTAAGGTCCATGGATGGCTTTCAGCGGTGGAATGGAAGCCTGCCATGCGGCCCGCCGACCGGCAAGGCAGGACAGGCGCGGGCTTCGCGCGCGCGGGGCGCCCGGACAAGGTTTACCGCCGCCGCCCCGGCGATGCCCGCGCCGATGGCAAAGGTGCCGCTGCCGCGGGTCCTGGTTTGCCTGTTCACGGTATTGTCCGGTTCGAGTGTAGAGCTTGGCGCGCTTTCATGAGGCGCGATTGCGCGTTCCGGCACCCTCAGACCATCGATCCGACGTCCGAGGCATAGCTGGGATAGGCAAAGATCATCGCCTTGATCTGGTTCGCCGTCAGCCCGGTTTTCATCGCCATCGCGAACAGATTGATCTGCTCCTCGGCGCCTGGGCCGATGAGATGCGCGCCAAGGATCTTGCCGCTGCCCTTCTCGACCAGCACCTTGTAGCCGGTCCATTTCGCGCCGACGCGCATCGAGGAATACCAGCCTTCGGTCTTCTCGAAATGCGTCTCGAAGTCGAGGCCCTTGTCGCGTGCGGCCTTTTCCGACAGGCCAACCGTCGCGACCGGCGGCAGCGTGAACACCACGCTGGGGATCGGCGGGTAGTTCACCACGCGGGCGTCCTTGCCGGCCAGCAGGTTCTTTGCGGCGACCCGCCCCTCGTTGGCCGAGACGGGGGTCAGGTTCGGGCCGCTGTCGGCGCAATCGCCCACGGCGAAGATGCGCGGGTTGGTGGTGCGCATTGAAGGAGAAACCTTGATGCCGCGCCGGGAATATTCAATGCCCGCCGCCTCCAGGTTCAAGTCGTCGATATTCGGCACCCGTCCGGTGGCATGGACGGCGGCATCACAGATCACGGTGCTGACGCCCGAGGGTGTCTCGTAAACCACCTCGAAGGCCGATCCGGACTTTCTGATTTCCAGCACTTTCGCCCGAGTTTGCAGGTCGATGCCAAGATCCCCGGTCGCCTCGACCAGCATCGCCACCAGATCGGGGTCGAAATTGCCCAGTGGGCGGTCCATCATCTCGATCACCGTCACCGCGGCAGCACCGGCGCGTTTCGAGATGTGGGCGAATTCCATGGCGATGAAGCCGCCGCCGACAAAGGCGATCCGGCCGGGCAGTTCGGGCATGTCCAGAAAATCGGTGCTGGTGATCAGATGCTCCTCGCCGGGGATGTTCAGCGTCATGGGCCGGGCGCCGGTGGCGATGTGGAAATGACGCGCGCGGTAGGCGGTGCCATCTACTTCGAGCGTATCGTGGCCGGTGAACCGCGCGGAGCCGTGCAGGACGGTAACGCCTGCCTTCTCTAGCCCGGCTTCGATGCGCGGCGGCATGGCGTCGGTGAAGCTGCGCTTGAAGGCAATCATGTCCGGCCAGTTGACGGATACCTGTGCCTCGAACCCCTTGCCCTTCATCGCCCGCGCCCATTCGACGCCCTCGGTCACGGCGATCAGCATCTTCTTGGGGTCGCAGCCGCGCAACGCGCAGGTGCCGCCGAAGGGCAGGCAGTCCACGCTGGCCACTTTCCAGCCCGCAGTCGCCGCCATCCGGGCCACGCCATTGCCGCCGGTTCCGCCACCGATCACGATCAGATCAAATTCCTGGGCCATGCCGAATACTCCTTTTCGTGGTTTGCGGCGCAGATGCCCGGCTTCGAATGATTGCCAGGGCGTCAGTCGCTGGATGGTCTGACGGAGCTTCGCCGTTGCCCGTGCAGGATCAGGACCCCGGCCAGCCCGGCTGCAAGGAACGCGCCGAGCAAAAGAACGCCGATGCCCAGCGGCGATGAAATCAACATGGCAGCGCCCGACGCGTAGGCGCCGACGGCGCTGGCGATCTGGTCCAGTCCTGGGGTGCTGTCGAAGAATACCCTGCCCCAGTAGAGGGTCAGGTAGAGACCGGCCAGAAACGTCAGGCCGCCGGCCAGACGGCGCAGGAGCACCGCGCGGACCTGCACCACCCGTGCGAACCCGGCCCCGGTGACGGCGCCGAGCATCGACACAAGGATCAGAACCGATGTCGCCCCCGCCAGGAACGCGATGAGGCCAACCGTTGAGACCTCGTTCGAAGTCAGAAACGACAGCCCGGCCACGGACATGAAGACCGGAAGCGTGCAGGAAATGGAGGCCAGACCATAGGACAGGCCAAAGCCGAACGCGCCATATCGGTTGTTCACGCGGCGGCATGTCTCGACCACCGGCAGGCCTGGCAGGCGCGCACCCAGGACCCACAGCGCCCCGACCAGGGCAAGCCCGAGGCCAAGCGTGATGCCGATCCACGGCAACGCCGGCCCGAGCCATTGAACGCCAGCGGCCAGAAGAAGACCCGCGACAACAAAGATCACCACGAACCCGAGGCTGACCGCGCCGCCCGCCAGAACCGAGCGGATCAACCGCTCGGACAGCGGACGCCCGGCATGAGCGGCCATGCCACGCGCATACCACGCGGGAAGAAGCGCGAAGCCACAGGGGTTGACCGTTGCAACGGCACCCACCGTGAAGCCATACAGGATCAGCGAATTCATGCGCGGATCTCCTATCCCGCGCAACAACTGAGCTTGGCTACGTCCTTGTCGAAGGTCTGGGCGGCCAGCTTCAGCCCCTCGACCGTGGTCAGATAGGGGAAGATCGTCTCGCCCAGTGCCCTGGCCGTCATCCCCATCTTCAGGGCCATGGCCAGTGTCTGGATCGAATCCGCGCCTTCCGGCGCCACGATCTGCCCGCCCAGCAGCCGGTCGGTCCGGGCATCCGCAACCAGCTTGATCAACCCACGCGTGTCGCGCGCCGCCAGCGCACGGGCCACATTGTCCAGCCCAAGGACGCTGGTCTTGACCTCGTGCCCCGCCGCGCGCGCCTGCGCTTCGGACAGGCCCACACCCGCCACCTGCGGATCGGTGAACACCACCCAGGGCATGGTGGCGTTGTTATAGAGCATCGGCTCCAGCCCGAATGCATTGTTGACGGCGATCTTGGCGCCGTAAGCGGCCATGTAGACAAACTGGTCGCGGTCGGTCACATCACCGGCGGCGTAGATGCCGGGCCGCGTGGTGGCCATGTCGGGGCCGACCACGATGGCACCGCGCCGGTCGGTCTGGATGCCGAGCGTCTCCAGTCCCAGGCCTTGCGTGTTGGCCAGGCGTCCGGTGGTGGCGACCAGCCGGGCGGCGGTCAGCGTCTCCGCCTCGCCGTCCCGCTCGATGGTCAGCGCCACGCCGCCATCGCGGGCGGCAACCTCGCGGTAGCTCAGGCCGGTCTCGACGCGAATGCCCTCGGCACGCAGCGCCCCGGTCAGCGCCTCGGCCACTTCGGGTTCCGCCCCCGGCAACAGGCGCGAGCGGGTGACCAGCGTCACCCGCACCCCCAGCCGGGACGCCATCTGCGCCAGTTCGGCGCCGATATAGCCGCCGCCCAGCACGATGATGCTGTCGGGGCGCTGGGGCAGGGTCAGAAGACCGGTGCTGTCGAGCACATCGACCGCGTCGATGCCGGAAATATCGGGCAGGTGCGGGCGCGATCCGGTGGCGATGATGAAACGGTTGGCCGTGAGTGTGCGCCCGCCGACCTCGATCCCACCTTCGACCAGCCGCGCGGGGCCGTCCTCAACATAGTCGATGGTTTCATATTGCGGCAGCAGGTCGGCGTATTTCTTCTGCCGCAACCCGGCCACAAGCTCGGCGGTGCCGGCCACCAGCGCCGACCAGTCAACCGGCGGCGCGCAGGGATCGACGCCCGGAAACCGGCCCGAGGCGGCGGCACCATGCACCGCCTCGGCGGCACGGATCATCGCCTTGGACGGCACGCAGCCAACATTCACGCAGGTGCCACCGATCGTGCCGTGGCCCACCAGCGCCACCCGCAAGCCTGCCTCGGCGGCGGTGATCGAGGCCGAGAACCCGGCTGAGCCCGCGCCGACGACGATCAGATCATAGGCCCCGTTTTCCCGGGCGCTGTCGGAATCCTTCATGGTTTTGTCTTTCTTTCGCAATCAGTTGAAATCTGTTTCGGCCCCGGACGGGGCGCTTCGCGTCGTGCGTTTCAGCCAGATCGCATAACCGGCTACGGCCAGTGCAGCGGCGACAGAAATCCGCAAGGCAAAGCGAAATTCAAGCCAGATCAGCGCGGCCGAAAGGGCCACGACAAGCGCGACGATCACGTTCTTCGGGCAGCGCCCGGGCTTGCCGGCCCGTAGCCACAGCGCGTGGGCGACAACGCCCATCGAGGCGAACAGCAGCGGAAACAGCGCATAGTCCAGCCAGCCGACCAGCGCCGACAGCCCGACACCAGCGACCACCACGACCAGAAGCGGTGTGAAACAGCAGATGGCGGCAAAGACACTGCCGATCAGGCCGCGCCGCAGCAAGGACTTGTCATTCATCGGTCCCGACCTTTCGTTGCCTCACGATCCCGACACGTCGTCAAGCACGCGCCCGGGATATCCGTATTGCATGGGGGCCTCGGCGATGGCCTCGGGCGTCGTGATGGCGTCATCGTAACTCACCAGAAAGACGATCGTTTCGGCGTCTTCGTCATAGTCACCCTGAATGATTTCAACGCTGTCGATGGACTTGACCGCATTGGCGGCGATGTAGGGGCAGGACGGGCAGAACAGCTCGCTCACCTCGATGCGCGCCTGTCTTTCTGCCGCCTGCGCGCCGGTGGCCGCAAACAGGGCCAGCAGCGACAGTCTCAAAAGTCTCATGTCATGTCCTTCTCTCAGAAGCTCAGGATGTAGGGCGTGATGTAGGGAAAGATCATCGCAATCGCGGTGACGATCGCGGCAACCCACAGCGACGCCTTCATGGCGCGTCGGTTCACCGGTCGCGTGCAGGTCGCCCCATCGCGGCATTCGCCCTGTTCGGCGCGATGCACTTTCCAGAAACCATAGCCGATGAACGCGCTGGCAAAGGCGAATGTATACCATTTGTAGGCGTAGAGCGCGGTAAGCTGGGCGATCCACACGCCGCCCACACCAAAGCTGACCAACACCAGCGGCAGAATGCAGCACGAGGTCATCGCCAGTGCGCCCAGACCGCCCAGGCCGGTCGCACCCCAGCCTTTCGTGGTGTCATCGCCAAGATGCCGCGCCTGGTCTGATGTCTGCCCGGTAAAGCTCTGTTCCATGAAATCGCCCTTGCCTGGATTGTTTCCCCTATCTAATGTCTGTAGTAGATACAGGCTCAAGGGATTTCTTGTGAACAATGGATAACAGGGGTGTGAAGGCGCTGCGGCGGGTCGATCTGGCCCGGTCCACGGGATGCAATCTGGAAACCATCCGCTACTATGAGACGGTGGGGATCATGCCGGACCCGCCCCGCACCGCGAATGGCTATCGATGCTATGACGAGACCCATGTGCGGCGCTTGAAATTCGTCATCCGCTCGCGCGACCTTGGCTTCTCGCTCGATGGGATCCGGGGCATGCTCGGGCTGGTCGATGACCACTCGCTGACCTGCGCGCAGGTTCAGGGGGTTGCTTCGGCGCATCTTCAGGACGTTCAGTCAAAGATCGCCGATCTCAAGCGGATCGAGCAGGTTCTGTCCCGGACCGTCGCCCGCTGCACAGGCGATTCAGCGCCCGATTGCGCCGTCATCGACGCGCTTCTCGGGGCATAGGGGCGTCGCTGCGGCGCAGGATCCGGCCACGGATGACGCGGTTGTGAACAGCGTCGGGCCCGTCCGGGTTCGATTTCCCGGGTTGCGCCTGTAATGGTCCCGATAGATGCAGCGTCTGTGCATCATTCCGGGCGTGGCCACGGGTTCAGCTTGCTTGTGCCGCACTCTCGCCCCTAGTCTGACCAGGATCCGATAGCCCCAAGGAGGCGCCAGCAATGAGCGAACTTTCGCAATACGCCATCCTTTTTGCGCTGAGCATTGGCGTATTCGGCTTTGTCCTCAGCCTCTTTGCCCTTGCGCGGGCTATCGGGCGGGCGCGTGCCGAACCCGGCAAGGACGTGCCCGCCACCGCCGGGACGTTGTCACGCGATCCGGTCTGGGTGCGCTATCACGCGCGATACGCCGGTTATGCGCTGTTGTTCCTGGCCTTCGATATGGAGATGGCATTCATGTATCCCTGGTCCGTCGTCTACCGCGAGGAAGGGTTGATCGCCCTGCTCGACATGGGCGTCTTTCTTGCCATCCTGTTTCTGGGCCTGCTGTATGGCTGGAGCCAGGGCGCATTGAGGCGGCAGTGATGATCGCGGGTGCGCGTCCGGGCGCGATGACCGGAATCAGGCGGGTGATCGCCACGGCAATGGCCCGCGACCTGAGCGCCTTCGTGCTGCCCGGGGTCGCCATTGCCCGTTCGATGGGGCTGGATCTGGCCAGGTCTCATTTGCGCATCACCGGCACGCCGCGTCATGCCAATGTCCTGATTATCGTTGGCCCGTTGCATCCCGGTCTGCGCGATGCCGCCGCGGTGGCCTATGCCCAGATGCCGCGCCCGCGGGCGATCCTGGCGCTGGGCACGGACGATATCGCGCCGCTGCCGGCAGCCGACGCGACCGCGGCACTGACGCCCGACGGATTGAAATCCGGGCTGGCCGACCTGCGCCGCGCCATCGCCGCCGGGGCCTTTCGCCCGGAGGTGGAGGACTTCTCGGCCCCGGCGCTGGAGGTGCGTGTGCAATACACCTGCCCGATGCACCCCGAGGTGGTGAGCGATGAGCCGGGTGACTGCCCGATATGCGGCATGACCCTGTTGCCGCGCGAGACCGCCGCAGGGGGCCATGCCGGACATCAGCCGTCAGCCAGCATGGCGGCGACATCCGGTCATTCCGATCCCGTTGCCCATGGCTCCGCCGATGCGGCATCGGACGGGCCTTATACCTGCCCGATGCAC
>TARA_R110002124_G_scaffold61188_5_pt1 | contig 18834 bp, 16 predicted proteins | sample TARA_R110002124 | Tara Oceans TARA_R110002124 (sample SAMEA4397445) | marine metagenome | biome: Polar Biome; feature: [SRF] surface water layer (ENVO:00010504); material: water (ENVO:00002006), including particulate matter (ENVO:01000060) such as... | depth 5 m | reverse complement strand
ATCTCTGTCCGGGACACTACCGTTGTATTGAGTCAATTTGAAGGTACCATTGTGCCTATTATTCAGAATGACACTAGAGTATACTTCTCAGATGATAACTTTGGGAGGTTTACTACAACTAAATTGGTTGGTCCAATACCTCCTTCGATAAAAGGTGATACTATTTCTATATATTTGAAGGTATATTGGGATGGAGGAGAGGTAAATCAAGAGAAATCTCACTATATAGAAAAGTTTATTATTGAATAGTTGCTATTCTGCAAAATTTTTCATACCTTCTCTATAAGTTCTTAAGAAGAAAAGAAATATAATATAATAATAATAAAATATACTTTTAAATTTTACTTTTTCATTAAATTAATTTTTAAATAAAATATACATTAATAATTTAATTAAAAGCCGATACCTATGTTAAATGCAGAACAAATACAAAAGAATTGGGATAAACATTTAAAGATCATTAACCATTATATAACAGGAGATAGGAAAGATAAAGTACTGTCTATGTTAGAAACCTTATCCGATACCTATGTAATGGCACCTGCTAGTGGGAAAGCTTGGTTTCATAATGCTTTTGCCGGTGGATATGTAGATCACGTTAATAGAGTTGTACAATATTCGTTAAAACAACATAATATGTACAAGGAGATGGGAGGAACTACCGATTATACCGAAGAGCAATTAGTTTTCTCTGCTTTATTCCATGATTTAGGTAAATTAGGAGATGGTATACAGCCTAATTACTTACCTCAAACAGATAAATGGCGACAAGATAAATTATCTGAGAAGTATAAGAACAATCCTGACATTGATTTTATGTTAATTCAAGACAGATCCCTATACCTACTCCAGAAGTTTGGTATACAATGTGATCAACAGGAATTTATAGCGATAAGAATACATGACGGAGTCTTTGATAAAGCAAATGAAGCTTACTTCTTCAGTCATCAAGAGAGTTCTAGACAGAAAACCAATATGGTTTCAGTTTTACATACAGGAGATTTCTTAGCTTCTAAGGTAGAGTATGATTTATGGAAGAAAACACAGAATAATTCACCTTCTAAACCTCAGAATGTAAGAAGTTCTACAGGTAGACCAGTGAAAGCTTCAGAAGGATTAACTAACTTACTTAAAAATATATAAAATATGTTGGTAACTATAATAATTTTAGCTATATTAGTAATAGCATTAGTGCTAGTGAGCATGAATTTACTTTTTAAGATAGAGAAATACGAAGATATAACAGTTGACCAGACTAAATATCTTCAGAATATCTCAGACTTAGTAGGTAAATCTAAAAGTCACCTAGATAAATTAGACGAAAAAGGGACTTTTAAATCAGATGACGAGGTAGGTTTCTTCTTCGAACAAATGGTACAAGTTCAAAACGAGTTAAACAACTACATGCTACCAGAAAATTATGGCAAGAAAGAAGAGCAAGGCTAATTACTTTACATCTGATACAGAATCATACATAAATAAGTATAATGAATCAGATAATAATGCTTATAGGAACGGTATATTTACAGAACATATTTATTACCCCTTTTATAAGTTAGCAGAAAATATCATACATACCTTTAAGTTTTACTATACCGATGTTGATCGAATAGAGGACTTAAAGCATGAAGTAGTTTCTATGCTGTTAGAAGAGAAGATAGATAAGTTTGATAAGAATAATGGAGCGAAAGCATTCTCATACTTCGGCACAATTGTTAAACGGTGGTTAATCAACTATAACAATAAGAACTATAAGAAATTAAAGAAGATAGGAACTTTCAATGAAATGGAAGAAGGGTTTGAAACAGACCATAGAGTTGATGATGCAGGAGCTATTACACTAAGTAAGTTCTTAGATATATATGTAGAGGCGATGTACGGTAAATTAGATGAACTTTTTCCTAAAGAGAGTGAGTTAAAGATTGCAGATGCAATTCTTACTATATTTAAAACTAGACAAGATCTAGATATATTTAAAAAGAAAGCACTCTATATATACATCAGGGAAATGACAGATTGTGAAACCCCCCACCTTACGAAAGTAGTCAATAAACTAAAAGAAGAATTTTATACTCTACACTCTGCATACAATGAAGTAGGTTTAGTGTTAACAAAGGTACTCTAACTCTATTTATAATAAAAACATACCATGAGTTTAGATAAAGAAATATTTAAAGGTAAAACTCTATCAGATTTATTCGGTGAAATATACGATAACTCAAAAGAAACAAAAGGACAGGTTCAAGGACTAATTCGTGAACTTAAACCTCTTATAGAATCGATTGGAGATGCAACTCTGATCGTTCCTATGATTAAAGAATATATGGACATAGGAGTTAAGAATGACGACGCTTTGATTAAGTTAGCGACAATCATTCAAAGGATTGAATCAGCACAAGCTAAAGGTGAAAGTGGTGAATTTGATTTTGGAGACTTACAGGACTTATTAGAAGAGCAGAATGAATTAGATAGAAAGCTTGAAGAGTCAGAGAAGTCAGACAATAAGGAAGAAGAGAAATAATAATGATATCCGATAATAACTACAGAACAGAACCTAATGTTAAGAATCCTCTCGGATTAGGGAGCTCTACTCCGCTACTTGGAAGAGTAGTAGATGTAATAGTTGACAGTAAACATCTCCTCTATAAGGAGTATGGTGGAGTTGAAGCTATTGGAGCAGTTCTATTTAGAGACTTAAGTAACGACGTAGATACCTCAGAGGATGGAGAAACCACCCATACAGGTGTTGCGTACCCTCTATCAGTTAATTTTAACACCCTACCTTTAAAGAACGAAATAATACTCATACAGAAAGGGCCTTCCTCTAATATAGGAAGAGGGAGTAATACAGGTAGATCATACTATGTAAGTACATTCTCTATATGGAACCACCCTCACCATGGCGCCTACCCAGTAGATACTAAAAGTGAAAACGTTAACCTTGGTCAAGGAATGGAGGTAAATGATAAAATAGCACCACTACAACCATTCCCAGGTGATACCTTAATTCAAGGTAGACTCGGGCAGACAATTAGACTTGGTGGAACTTCATCAGAAGCAAATAAACTAACAGACGATACGAATACAGATAACCCGTTCACATTCTTAAGCAACGGTCAATCAGATACTTCATCAGGGTTTAACCACATCGTGGAGAATATTAATTCTGATCCCTCCTCTATTTTCTTAACCTCTAACCATACTATACCTCTAACCTTAACTAACAACAAAAGAGCATCTTATAACGATGCACCTGATACCCCGAGAAACTACCAAGGATCACAGGTATTAATAAATGCAGACAGACTAACCCTTAACGCAAGACAGAGTGACATACTCTTATCAAGCTCTACCTCTATTGGATTAAATTCTAATACAGTAAATCTAGATGGAGAAGAGTATTTATGTGTTGATGCTAAGCAAATATATCTAGGTTCTAGAGCAAGAAGCAATACAGGAAACTCAAAACAGCCAGTCATGTTAGGTCACCAAGTAGAGGCATATCTACAAGATTTAATTTCTATAATAGAACAAATGGCAGATTCAATGGCAAAAGCAAAAACCATTAAAGGGGAACCTATTCCAACAATTAACCTAAAAGGTACAGTAGCAAAATCAGTACTTAACTCTCTTTCAAATAGACTTAACCCTAAAGGTGGCTCTAATTTGAAATCTAAAAAAACCTTCGTAGAATAATGCCTTGTTCAATACCTCCATCGCAAATCGCTGCTTTTATAGCAAAAATGTTAGGCAAAGCTGAAGCTTATGTCGTTAACCGTGTGATGGAAGAGGTTAATAAAATTATACAGAAACTCTTAGGAGATGTATGCCCTCCAGTTGAAGAAATAAAGAAACTTTTAGCTATAAGAGATAATTTAGTAAATGCAATAATACAGTTAGAGAAGAAAATAGAGCCTATTAATAAATTCGCTACTATGCTTGACCCTCCTATTAAAGCAGCTAAAGTAACAGTACTGGTATTAGAGCAAATATCCATACCGGGTACGATTGGATTACCCCCTGGTCCAGCAGGAGGAGTTATATTCTCTATACCTATTGGAGCACAGAATAGATTCTCTCAACTCTTAAACCTAGCTTGTCAGATAGTTGACTTACTAGAAAAAGATCAAAGAGCAATTAAAGACTTAACTGATTTAGCAACTCTAGGACTAGACCCTATTAGGGCTAGGTTAGAAAGTATAGATATACAGCTTTATGGCTGTGTTGATAAACTACCACAAGACGTTAAAGACGAAGTAATAGCAGGTATAGAAAACCTTCCATCTAATTTTGGATTAACTACTTCTTTAGATGGCGGTGGAGACGATAGTAGAGTATTTAAATATAAAGACTACACTGTAACAATTGTAGAAGATACGAATTCACCAGGGTTCGCTAAAAAGAGGTACGCTCAAGTTCAGAACAGTAATGGAGTTGTTGTGATGCGAGGACCTTCTTCCTTTAGTTCTTCCACAAAGATATTATTAGAAGAAATAAAATTTAGAATTAACAACCAACTTCCATAAACTAACTATTTATAATATATGAAACTCGATCAACTTAGAAACGTAATCAGAGAAGAGGTACGAGCTGCAGTAAAAGAAGAGCTACAAGATATGCTTACAGAAGCAGTTAAAATCGCCAGCTCTCCAAGACAGTCCTTCGGAACTGCCCAACCAACAGTAGTACCAACTACAACAGAAGTGGCAAAACCAAGTAGAATGAACCCAGTAATGACCGCTAATAAAGGATCATTAGATGAAATGCTACAGATGACTAGAGAAAACATGACGCAAGATGACTACAAGTCAGTTATTAATGCAGACTCCTCTATGGTATCAGGTATGCCGAATATGGCATCATCTATGGTAAACAAAATGAACATGAATGCTGGAAACCAGCCAGGGTTAGATATTAGCTCTTTAGATTTCGTTAAGAAAGCAGGACAGGTATTTAAAGCAGCAGAAATTAAAGATAAAGAAAAAGCAGGAATAGTATAATATGGCATACGGAGCAAAAAGAATACAGCCGATAGATTTAGAACCTCGTAAAGCAGTAGGGGTATCCCTTCCCTTTAGCGGGAAAGCTGTGTTCAACTCTACATACCAGACTAAAGACGCTATAAAAGCAAATTTAGTTAATTACATTTTAACCGGAAAAGGAGAGCGGTACTTTAATCCAACATTTGGTTCCGGTATTAGGGACTTAATTTTTACAAATATTAATAGGGATAACCTACAAAGGTTAGAATTACTCATTAGAGATGAAGTAAGTGTATATTTCCCTAACTTAAATATAAAAAACGTCAACTTAATTAGTAACATAGATGACAATACAGTTTTATTTAACTTAAACTTTAGCATAGTGGATACACAGGTTGAAGATGAAATAACTATTAACTTCGAACAATAATGGCTCAGGACGTTAAAATACAGTACACCGATAAGAACTTTACTAACCTAAAGGCTAATTTAGCAGAGTTTGCTAAAAACTATTTCCCCGACACCTATAATGACTTCTCACCTACATCACCAGGAATGATGTTTATGGAAATGTCTGCTTACGTAGGAGATATCTTATCATTCTATCAAGACTCTCAGCTACAGGAAACATACCTACAGTACGCTCAAGACCCAGGTAACCTATTTGCTCTGGCATATATGATGGGATATAAACCTAAAGTCACTACAGCCTCTTCCGTTACTATAGAAGTAAGGCAACTAGTAGCAGCAAACTCTCCCAACTATACACCTAATTTTGATCAAGCACTCAATATCGATGCTAATACAGTAATATCAACTGGAGACCAAAAGTTTATAGTAAACGATAAAATAGACTTTTCCTACTCTAGCTCATATAACCCAACAGATATAACTATTCATTCAATACAGAATGACTTACCTGCGGAATACGAATTAACTAAAACTGTACAGGCAACTAGCGGGACAATTCAAACTGTAACAGAAGTAATAGGTACAAGTTCTAAGTTTCTTACTTTAACTATTGATGACGAAAACATTATAGGTATCCTCGATATAGTTGATGCAGAAAATAATGAATGGACTGAAGTAGGGTACCTTGGACAAGATACAGTCTACACCGAAGCAGTAAATACCGGGACAAACTTAGATAAAGTTCCTTACCATTTAGCCTCCACTAGAGTACCTAACCGCTTTGTATCAAGATTTAATTCTACCGGACAACTACATATACAGTTTGGATCCGGAATGGCATCTTCTACCGACGAAACCTTTTTACCGAACCCAACAAACGTTGGCACCACTACCGCCTCAGGCGTAAGAAGAACAGACTTTGCCTACGACCCATCTAACTTCCTATACTCTCAAGCATATGGAAATGCCCCTAGTAATACCACCTTAACTATAAGGTACCTAAAAGGAGGAGGAATAGAGTCGAATGTTGAAGCAAACACTTTAACAACAGTTGAATCTATAAACTCAACCGCTACCGATACTACCTATATAGAGACATTAAACTTTAATAATCCTACCCCAGCAGCAGGAGGTAAGGATGCAGATACAGTAGAAGAAATAAGACAAAACTCTTTAAGAGCTTTTAACGAACAAGGAAGAGTCGTGACTAAACAAGACTATGCTTTTAGAGCAATGACTCTACCTTCTACTCTCGGATCAATTGCTAAGACGTTCGTAACCCATGAAGAAACAATACAACCGGCTAATGATAAGAGTAATAATCCGTTAGGTATTAACCTATACGTCTTAGCTTATGATAATAACAAAAACACAATACAAGCACCCCTTGAGTTAAAAGAGAACCTAAAAACATATATGTCTCAGTTTATGTTACTAACAGACGGACTTACTATAAAAGACGCATTTACAGTTAACATCGATGTAAAATTTGACATAATTGCACTCCCTAATAATAACGCTAGAGACGTAATAAAGAACTGTACAGAAGCACTAAAACTAGAATTAAGATCAGACAACCGAGCTATTAATGAACCGATAAACCTAGCTAACCTTTATACATCACTTGACAAAGTAATCGGAGTGCAAACAGTACAGAACATTAAAGTAGGGACAAAAGTAGGAGGTAACTACTCAACGTATGACTACGATATCGAAGGAGCTACAAAAGACAATATAATATACCCATCTTTAGATCCAATGATCTTTGAGATTAAGTACCCAAATACAGATATTCAAGGAAGAATAACAACACTATAATATGGCCATATACAGAATATTCCCGGAAAAAGATACTTTTATATATACAGAATCCCCACTAGCAAATACTGGGCGAGACGAATTATTAGAAGTAGGAGGTTACTTTACATCTGGTGGAGGACAAACTCTACGTTCATTACTTAAATTTAATCAAACAGAGATTAATGAAGTACTTAACAGCAAAGCAAACGTTCCTAATGGAGTAGTAGATATAGGTCAACATTTCTCTGCGAGCTTACATTTATATTTAAGTTTCGCTAACGAACTACCGATTAACTATAATATTAACGTTCACCCTATAGCAGAAGAATGGGATGAAGGTACAGGTAAGATATCAGATGTTCCAGTAAACAGAACAGGAGCAAGCTGGACTAATAAACAAGCAGGGAATAATCATGCATGGACATCAGGAAGTGTTGATATTTTAGATAACGCCGCCTTTACTAACGCTAACGACTTATACCAAACTGCCTCTTATCAAAACACTCTCCCAGGCGGAGGAAGCTGGTACATTACTAGCGGGTCCGCAGCAGTACCTATATCCGGAAGTGAGAATTTTACAAAAAACTCCTCACATGATCTAGATATAGACATTACCACTGCATCTACTCACCACTATAATAACCATTTAGATAACAATGGATTTATTGTTAAACTTGAAGACTCTTTAGAATTTAACACAGCAGCTAATGTAAGGTTAAAGTACTACGGAGAAGATACGAATACAATTTATCCTCCTTATATGGAGATTAAATGGGATGACTATTCTCATAATTCAACCTTAACAGAGGTAACAGACCCAGAAGTAGTAATTACAGTTAAAAATAATAAAGGTAAATACACAGACGAAGGAAAACAGAGGTTTAGAATTCACTCCAGACCTAAGTACCCAACTAGAACATTTACAACATCATCTGCATATTTAGTTAACCATACATTACCTACTGCATCCTACTGGGGATTAAAGGATGAAAACACAGAAGAGATGGTCTTCGATTACGATACAACATTTACTAAGATAAGCGCTGATAACACATCGAACTACTTTGACATATATATGGATGGATTACAGCCAGAGAGGTACTACAGACTTTTAATAAAGACAGAAATAGACGGCACCACAACGATAGTTGATAATGATCAAATCTTTAAGGTAGTAAGAAATGGATAAAAAAGTAGAAATTAAAAAAACAGTTTTTAATCGGGCTGAATATAAGGACGTAATAGATAGAAAGTTTAAATTCTATAAAGAGGACGAACCTATTGTAGATCCGGATACCGTCGAAGAGTTATTTAGACTCTACGATAAACTGTATATGTTAATTCCTATCGAGGGGCCAAACAGGACTCACCAATACTTAGTAGAGCAAAGCTCAGAACTATACAACGTAGATGCACAACTAGAAAATATTCAACCACTATTAGATGAAGTAGCAAGCTTAAGAAGACAGATATTAGACGGTAACAGAAGAGTCCTAGAACTAGAAACTCAATTAGCAGGAGGCGGACAATTAAACTTCGAAGACGCAGAACAAATGTCTCTTCTCAAAACACAACTAGATACTGCAAACAACGTCATATCTACATTAGAACAGACAAACGCTATAGCAAATATGGCAACTCAACAATCTAACCAAGCTGCAAATGCAGCAGCAGAAGCAGCTCAAAACGCCGCTCAAAACGCCGCTAACTCAAGCACATCATCAGGTGCAGACACAGCAACTGTTACAGAGATAGTAGCTATGTTTAATCAAAAGAATAACGATTTAAAGGTAGCGAGATACTTTATAGAAAAAAGAAAACATAATGCAATTGCGAGGTATAGGAATACCTCTTTTCATAGGTACAGTGGAGAGTACTATTGGCTATTTAGAACACCAACCAATAGAAACGGACAGTATGGACAAAGAGATTTCTACGAACCCGACAGCGAGAGAGATGCAACAAATCAAACACTTGATTTTATAATTGATAAATTAGAACAAGCAGGCTATACAGCTAGAGAGATTGTCGCAGCAATTGAAAAAATAGGTAACTTTAAAGGTAGAGTCGGAGTAAGAGTTATTACATATAAAGACGAAGACAAAGAAGATAAAACAGGATACAGGTTAATAAAATAGATAATGGCAAAAGTAACGTACACGTCAATAGAGAGACCTTTTGATATAATTAAAGACAATGAGACATATTCTAAACAGGATATGAACTTAATTGATAACTACACTATTAACCGTAACTTTAACGTAGACAGAAACTACATAGAAGCTCACTTTTACTCTATAGTAAATACTAAATTGCTATCTGTATATGATGCAGAAACAGCTCTTAAAATAATCCCAGGTAACTCAGATAACCCATCAGATGTATCCGCTATATCTATTAACCCAGAACAATTAGCAATAGATTACGGTTTCCCAGAAACCGACGTAAATATAGTATACCACTTCCTCAACGATTTATACGGTAGCGGTAAAAATACACGTTCATTTTACGTTAACCAAATCTCTCAAGATAGACAGGAAGTACTTATCTATACAGATAAACTTAAAGTCAATACGTTAATTAATAAAACAGAAGAACTTAAGGGTAGATTAAATGACTCACAGTACTTTGAAGAGTTTTGGTTAAATTTTGGAGAAAACGACCTACTGATTGTAACTAATATAGATACTTTTGAACTAGATGATAAAGTAGTCGTAGCATTAAAACTATACGAACCACTACCCGAGAAGTACTCAATAAAAGATACAGTTCAGTTAGTAGAGAAGATAAGCGATTCAACACTAGTTCTAGTAGAAGCAACAGTAACACAAGACGTTGAACCATACCCTACTCTTAGACAAGCTAACTTTAATGTAGAGGTTGATACACCAACAGCAGCTCCAACAGAGTACTTTTCTTACGATGAACTTTTTAGCTACAATAATCAAAGTAGCAATAGAGAACTATATTCGTACATAGAAGATAAGAGTGTAGATATCAATATAGACTATACAAACAGAGAGGAATATATACATTTCTCTTCAGCAGAAGAAAGACTAAGAAACTTTAAATACAAGCTTTCATTAATAGAATCTTACGAATCTAGCCTCTCAACCGTAGATGCACTAAATACTACCGCTGGTAATACAGTAAACAGCCAAAATAAATACAATAACCTAATTAACGGTATACTAGCTAATTTAGATCACTATGAAAAGTATCTTTATTTTGAAAGCGGGTCTTCATCTTGGCCAAAAACTAATAGTTCTAAACCTTATAATAATACTCCTACAAACACAACACTGGGAGTAAACTGGTTTAATGCTGAAATTATCTCAGCATCTAATTTTGACGCTAGAAATTACGACGTACTAGTTAACACACTCCCCTCCTACATAAGGGAAGATACCTCTAATGAAGGTGCAGTACTTTTTACCCACATGATAGGTCAGCACTTTGATAACTTATGGATTTACACTAAAGCATTAACAGATAAGTATGATGCAGATAATAGAGTAGACGTCGGAGTTTCTAAAGATTTAGTAAAAGACGCAATTACCAGTTTAGGTTTAAAAGTTTATGACTCTAAAGACGGTTCAAACGACCTCTTTAAGTACTTAGTATCTAATACATACGACAGCGGTAGCGCTCATGAAGTCATAAATACATTTATAACAGTACCTGGTGTTTCAGCAGATGAACAAACTACCTCTAAAAAGGATTACGATGCAGAAGTATACAAAAGAGTCTACCATAATATACCGTACCTACTAAAAACTAAAGGGACAGAAAGAGGTCTTCGAGCTTTAATTAACTGTTTCGGTATACCTCATGACTTTTTGAAAGTTAAGCAGTTCGGTGGAGGAGAAGTAGGAGCAGATAAGTTCTACGGGTACGAAGAAGAAGTAGGGGAACTAGGTAAAGTTAGAATAGAAACTAGGGCAAGCGGATCAGCAGGATACGTACTTACTAAAGACGCTTCTATACAGCTAAAGGAGATTAATAAAACTCAAGATATACATAGAGTAGAAGTTGGATTCTCCCCTTCAGATAGTATTAATGCATATATACAGGATTTAAGCGCCGATACTTTTAATTTAGATAATTACCTTGGAGATCCTAGAAATACTAATAAAGATAGCTACGAAGGATTAAATTTACATACCCAGAGATTAATTGGAGACTTAGAGAGATATGAAATAAAAGACTTTGTAAGAATATTAAAATTCTATGACAACAGAGTCTTTAAAATGATTAAAGATTTTGTACCAGCAAGAGCTTCTCTAGATACTGGTATCATTATTAAACCTCATATATTAAATAGATCTAAAGTTAAATCTCCAACCGTAACAGGAACAAGACCAGAATACTCAGCCAGTATAGATACTGCATTTATAACTGGGTCAGATGGAGGAGTATACGGTACCCAAATAAGACATGCAGCTATACAGAAAGAACTAGAAGCTCAATGGCCTTCCCGTTTCGGAGGAAGAAGCGATATTACATATAAACCAGACTTCCAGAACCCAACAACAGCAAACCCTGGTGAAATAACAGTTCATGGAACTAAATTCTATCATCCAGATGGAAATTTATATACATTCGAAGATGTATATTCAAGTATATGGACTCCTTTCGAAGGACAAATTTCTACAGATAAAGACTTCTACTTAATGTTTACTAGTGAATCTCATACAGAGAGATTCCCCAACCTAACCCTTGGAGGAGCACACCCTCACATTGTACCTATAGATTACAGCCCTCATGGTCAAAACAGCTGGGTAGTATTAGGTAATCAAACTGATATATCAGCCTCTTTTACCCCCCTACCTAACGACGTACTTATTGCAGGATTCACACAAGAAGCAGAAACAGATTTACTAACTAGGTTTACTAACTATACTAAACCTCTGTCCTCTATTCACACTGCTACGACAATATACAAACAAGATATAAAAACCACCTCAGGTACAGTAAGAAAGTGGGTAGAGGATGAATCACCTAAACTTAATGGAGAATTAAGTGGAAGTTATATACTAGTTACCGACGGAGAATTAAATAGAAATAACGTATTTAAACAAGTCAATGCACCTGCTCTTAATTACGACATAGTAACTCAACTACAATCTAGTACCGGAGTATATAAAGTTTTTACCATGGGACAAACAGGAGCTTCTACTCCTGAAGCAGCTTGTCTAAACCAAAACGCCTCAACAACACTGTATCATGATGACCCGAGTAGTTACCCTACTGCTTTCCAAGATAACACTACCATATATACCAGTATTAACGGCTCAACAGCTTTTAATGGAGGAAACCTCTGGTACCCTGTAGTAGGTAACTTTACAGCAATTCTCATTAACACCACAGGGCAAATTATCGGAACAACATCTGTTAAGTCTTGCAGCCTGTACGACAATACTGCACCAGTAGGCTATACAGCAGCTTGGAGAACTAAGAAGATTAATGCAATGAATGAAACAGCAGCTCCGTTCAACATATACGGAACAGCAGAATCAGGCCTAATTGGACATGTAACAGCTTCAGTAGGTACAAATTATGTGTACAAAGAAATAAGCTCTGTTGGGTCAAACTACCATGCTAATACTATAGATGTATCAAGTCTACCTGACGGAACAGTAGACCTCGACGTTAAACTATCAGATACAGCAGGGAATCAAGGATTATCTGCAACTGCTAATAATGCTTCAGGAGACTGGACATTGTCAACAGATAAATTAACCACAGCTCCATCTGGATACAGTATTAAATTTGTAGATGGTTTTTTATCAACAACCGACCAAAATACAAACACAAACGGAACCTTCTGGATATACGTATCCGGTATATCCGCAGCTGCAACAGGTACCTTACATTACGCACTAACCTCTACTGGCGCAGGCTCAGGAGCTTCCTCCACAAGAATACTAAACGGAGACACAGCATTTTGGATTGCTGTTTCTTCATCAACACATACTATGAATAGCGGTACAGTAACACTATCAGGTTACATAGTAGATTCTGCCGGTAATCAAGGAAGTACCCTATTCGATACAATTCAATTTTCATTAGTCACCGGTAACTATAACGTATCCACTATCCAAATGTACGGTACCCAAAACACACAGTGGTACAGTATAAACATGACTCCGAATACAGGTGCTTGGACACAAGATACAGGAGCCTACAACTGGATAACTCCAAACATAACCTCAGGAACTGGGGATACATCCTCAACACAAACAAGTATAACAGCATTAACTAATCAATCTTCTAATAATAGAACTGGATATTTATACCTTAGAGATGTAAACGGTGGGGTACTAGATACTTTAACTATCAATCAATATGGACATTGCGTATCTCCAGATACCCTTATAACACTTAGCACAGGTGAAACCAAAGAAGCAGGGGATATAAGAGCAGGGGATATTGTAAGAACTAAACACGAACATACTCTAGAACTAACTAACTGTACAGTAATAGGGCAAAGCATAATACAGGGGTCTCCTAGGGTTAAACTAGTTACAAGCGGTAACTCCCTAATATGTTCACCTTTACATAGGGTATACGTAGATAATAAATTAACATTTATTCATGCAGAAAAACTAGAAATAGGAGACATATTATCTGGAAATACATTAACATCAATTGAAGAACACACAGACGGACCTGTAGTTAAATTAACAGTAGAAAAAGCACATACCTATATTTCTAACGGAATTCTTTCACATAACGTTAAAGATGATTTCGAGGATTAATAGTAAAATAATAATAGTAATATTTATAATAAAATAATATGCCAAGTCCTTTAGTTTTTGCAAATACCGCTCCACCCCAAGGTGAAATACGGGTACTATATACAAATACCGTAGGTTCACCCGCTATCGTTAGAGCACTAACTATTTCAAATGTAGATAAGAACGGAAACGTAAGTACCCCTTCTCTAGAAGAACTTAACGCTATCACACTTAGCGTACTAGCAGGAACTGAAGCAACACATACTTTTTTAATCGAATCTATTAATAAAAAAAATGGATACTTCTACATCGACCTTGTAGATCAAACATTTACATCTGGATCTTTAGGTACAATAGAAACCGGTTCCGTTATACTAGATCCCTACTTAATCACTAATTTTGACAATAACGACTCTAATGCTGTGTTCAGTAATGCAACCGAATTTAGAAACTCAAATTTCCATAAGGATATAGATAGAGGTGGCGGACAGGTAAGACCTTTGAACTATAATGCAATTGCAGGAATAGATGAAGTAGTATTAGGAGATGTAAAATTAATACATAACACTCTACCTTTTGAGTACCCTATAACTAAAGACTACCCCGAGTATACCTATACAGGTTCCTTTAATGGCTTTAGTAATACTGTAAACATTAATAATGCTGGAGAATTAGATATAATAGTAACAGATGCTGAAATAGTAGCACTATTAGGGACTAACCCACCATCAGCTTTTATATTCCCGGAAGGAACTTTCTCTCTACAGGGAGCAATATTTCACGGTAAGACAGATATAATATTGGAAGTAGATGATTCAATAGCCTTTGATAATGCAAACAACAACAGATTTAGTCAAGTAATTCACACACAGGAGTACTCAAGCAGTCTAATCACTCAGAGATCTATTCCTTCAAGAGTGAAGTATACAGCTGGACTAGCAACAGCAGACACACTATACTTACGAGTTAAACAAATTCAGACTATTAGCTCAGTAGTAAACAACACAGCTTCATTTACATTAAACTCGCTATTTAAAGACTCTAATACCCAAGAAGACTTCTTAAGAGTATCAGTACATAGAGAAAACCCAATCCCTTATGCAGACAAAGCCCCTATACAGGATTCATTTTATACCGACACCGGTTTAACCAACGCTAGGTACAACGGGACAAAAACCACCTCAGTTGACTACAGCGGAATAGAACCTGCAATATCAGCAGGAATCTTTGAAGCAGCTGCATACCCATTACTAGGTGATAATAATTTTATTTGTTCACAATCTCTTAGCGATAGAGTAGTAGAAGAGTTTTACTTTGAAGAAGCAACACTTACCACCTCAATCCCTGATGCAAGGATAGGTACTATCTCGGCTATTAACACACTCCAAGATGCTACAGATACTGGATTTGAACTAGAGCCAGAATTTGGAACAGGGCAATCAGCAGGGGATATACTCCTTATAGGTACCGAGCAAATAAAAATACTCGGCCTGGTATATAATATACAAACAAATAAACCGGTTCTGTTTGTGAAAAGAGGGGAAAACAGCACAACAGCAGTCGCACACCCCGCCGGTACAGTTGTATATAGAACTAGGGGATCAAAAATTTTTAAATTAAACGGTAATAAGGTTGTAGGACTAGGAGCACAAAAGCTCTGGATTAAAGATGATAGGTCTATTGTAGAAACATCAGACAGTGGATACATACTCCAAGTTAGTACAACATGTACAGTATAAAACAGTAAAAAGAGCATATTTATAATAAATTAAAGTTAGACAATGGGATACTTAAATAATAGCGTTATAACAGTTGACGCAATATTAACTAAAAAAGGAAGAGAATTACTTGCAAGAGGTGATGGCTCTTTCCGTATTTCTCAATTTGCATTAGCAGATGATGAAATCGATTACACACTATACAATACAGCACACCCTTCAGGTTCAGCTTATTTCGGAGAAGCACTAGAAAACATGCCACTATTAGAAGCATTTCCAGATGAAACTCAATCAATGAAATATAAGCTTGCAACCCTCCCTAGAGGTACCGCAAAATTACCTTTACTAGAAGCAGGATTTGCATCAATAACTTTGAAACAAGGAGCCTCCCTAACCATTACACCACAGACCCTAAACTTCTTAGGTGCTTCACAAGCATTTGAATCTAGCGGGTACACTGCTACAATAGCTGACGTCAGGTTACTTTCTAACTTTACAGGAGTAGGTGTAAACACAGCAGAAGCAAGTAGATTAAATCAAACGACTACATTAGGTACAAACGTATCTAAAACAGTTATAGGTACATCTATCAATATCTCTGGTACAACAATCAATACATTATACGGATCAGCTAGCAATACCCTTACAAGTACAATTACATTAATAGGTAGAGATAGTGGAGCTAGGATTACTATTCCTATTACTATAACAAAAACAAACTAATAAGATATGTCATTTAAAAAATTCGACAATGAGGATGTAGTAGTGAGTGCAGATGCAGTATCATCAACAGTATGGTCTACAGGTACCCACGAACTAACTACATTCTTCACTTCTTCAACTCAAGAAGCAGCAACAAGTGGTGACTACTATCTACAGGTTTATCAAGCAGATACTTCTACAGCTAATGCAGCAATTCAATACTCAATAGCATACGGAAATGCATCAGGATTTGGATCTGCTATATACAACAATGCAGTAGCCGGTAAATCACCTTCATCAACCATCTTTGGTCAATATAGGTCTTTAGTATTAGGTGATGAAGAACAAGACTTTCTATTTGGAACTCAAACTTCAACAGACGGTATATTTGTAATATCAGTAGATAGAGCAAGATATAAAGAAAAATTTCTAACAGGAACATTTAATATCGAGTTAAACGATGGCTCTAATACACTACATTTAACAGATAACAGTGGGATGGCATCTACAGTTACCTATAACGATGCAGGTAGAGTATACGATATCATATCAGGATCAAATGGAGTATCCCATGATTTAGGTACAGGGTACACAACCGGTAATTACGTAGCTTCGTACGGTAAATTCCTACCTGACGTAGGCTTAGTAATATTAAACGCTAAAGCATTAAGAAACTCTACCCCTGATCTTACATTTGACCTAGATACTACCGCTTCACTAGAAAGTAACAACGGACATAATAACGCAGAACTACACAAATTAATAAAAGCAGGAGGAAGTTTTAAACTTAACTCTGAAGAAACTATTTCTTCTAATTATGTTTTTGTAAGAGTACGAAACGGTGAATTCAATTATTCATCTAACCCTTCTAACATAACAGGATCAGGAGAGTTACGACATAATGCAATGGTAAATAACCCTCAGGCATTTATAACGTCAGTCGGCCTATACAATGATAATAACGATTTATTAGGAGTAGCTAAATTGTCTAAACCTCTATTAAAGGATTTTACAAAAGAAGCACTTATTAGAATCAAACTTGACTATTAATGAATGAGTGCCTACAAAAAGTTAAAAAGAGAAGATTCGTTTATAACAGCCTATACAGCGCATAAGTCTTTCACTGCAAGTGGAAGTCAACATAGTGCTTTAGGGATAGAAACGTATATCGGTATCTCAGGATCTGGAGACTTTCTCCCTAACGGCAGTGACCTTAGACTTGAAGGAACAGATTACGAACACTACAGTAGGTTAGTTTACAACAGCATACACCATTTATACTACTCAGGATTTGAGAACGGTCAACCAACAACAGGGTCTGAAGGTATTTCTGGATCAGCTTTTGAAAACTATTTACAGAGTTCATATACCTCAAATCAACGAAGAGCACAAGATTCATTTACAGTTTTCTCTATTCCCCAAAATTTATACGGAGTTAATATTAAGCCAGGAAGTGTACGTATTGTACCTGATATAGAAGGTTCAGGGTCAAACTACATGTTTACCTCTAGTGATGCAACCGGAAACTTTGTTACAGAGAGCTTTATAGAAGAAGTAGAATCTATGTACGGAGGTGTAGACGTCCCACAAGATGGAGATTATGTGTTTGAAGAAGGGACATACATCAACGAAACCGAAGGTGAGTTTATCATCCCAGGTTTTGATGATTTTACTACTGCTTTAGTAGATGATGGAAACGGAAACTTAATTCTAGAAGAATCTACACCAAACAGAGTAGTAGGTAATATTATGTATTCACATGGATTAATAATTATTACTAACCCCGTAGTAGGAGCATACTACTCTAATTATTTCTCAGGAAGCCTATCTTGGCAATCTTCCCAACCTATTTATACATATAATTACCACTGCCCGATACAGGAAGAGGAATTTAACTTCACACAGCATCCATCAGCATTAACCGGTTCTAACGGAGTAATAGCAGACAATGTAACAGGAAGTTTCTTTACCCCCTATGTAACAACAGTAGGTCTATATAATGATGCAAACGAATTAATTGCTGTCGGTAAAATGGCACAACCAATTCCCATATCAGATAACAACGAAACAACTGTAGTAGTAAAACTAGACATTTAACCATGGCAATAACTCTAAGAAACAATAAAGGAACAGCACTCTCATATGAAGAGATGGACATTAACATGAGTTCATTCTTCTACTCTGCATCTGTATCATCAGACGCTAAACAACTATCCCTACATTACACTGGAAGTACTTTACAGTCTCCAGGTATGGTTAATATAGCATTAAATACGTACACAGGGTCATCTCAAGTAGCAGGAGATATCGGTCAAATACAGTATAACGTAGACGATGTAAATTTTGCAGGAACACCAGGAATGGTTTACGATGCAACACGAGCTGGATTAGCAATCGGGACCTCTTCACTAGAAACAGGTGAAAAGTTAAGAGTACACGGAGGGAATATTATAGTAGATGGAGGAAAAGTAACTATAGCAG
>TARA_R110002124_G_scaffold18960_9_pt1 | contig 18849 bp, 18 predicted proteins | sample TARA_R110002124 | Tara Oceans TARA_R110002124 (sample SAMEA4397445) | marine metagenome | biome: Polar Biome; feature: [SRF] surface water layer (ENVO:00010504); material: water (ENVO:00002006), including particulate matter (ENVO:01000060) such as... | depth 5 m | reverse complement strand
CTGGTGCTGCACGGGCTGAATTCCCGATGAAGCCTCGGCCCTGCGCAAGAGAAAGACCTCGAGAAGTTCGGAAAAACACAAGAAAACAATTCATATAGGTGTATTAATTGGGATGGCATCCCAATTTTTTATCGAATGGAATGATATTTGGGATTTCATTCAACTCCGGATTCGGTAAACTTTGGCTTGGCCCGAACCGGAGAAAAATCCATGCAAATCGTCAGACGTCTTTTCGTCGATCACCCTGCTTCGGTCGAGGAATCCTATTTTGAACATATGCGCTTTGCCGGCTGGTTTTCGGGACAACTCTGTATGGCGGGCGGTGCCGCACTGATCCATGCCGTAATCCCCGGCCTGTTTGAGAAAACAGCAGGAAACATCATCTGCAAACTGCATCACCGCATTCACAACCGGCGCTAGAGCGGACGGTGCGCCATGAGGATTTGCATGATGGTGCAGATTATTCGCCTTATGAAGGGCTGATGCTACGCGGTTAGCCGGTCACTGTGATGTTGCGCGGCAAGGTCATGGTGTGGGATGGCCACATTGAGAGAGTGCCGGGTGACGGTGTCCATTTGGCGCGGACGCCAGGCCCGCCAAAACCGCTCAGGCACCCGTGTGAAAGGCCCCGAGTGAAAGGCAATGAATTGCCTCGGCAGGCGGATGGCCGCCTCCCCCACCGGGATTTTCCGAGTTTAATCTTCGCCACCAACGAGAGATGCAAACCGCTGGTTTCAGCGAACGGACCTTTGTATTCTGGAGCACCAAAATGACCAGTTCATCTGGCAATTGCTCCCGACGGCTGTCCCGTCTTGGGAACCTGAACTGAAAGCTTCCAATTCAGTACGATTTAATCCCGATGTCACGCAATGGCGGCAATGGCGGATCTGATCAACGACCGGATGTGTGCGACCACGGTGCGGCGGACCAGTTTGCCGTCCTTCTGCTCCAGCGCGTCAAGAATGGCATCATGTTCGCGTGAATCCGGATCCAGTCGGTCGGTCAGGCGGTCGATTTCGAACAGTTGCGTGGTAATCCGCAGCGATCGGAGCGTGTCTTGCATCACTTCGTTGCTGCAATTGCGGATAAAGACTTCATGAACCAGATCGTCGCATTTCAAATGTTCAAGATAGTCATAGGGTTGTGTCGCCCGGACGCTGTCGAGTGCGGTGCGCGCATCGTGCAGCTCTCTGGGGCTAACGCGGTCGGTCGACAGGAACGCGGCTTCAGGTTCGAGGATCTCGCGCACGCGCAAGCTTTGCAGATATTCAGCAACATTGACTTTTCGCACGAGATAGGACCGCCCGCCCGATTTAACCAGAAGCCCTTCGATCTCAAGCCGCTGCAACGCCTGACGCAAGGGCGTGCGGGACAGTCCCAAGTGCTCAGCGAGATGCTGCTCCACAATGGCCTCGCCGCTTTTCAGCTTACGTTCGCGTATCATCACGGCCAGAGTTTCATACGCCATGTCCGACAGTTTTCGGACTGCCGGGCGGTGTAGAATCGTGGTGGGCTTCGCCTTGGAAATTTGCTGATTCACCGAGCCGTTCCTATCGGATTGCGCCCGCCAGATGCGGGAATCACTGAATATATGCCTACCGTTTTTTGACATTTTATAAGGGAATTCTTCGCTGCATGTATATCGTCAAATCACATGCCCCGCCTATGCAATGCCCGCCGAGAGGCGCAGAATGCAAGAAAAAAACGGTTTTGCGCGTGACAAAATACTGCAACGCAGCATGAAAAAAAGCCGTGCCTCCCTCCAGAAAACAGTTGCATTGAAACTAGAAACTGGCATGTTTCGTATACCAACGGTGTCCCAAAAGGTAATTTCAATGACCGCCGAGAGCCACGAAAAAGCCGCAGAAGCACGTGCCATTTCTTTCCTGCGGGATCTGATCGCGGCGCAGGCTGACGGTGAATCTGCGGTCCAGAAAGTGATCGTTGAGCGGTTGACCGCAGCGGGCTGCGAAATCTCCGAACTCACCTATGACCCATCAACCGTTCCAGCGATCGGGGATTTTGGAACCGGTGCCAAACAGGCGTCGGGCGCGCGAACGGCTGTCGTCGGCACCTATAAAGGCGATCCGGGCAAATGCAGCCTGCTGGTCTTTGCACATCCTGACGGCGAGAAACTCCAGACCGATCACGGTTGGAAGCGCGATCCCTTTGCCGGCACGATCGACAACGGGCGCATCTACGGCTGGGGCGTGGCCGACGATCTGGCCGGATGCGCTGCCGCCGTTCTCGCCATCGAAGAAGCTGCGTGCGCCGCCACATCGCTGGGCACCGTCGTCTTTGCAAGTACGCCGAGCAAGAAAAATGCCCGTGGCGTTGCAGCACTGCTGCACGAAGGTCTTTCAGCCGACGCCAGCCTTTACCTGCACCCTGCCGAATCTGGCGTTGGCATGCAGGAGATCAAGGCGGTAACGCCGGGCCATCTGGATCTGAAGATCGTGGTGCCCGGTTGTCTGCCGGACACGAACGAGCCCAGTCACACCGCGTTTTCGCACCGCGCGGTCAATCCGGTGGACAAGGCGATATTGATTATTGCCGCGTTACAGAAGCTGGCCGAGGCTCGGGTGACGCGGATCAGCCATCCAATGATCGATGCCTTTGTCGGCCGGTCGACTAATATTCTTGTGTCATATGTCAAAAGCGGCAACGCAACCAGATTCTCCCGCGTACCCGAATTGTGCGAACTGGGTGTCGCCATCTCATTCCCGCCCCATGAGACAATGCGCGAGGTTCAGGACGAGGTCGAGGCTGCACTGAACGCTTGTTTCGACGCCGACCCATGGTTGGCGGAACATAGTCCCACGCTGGAATGGCTATCGGGTTCGACCGGCGCTGAAGTGCCGCATGACCATCCGCTTTTCTGCGTGGCCAGCAACGCGGTCCAACGGGTGACCGGCAAAATCCCCTTCGTCAACCCGCTTCACGCGGCCAGCGACATCCGCAACCCGGCTGTCGAAAAGGGTATTCCGACCGTCGCCTTCGGCGGTCTTTGCGGTGATCTCACCCAAAATGACAAACGCGACGAATGGGTCGACGTGGCCGATTTCCATCGTATGGTCAGGGCCACCACCGAAGTCGTCACCAACTGGTGCGCACGTTCCCGCAACGCCGGGCGCGGCAAATAAGAGAGCCTGAAAAACAGGTCAGCAATCAACCAACAGGAGTAGAAAGAAAATGAACATCCCCAGAACAAGAGTTTCACTGGTGGCTGCCGCATTTGCAGCTTTTTTTGCCCAACCGCTGATGGCAATGGAATGCCCCGAGAACCTGCCTCTGATCGAGCCGGGCAAGTTGACCATGTCAATCAACGCCACGCTGCCCCCAATTCAGTACATCGACAACAACGGTGAACTGGTCGGTCTCAACCGCGACATGGGTGACGAGATCGCCAAACGCATGTGCCTCGAGCCCAAATATATCAACGTCAGCTTTGAGGTCCAAATTCCCGGCCTTGCTTCGGACCGTTGGGACATGATCAACACCGGGCTGTTCTACACAGAGGACCGCACCAAGATCATGTATCTTATTCCGGTCCGTGTGGTGGCGCTTGCGATGATCGCGCAGGCTGGAAATCCGCTTGATCTGAAGAGCCCCGAGGATCTCGCGGGACGCGTCGTCGGTGTCGAAATCGCCGGTGCCGAGGAAAAGCAGTTGCGCGCACTGAACGACAGACAGATCGCAAACGGCATGGAGCCAATGGATATTCGCGTGTTCAACAACTACGGCGATGCCTTCCTTGCGCTTAGCGCGGGCCAGGTTGACGCGATCTTCGCGGCCGACAGCACCGGCGCCTACTACCAGAAACGCGGTCAGTTCTCCATGGCGGCCACCGGTCTTTTGGCCGGCACCGCAACCACGATGGCCGTGGATGAAGAGGCAACGGCGCAGGCGATCGTCGACGCGCTCAACGAGATGCTCGAGGACGGCACCTATGATCGGCTGATGGAAGATTCGGGCGCGACCAAGGTCGATGCTTGGCCAAAGTGGTCAGGCAAGTTCGAGTATCACTACAACCCCGACTCCTAATCCGTTTTCTCCCTGTGGGCAGGAGGGCAATCGGCCCCCTGCCCACTTCAAGACATTGCCTTCCCTGAAGCAAGGCAACCTCAACATAAGGACTGTGTACGATGCAATGGAGCTGGGAATACTTCTTCCAATATCTCTTCAGCGGCTACATGGTCGAAGGGGTCTGGACAACGGTTTGGCTAGCTGTGGTGTCGATGATTATCGGCGTCACGCTGGGCGTCGTACTGGCTTTTATGAAAATGTCACAGACGGGCGTCCTGCGCGCATTCGCCAACACCTATATCTGGCTCTGGCGCGGCACACCGCTGCTGGTGCAGATGGTCATCATCTATACCGGTCTGCCGCAGGTGGGGATCAGGCTGGGGGTGATCGAATCCGCAATTTTGGCCCTGTCACTGCACGAGGGCGCCTATTTTGCTGAAATTGTCCGCTCGGGCATCTTGTCAGTGAGCAAGGGGCAAGAAGACGCCTCACGTGCGCTGGGAATGAAATGGGCGCAACGTATGCGCATCGTCATTCTTCCGCAGGCGACCCGCGTTATCATTCCCCCTTTGGGCAACCAGTTCAACCTGATGCTTAAAACCACATCGCTGGCCTCGGTCATCTCGATGGAAGAGCTGTTGCGCCACGCCCAGCAGCTTGCGCAGATCGAGTTCCGTGTGCTCGAAGTCTATCTGGTCGCTGCCTGCTGGTACATTCTGCTGACGACGATCTGGGGACAGATCCAACAGCGCCTCGAAAACCATTACGACAAACCCTTCGGTCCGGCCGGAAAACCGGAAGATCCAAAAGATGGTGGCAAGGACTCGCCGTTGAAGAACCCGCTGAAAAACCCCGTCGCGGACCAGATCTGACCGCCGCTTTCTACTGCCGCCTCTAAGGAGAACCGACATGGCCGACACGCCAACGATCACCCCCGTCGAAAAACCGCGCCAGTTGGGAGCGCCGATCGTAGAGATCAAGAACCTGGCCAAGGCCTTTCACGGTATCGAGGTGTTGAAGGACATATCTCTAACGGTCCGCCAAGGCGAGGTCATCGTGATCGCCGGACGCTCGGGTTCGGGCAAGTCGACGCTCCTGCGCTGCATCGACCATCTTGAAACGATCGACGGCGGGTCGATCGTCGCCTGCGAGCATCTGATCGGCTTTCGCAAGGGTCCGGGCGGCAAGCTGGTGCCGCTGTCGGACAAGCAGATCGCGATCCAACGCCGCGATCTGGGCATGGTATTCCAAAGCTTCAACCTGTTTCCACATCTCAGCGTGCAGGACAATATCACCGTTGGGCCGGTGAAGATCATGGGGGTGGATCGCGCCACTGCTGTGCGTGAAGCCAAAGATCTTTTGGCCCGCGTCGGGTTGCCCGAAAAAGGCAACGCCTATCCGTCGCAGCTTTCGGGTGGGCAACAGCAACGTGTCGCAATCGCGCGGGCTCTGGCCATGAAGCCCAAGGTGATGCTCTTTGACGAGCCGACGTCCGCGCTTGATCCCGAGATGATTTCAGAAGTTCTGGACGTGATGGTCGACCTGTCACGGCAGGGCATGACCATGATCGTCGTCACCCATGAAATGGGTTTTGCCCGGGCTGCCGCAGATCGCGTCGTGTTGATGCATGCCGGCAAGATCGTCGAGGAAGCAGACCCCGAGACTTTCTTCAACAACCCCAAGAGCGAGCACACGCAGCTTTTCCTGTCCAAGATACTTCAGCATTGAGGCAGATACGTGGGGTTGATACGTACAGTCTTGGGGGATGTGGCAGCCGGGGATGTCGGACTGATCCAGTTTCACGAGCATGTCCTTTTCGATATCGTGCCGCCCGGTGCGAACGGCGACCCTGCGGCGGAAATCCTGCCATGGGACCGCTTCCAGACCGACTATCTTTCGAACGTCAATCCGGCCAATGCGCATCAGATCGATGTGACCATTGCGGCGGCGGAACTGCGCGCCTTCGCTGCGGCAGGCGGAAGTCTGATCGTCGATCAGTCGGTTGCCGGTCTGGCGCGCGATGCCAGCGGACTGGCGGAAGCATCCCGCGCCAGCGGCGTGCATGTGGTGGCCGCGGCGGGCACCTATACCGCGCCCTTTCTTGACGCGGCACAGATCGCCATGACCACCGCCGAGATGGCCGATCTCTTTACCGCAGAGATCAAAACCGGACTTGATGACACACAGGTCCGCGCCGGCCTGATCGGTGAGATCGGCTGTTCCTGGCCGCTTGAGCCAGTCGAACACCGCGCCCTTCTGGCGGCAGCAGACGCGCAGCGCAGGACGGGCGCATCGATCAGCGTTCATCCTGGCCGCGACCCCGGTGCCTGCCCGCAGATCATCGACATTCTGGGCACCGCCGGGGCAGACCTGTCACGCGTCGTCCTGTGCCACATGGATCGCACCTATCCCGATGGCACTGGCGTCGCCGCCCTTCTGGATCAGGGCGTCTGCGTGGAGTGGGATTTTTTCGGCATCGAACAGTCCCATTACTGGATGGGGGATGTGGAACTGCCTACCGACCGAGGCCGTCTGCGCCTGATCGATGCGATGGTCGCGGCGGGTCATGGGGACCGCATCGTCATTTCCCACGACATCTGTACCCGCACCAGGCTGCGGCACTGGGGCGGGCATGGCTATGGGCATGTTCTGACCAATGTCGTGCCGCTCATGCGCCGCCTCGGATTCGATCCGGCGACAATACAAAACCTTGTACGCGACACGGCGTCGCGACTGCTTACCCTCAAGGAGTGATTTAATGACGAAAAGAATCCGGGGCACGTTTTCAGTGATGGTGACGGCATTCGATGGCAATGGCGCCGTTGATCTAAAAGCGATGGCGGCCTTTACTGAATGGCAAGTCGCAGAAGGCATCCACGGGTTGATACCGCTGGGCTCGACCGGCGAATTCCTGTCGATGACGGATGCCGAGCGTCACGATGTCGCCAAATGCGTGATTGATACGGTCAACGATCGGGTGCCGGTGTTCATCGGCACGGGCGCGGAATATACCGATGACGTGATCCGCTATTCCCAGCAGGCTGAGGCGCTGGGTGCCGATGGCGTGATGATCATTCCACCCTTCTACTCAACCCCGACCGAGGACGAACTGTTCGAACATTTCCGCCGCATTGCCGAAGCAATCACGATTCCTGTCATGCTTTACAACAATCCCGCGACGGCCAATATTGATTTGACACCCGCCATCGTGGCCCGACTTTCGACCATTCCCAGGGTCGATTACATCAAGGAATCGACGATGGATGTGACCCGTGTGCGCGACATCCTCGATCTGTGCGGCGACCGGATGACGGTGTTTGGCGGTATCATGGGCTATGAATCTTTCATGAACGGGGCAGAGGGTTGGATCGCCGTCGGCTCGAATTTGATGCCGCGCGAATTCTCGCGCCTGTTTGAACTGTCGGTGGATGAACAGGATATCGACGCCGCGCGTGCGCTTTATCGACAGATCCTGCCGGTGATCCGGTTGGTCGGCGGTCACCGCTACGTCGCCGCAACCAAGTCGGGGCTGGGGATGTTGGGTCATGCGGTTGGCAAGCCGCGTGCGCCGCGACTGCCTACGCCCGATGCCGAGATTGACAATGTCCGCGCGGCGCTGATTGCGGCGGGGATCACGCCACAGCAGACGGTCTGATCTTGTCACAAAATAATGGCCCCAAAACGAACCCAGCAGCCAGCAGCATGGATGGCTTCGGTTTTCGCTTCGATGGACAAAAGATAGACGCGTGCACGGGAGATAGTATTGCTGCGGCCTTGACCGCATCGGGCATCGCCCGGTTCCGCCGCACGATATCAGGAGAGCAGCGGGGCCTGTTCTGTGGCATGGGCGTCTGCAACGATTGTCTGGTCGAAGTGGACGGCGTGAGATCGCGCCGCGCCTGCATGACGCAGGTCGAACAGGGGATGGAAGTTTCCAGTCAGGATGACACCCGTTTGGGAACGCTGCGCGAAGCGCTGCCCGCCCTGCCCGAACAGCTTGAGACGGCGGATGTCTTGATCGTAGGGGCGGGGCCGGCAGGATTGACGGCTGCGCTTGAGTGTTGCCGGATGGGGGCAATTGTGATCGTGGTGGACGAGCGCGATGCTGCCGGTGGACAATATTTCAAACCCCGCAGCGAGGGCGCACGGCATATAGATGCACAAGATGTCCAGCACCGGGCAGGCAATGCGCTGAGGGCCGCGGCAACCGCCGCTGGAGTGCGCATATTGCAGCACCATACGGTTTGGTATGCACGCCACGACAAGGCTGCCAAGGACATGGGCGGTTTTGAGCTGCGCACCACCGGCACCGGCGGGCGGTGCCGCCTTTCCGGCAAGACACTGATCGTGGCCACGGGGGCCTATGAGCTGCCGGCCATTGTGCCTGGCTGGACACTGCCGGGGGTGATGACGATCGGCGCAGGCCAAACGCTGGTACGCCGCTATGGCGTGGCACCAGGCTCGCGGACTCTGATCGCGGGCAATGGACCGCTTGGCCTGCAACTGGCGGCAGAACTTACGACCATCGGTGGAAAGGTCGTCGCGGTTGCTGAGCGGTCGCAGTTACAGCCGGGAGGCGCGATGTTGCGGGCGGCGCTGGCAGCGCCCCGTCTGGTCGCTACCGGAGTCGGTTATCAGCTGCGTCTGCGGCGCGACGGAGTGCCGCTGTTGAATGGCTGGGAAGTGACCGGGATCGCCGCGAGCGGCGACGCCCTCGACGTTGATCTGTCACAGATCGGTGCAGCCGGTATGCGCCGGGTGCGCGCCGACGCAGTCTGCATGGGTGATGGTTTTGCCCCCCAAGCCGAACTGTTGCGGCTTCTGGGCTGCAGCTTCGAAATGAGGGACGGCGTGCCACGGCCAGTCCGGGACACGCAATGTGAAACCGACATTCCGGGCCTTTTCGTGGCAGGCGATGCCGGAGGGCTCGGTGGCGCACAACTGGCGCTGCAACAGGGGAAAACCGCCGCGCAGGCCGCATTGACCCGGCTGGGGCAGTCGGTCATGATCGACCCGAATATGACGGCCCGCGTGGCCCGGATTGGCAGGTTTCAATCCGCGCTTTGGCAGCTTTACAAAGCGCCGCCAGCCGATATCACCTCTGCCCCTGACGACTTACTGATCTGCCGTTGCGAATCCGTATCGTTGGGGCAGGTGCGCCATGCAATCGACGCAGGGGCACGAGACGCGGGTGCGGTCAAGCGCGCAACCCGCTTGGGCATGGGGCGTTGCCAGGGGCGTTACTGCACGCGGCCCTTGGTCGCACTTTTGCAGAAAGCCGGTCCTGCGGTCCGGGCAGATACGCTCTTTGCGCCACAACTGCCCGTACGTCCTCTGTCCATTTGCGCAGTGGCACTTGAAAAACCCGAATGGGCCGGTCACCGCGAAAGCAGCCCCGTCGCGCGCCCCGCGCCAAAGGACAAAACACCGTTGGGCCGCGAAACTGCTGATCTGGTGGTCATCGGTGCAGGTGTCACTGGTTTGGCGGCGGCACTGTTTGGCGCTCAAGCCGGAGCTTCGGTTATCTGTCTTGACCAGGGACGCCTGAGTGCCGAGGCCTCGGGCGGCAATGCCGGAAGCCTACATCTGCAGCTTCTTTCATGGGATTTCGGCAGCAAGGCCTTTGCCGGCGGCTCTGCCGCGCTGCGCACGTTGCCGTTGCAACAAGAAAGCATTGCGCTCTGGTCTCAGCTGCAAGACGAACTTGGCGGCGATTTCGAGATGGCTGTGACTGGCGGCATGATGGTGGCAGAAAGCCCTGACCAGATCGCCTTTCTGGAAGCCAAGGTTTCCGCAGAGGCCAGCGTTGATATCCATTCCGAAGTAATCGGTCCTGATCGCATCCGCGCGATCGCGCCTCATTTATCGGACCGCATCGTAGCTGCCGCCTGGTGTCCGGGTGAGGGCAAGATCAACCCCCTGCCCGCCTCGGCGAGCCTCGCCGCTGCGACCCGCGCAGCAGGCGCGTTGATCGAAGAGCTGGCCTCGGTGACGGGCATCGTGCAAGACGGCGATGGTTATGTGATCGAGACCGGGCGCGGTCAGATCCGCACGCGTCGGCTGGTGATCGCTGCGGGCGGCTGGTCAGCCCAGATCGGGCGTCATCTTGGCGTTGCTCTGCCAATCCGGGGCGCACCGCTCCAGATGCTGGTGACGGAGCCCGCGCCGCCACTGGTTCCATGCCTTCTGGCCCATGCAGACCGGCATCTGACGATGAAACAATCCCATAGCGGCACCATTATCATTGGCGGGGCGTGGCCTGCGGAAACCGGTCCCGCCGGACAGGCGCGGGTGCTGCCCGATAGCATTGAAGGCAACCTTTGGGTGGCCCAGCATACCCTGCCGGCACTGAGCGCTTTCAAGCTGGTGCGTAGTTGGGCTGCCATGAACATCGATATCGATGGCGCGCCTCTGTTGTCTGCAATACCGGGGCATCCGCGTGTCGTCGTTGCGGCCACGGCCAATGGCTATACTCTGGGCCCGCTGATGGGCCGCGAGGCCGCGGCGCTGGCGCTGGGTCGAGACTTACCTACGCGACTGCGCCCCTTCACACTAGATCGATTTGAAACCAGCTAACAAGATAGGACACAGCATGACAGAAGTTATCATCGAGGCAGGCCCCTTCACTTTCGGCGCACGGTTTGAAACCGAGGACGCGCCCGAAACCTGCCGCGCCTTCATGGCACGGATGCCTTATGAGGCTGAATTGGTGCATGTCCGCTGGTCGGGAGAAGGGGTCTGGGTGCCGCTCGGCGACTACGATTTCGGCGTCGGCTATGAGAACCACACAAGCCATCCCGCCCCAGGTCATTTTCTGCTTTATCCAGGCGGCATCAGCGAGACTGAAATCATTCTATGCTACGGGGGCATGGATTTCTCATCGAAGATGGGGCAACTGGCGGGTAATCACTTCATCACCATCCATTCGGGACTGGAAAATCTCCGCGCACTTGGCGAACGGGTACTGTGGAAGGGGGCACAGCCAGTGCGTTTTACGCTGAAGTGAAATATGGATGCCTCCTCCCCAAAAGCCGCAATGTGTCGTTATGATGCAGGTGAACCCGGGGCCGTCCACCGCATCAATTCAATCTCTCGGGCATTCGGTCCGAGAGCCGTCTCTGCCAGAAAATACATTTAAACGGTTCCGTTGCGTTTATGCAGCTGACCGGCAGGTTCGTTGTTTGCCAAGCGGCCCTGCTTGACGGCGTGTGATGTTTCGATTCCTTTGAGGGTGTTCTTCGCGGCCGCCAGAATTCGGGACCCACGCTTTGGTTTGAGCGGCTGTTTTAGAGTGCCGTGGTCGCCTTCTGGATGTTCGGTACCTGCTCTTCTGGCCTCTGCCGATTGCTTTACACGGCGAGCGCTTCTGCCAGGGCAAAGCGGGCCAGTTTGCCGCTGGCGGTCTTTGGCAGGCCATCAACCTCGATCCATTTTTTGGGCCGCTTGTAATCCACCAGCAGCGGTGCCAGGCTTCGGTTCAACTCGTTCGGTGCCAGCGTTACTCCGTCTTGTGGAACAACATAGGCCACCAGGCCCCGGCCGCGACCGGGGACGACCCCCTCGGCCACTGCAACTTCCCTTATGCTGGGAAGCCCAGCAATGATTGTCTCGATCTCTTCGGGATTGGCCCGATAGCCTTCCACATTGACCAGAGAGGCCAAACGGCCTTCATACTGGATGTAACCGTCCTGATCGCGCAGCGCCAGATCTCCGGTCAAAAACCATGCGCCGCGAACCGCCGCCTTGGTTGTAGCAGCATCATTCCAGTAACCCAGCATCAGGGCAGGATCCGAGCGATGCGTCGCGATGACGCCGATCTGATTGACGGAGACATTCTTCAGACCGGCATCCGGCGCCAGTATCGCCAGTTTTCGGCCGGGTGCCGGCTTTCCGATTTTACCCGGCTTCACCGCACAGTCCGCGCCGCTGTAAATCGGACTGGCAATTTCTGCCAGCTCATACCCGTCATAAATTGGCCGGCCGGTCACACTCTGCCATTCCTGCGTCACATGCGCCGGCAGAATTGCACCACTGGATACAGCTCTGGTCAGGCTCGGCATCGAATCGGCCTTCACTGTCCCGCTTTTCAGCGCAGTGATGAAGTGCGCCGGCATGGCCGCAACCACCGTGGCACCGGTCAGTTCCACCAGGATCGGCAGGGCCTGATCGAACACGCGCCGCAATTTGGGCGGTGACAGCAGGATCACCGCTGCGCCGCGGCACAAGGGATCCATCAATCCGTATCCGATGCTGCGTGCCCAATTATCCGCTCCGGTATGCAGGATACGGTCTTTCTGGGTCAGGCCAAGCCACTCGGTTTGCAACTGCCGTCTGCCCCACAACGCCCTGTGGGCGTGCAGCACGCCGCGTGGCGAGGCGGAGGTGCCATCGGTATAAATCAGATAGGCCGGGTCATAGGAATAGGTCCGCCCGTAAAGGCCCAGCGGACTTTGCGACAGAAACTGCAGATCATCCGGCCCGAAAATTTTCACCCCTGCGACCGGCGATGGCAGCCTGGTAGCCCCGTCATGCGCGATGAGGATGGGTTTGCAGTCCTTGGCAATATGGTCCAGCTCGCGTGTGCCCAGCCGGTCAGATGTCGGCACCGGCACAAACCCGCCGGCCAGACAGGCAAAAAACATGATCGGAAACCAGACACTGTTTCCCATCCGCAACAGCACCCGATCCCCCATTTTGATGCCGAGTGATTGCAGGCCGCTGGTCGTCCTCAACACCGCATCTTCCAATGTGGCGTAGGTCCACACATCAGATGGTTCGCGGCTGGTACCGTCGAACACCATCAGCGCGACATTATCCGGCTTGGACGCAGCCATCCGCCCAAGTGCATAAGCGGCAATGTTGAACCGTTCGGGGGTTTCGTCAGCAGGCTCCAAAAAACGCTCCAGGACGGTCAGCGATGCTTCCGATCGCCCGCTGCCCGGTTAACAGGTCGGGCCTGTCCATTGATGGCGCGGTTTGTGTCAAGCATAAGGCAGTGTCGGGATTCATCACCGGTCAGCGCGTCGGAACAGGTTCGTCGCCGCGATAATCGTAAAATCCGCGATTTGTTTTCCGTCCGAGCCACCCGGCCTCAACATATTTCACCAGCAGCGGACAAGGCCGGTATTTGCTGTCTGCAAGGCCTTCATAGAGCACCTGCATAATTGACAGACAGGTATCAAGGCCAATGAAATCAGCCAGTTGTAGCGGACCCATAGGGTGGTTCGCACCCAGCTTCAAAGCCGTATCAATCGCCTCGACAGACCCCACGCCTTCATACAGCGTATAAATCGCTTCATTGATCATCGGCATTAGAATTCGGTTAACGATAAAGGCCGGAAAATCTTCGGCCACGGTGATGGTTTTCCCCATCCCCTGAACGTATTTTTTAGCGGCCTCAAAGGTTTCGTCTTCAGTTGCAATGCCGCGCACCAGTTCCACCAGTTTCATGATGGGAACCGGGTTCATGAAATGAATTCCCATGAAGCGTTCCGGACGGTCCGTCGCAGCCGCAAGCCGGGTGATCGAAATGGATGATGTATTGGAAGCGATCATCGCCTCCGGTTTCAGGACCGGACAGAGCGCAGCGAAGATCTTGCGTTTGACGGTTTCATCTTCAGTTGCAGCTTCAATGGCCAGATCTACTTCGGCCAGACCTTCCATGCCTTTCGAGGCATGCAGCTTTGCCACTGCTGCATCGCGTTCCGCTTCGCTGATCTGGCCCTTGCTTAATTGCCGCCCCAGATTCCCGGTGATGGTCGCAAGGCCTTCTTCGATGCGGTCTTCGTAAATGTCATACATGTAGACATCATAACCGGACAGAGCACTGACATGGGCAATTCCCGAACCCATCTGGCCTGCGCCAATAATGCCTATGGATTTTATTTCAGTCATAGTTCTTTCCGGTCTCTGTCTTGTGGGAGCTAGGGACAGGACTGTGTTGCACCGCAGCAGAATTTGCAATCTGTTTTTTGTCGGCTCCGCCAGCATGATAGCCAAAAGCGTGCGCTACGGGAAGCCATGCCATTTGCCGGTAACAAGACCAACGCAAACCACCGAAACCCCAACTGAGGATCCGCCCGCTTGCCCCGGCCAAAATGGGCTCAGGCCGGTTTGTCGAGTTCTGCTTCCAGCTGTGGAAGCACCTCAAACAGATCGGCGACAAGTCCGTAATCGGCCACTTGAAAAATTGGTGCTTCTTCATCCTTGTTGATGGCGACGATGACCTTGCTGTCCTTCATGCCGGCAAGGTGCTGAATCGCGCCCGATATGCCGCAGGCAATATAAAGATCCGGCGCGACAACCTTGCCGGTCTGTCCGACCTGCCAGTCATTCGGGGCATAACCGGCGTCAACTGCGGCCCGTGATGCTCCAACAGCTGCTCCAAGCTTGTCGGCGACCGGCATGATCACCTCCTGGAATTTCTCTGATGAACCCAGGGCACGGCCACCGGAAATTATGATTCTGGCGGACGTCAATTCCGGACGTTCCGACTTGGATACATCTTCTCCGACATAGGACGACAGGCCAGGCCCCTCATCGCCGGATACGGGTTCAACAGACGCCGATCCACCCTCTTCAGCGACCGCAAAGGCCGCAGTTCGGATGGTGATGACCTTGATGGCATCGCGCGACTGAACCGTCTGGATCGCATTGCCGGCATAGATCGGCCGCTCGAATGTATCGGCACTGATAATTGCAGTGATATCGGAGACCTGCATGACATCCAGCAGTGCCGCCGCTCGCGGCATGATGTTTTTTCCATTGGTGGTATTGGCGGCCACAAGTGCCGTATAATCTCCGGCAAGTGAGACAATCAGCGCCGCCACCGGCTCTGCCAGCAGATGGTCATAGGCGGCGGCATCACAATGCAGCACCTTGTCCACACCGCTGATCCTGGCCGCATGCGCTGCCGCCTCAGCACTGCCACTGCCTGCAACCAGCACATGCAGGGGGGCACCCAGATCTGCTGCTGCGGTGATGGCGCGCAAAGTCGGGTCGTTGAGCGCGGTTCCGTCATGATCTGCTATCAGCAAAGTTGTCATTTCTCTGCCTTTCCTTAAAGTACGTTGGCTTCGTTGCGCAATTTGTCGACCAGTTCGGCCACATCGGCAACCTTGACACCGGCTTCCCGCTTCTGCGGCTCGACGGTCTTCAAAATGGTCAGGCGGGGTGTCATATCAACCCCGTAATCCGCAGCCGTTTTCATCTCAATCGGCTTTTTCTTGGCCTTCATGATATTCGGCAGTGACGCATAACGCGGTTCATTGAGACGCAGATCGGTTGTCACCACTGCCGGAAGAGTCAGTTTGACGGTCTGCAGCCCGCCATCAACTTCGCGGGTCACATCCATCTCGCCCTCGCCCAGCGACAGCACAGATGCGAAAGTGCCCTGGGACCAGCCCAGAAGCGCTGCCAGCATCTGTCCGGTCTGGTTGCAATCATCATCAATCGCCTGTTTACCGGCAATCACCAGGTCGGGCTTTTCCTCGTCGACGATTTTTTGCAGAATTTTTGCCACTGCCAGCGGTTCGACCAAGTCGTCATGTTTGACCAGAATGCCGCGATCAGCGCCCATTGCCAGAGCCGTGCGGATGGTTTCCTGAGCCTGCTGCGGACCGATTGAAACCACGACGATTTCACTGGCTTTACCGGCTTCGCGCAACCGCAAGGCTTCCTCGACAGAGATTTCATCAAACGGATTCATCGCCATTTTGACATTGGCCAATTCAACGCCCGATCCATCCGCTCTAACCCGGATTTTGACGTTGTAGTCCACCACCCGCTTAACGGGCACCAGTATTTTCATGATTGTCTCCAGAATGCGCGCTTATGTGCAGAATTTGCAGCGAACCTATCGGTGCCCCCTTACCCTGTCAACGATAGGGAACAACGCAATTTTGCAACGAATTCTCTCGTCAGGAAAGGTTCAGTCCGCGGTCGAATAAAGCCACCTCCCGGCGCTTCAGGAGAAGCACCAACGCAGCGCCGGTAATGAGTCCACCAATATGCGCCATCCACGCCACCTCACTGTCAACGGCGGCCACCAGATTGTAGACCTGCATCACAACCCAGGCACCCAGAACCCACATCGCCGATAATCGTAACGGAATGCGTCCCAGTGCCAGCACCCAGATTTTAACGCGTGGATGCAGGATAAGATAAGCCGCCACGACTCCGGCCACCGCACCTGAGGCGCCAATCAGCGGTGCTTCGGATGCGGCATTGAAAAATGCATGGGCGTAGCCGCCACCGGCGGCGCTGAGAAGATAGAAGAGCAAATATCTGAGATGACCAAGGGCATCTTCAATATTGTCTCCAAAGACCCATAAAAACAGCATATTGCCAAGCAGATGCATCCAGCTGCCATGAAAGAAGGCGTAGGATACCAGGGTCAGGTCCGCCGGAATGAATGCCAGATCCGGCGGCAGAACACGGGTTTCGAACAAAACCGATGGAATGATGCCGAAGACCGCCGCCAGAATGTCCGGCTGGCCTGCAGCAGCAGGCAGCTGGAACACCACAAATACGAAAATCGTGATGCTGATCAGCGACCAATTGACATAGGGTCGCGTCACATACCTCAAAGGGTTGCTGTCATAAAGCGGAAGAAACATGGGCGCCTGCCGAACTGATAATGAAGGACCGGCTCTGGCCCTGGAATTCAGTCTACACTTGTTGAACCATTTGCTGCGCGCAGCATTCGAAGCTTCGGATGCAAGGCTTCAGCGGTTTTTACCCGGAACCCACAACACATCCGCCTGTCCCTTATCATTGACCCAGCGCGCCGCGACAAACAGGAAATCCGACAGGCGATTCAGAAACTGGATGCCAAACGGGTTGACCGGTTCAGTCTCATCCGCCGCCAGCGCCACCGTCAACCGCTCGGCGCGCCGCGCGATTGTGCGGGCAAGATGCAGATGCGCAGAAGCCGCGCTGCCGGCCGGCAGCACAAAGGAGCGCAGCGGTTGCAGATCGGCATTCAGCGTGTCTATGTCGCTCTCCAGACGCTGCACCTGACTTTCGATGATACGCAGCGGCTCATAGCCCAGATCCTGGCCCGTATCCGGCGTTGCCAGATCGGCCCCCAGATCGAAACAGTCGTTCTGGATACGATTCAGCATCTCATCCAACTCGCCATAGACATGGTTGGTGTGCAGGCGCGCCATACCAATTGCCGCATTGGTTTCATCAACAGTTCCATAGGCAGCCACCCGCAGATCGTATTTGGCCCGGCGTTCGCCATTGCCAAGCGCTGTGGTGCCCTTGTCGCCGGTTTTGGTATAGATTTTATTGAGGATAACCATCTCAGCGCCTTTTCGAATCGTGCCTGAATATTTTGCCCAATTCAGCGCGAGGTAAAATAGAGAACGCTCATCAGGACCACAACAGCCAGCAATTGCAGGATCACCCGCCAGCGCATCAGCTTTTGCGACAGATTTGCATCGCCGCCCCGCATCATATTGTAGAGGCCAAGCAGAAGCACAATGGCGACGGCAGCCAGGGCCAGACCGATCAGTCCCTTGGACAAGAATTCCATGTTTCACCTAGAGCAGTTTTTGTGGTTGCAATCAATCTTTTCACAGGGGGTCGCCTGTCTACCGGTCGGCCCCATACCACAGCGATTTTTATATCACTGCAGGGTTCAAGATAACTTTGAAACAATCTAATTCATCCGGGCAATCGACAAATTCAGCACCGCTGCAAAGCCAACCCAGGCCACATAGGGAACCAACAGCAGACCGGCGAGCCGGTCCTGTCTTGCAAAGACAATCATCGTCGCGACGATTGCGACCAGAAGCGCCAGAATGATCGCCAGTCCGAGACCCGGGCTCTGCAGAAAGAAAAAGGCCGCTGACCAACTCACATTCAACACCAGTTGAGTGGCGAAAAACAGATAGGCTCTGCGCCGAGCCGGCTGGTTGGAGGGCCCCGGTTGCGCCCAGATTCGCCACAGCGCGTAACCCATCAGAACATAGAGCGTCGTCCAGACCGGAGCGAAAATCCAGTTGGGCGGATTGAAAGACGGCTTTGCAAGCCCAGCATACCAGGGCTCAAGGCCAGGCGTTGTCAGCACTGATCCCAGGGCGCCAGCCGCCAGACACAAAACTATGAACCCCGCCAGCACGATAGCGGATCTGCCAGTTCGCGGAACAAGGAAGACAGAATTGGTCATATATCAGGTTTCTCGATCTGCGCTCCGCGCCAGCAAGGCGCTAAGCGCGCGATGGCTGAGCACGCGTTTCAGGAACCCCATCGCATAGGTCGGGGTGGTGACATAATATCTGGGGCGCGGCCTGTCACTTTCCAGTGCATGAACCAGACGTTTTTGCACAGCCTCGGGCCCCAGCTTGAACTTTGAGGCGCCACCACGCTGCATCCGCACCAGCCGCTTGTGGTAAATCTCTTTGTGAACCGAAGCATCAATCCTGATTTCACGGTGAAACGCCTCAAGGGAATGCTCGACAAAGCGGCTCGCGATCGGTCCCGGTTCAATCAGGCTGACATGGATCCCGCTGCCCATCAGTTCCATACGCATTGTATCGGACAGCGCTTCAACCGCGTGTTTGGAAGCACAATAGGCTCCGCGATACTTCATCGACACCAGGCCAAGCACCGATGAGCACTGTACAATTCGGCCGGATTTGTTGAGCCGCATCGACGGGATCACCAACCGCGTCAATTCATGCCAGCCAAAAACATTCGTCTCGAACTGGTCCCGCAAGGCATGAACCGACAGGTCTTCAAGCGCCCCGCTCTGCCCGTAGCCGCCATTGTTGAACACCGCGTCAAGTCTGCCACCAGTGCTGTTCAGAATTGCGC
>TARA_R110002124_G_scaffold114535_59_pt1 | contig 18863 bp, 16 predicted proteins | sample TARA_R110002124 | Tara Oceans TARA_R110002124 (sample SAMEA4397445) | marine metagenome | biome: Polar Biome; feature: [SRF] surface water layer (ENVO:00010504); material: water (ENVO:00002006), including particulate matter (ENVO:01000060) such as... | depth 5 m | reverse complement strand
AACGCCCACCAGGGCGTTGGCAGGGTCGCCCGGCAGCAGCCGCAGCAGCGCAAACAGCACCACCGCGGCAAACAGCAATGACACCAGCAGAATGGCGGACCGACGAAGGATGTAGCGGAGAATGAGACGATCCTTTCGCCGGTTCGCAGCGGCCTAGTTGGCGGTCTTTTCAATGGCTGCGGCGTAGAACTGGGAGTTCAGGCCGTTGATCGGATAGCCGGTCACGTTGGATGCCGATACCACGATCTGCGGATACAGGTACAGCCAGTCGCTGGCAGCGTCCTCAGCAATGATCTTATTGGCTTCGGTCAGCTTCTCGGTCTGTTCCTCGATGCTCGCCGAGGCCTCCGACTGCTTGATCAGGTCGACAACCTCGGGGTTGTTGTAGCCCCAGTAAAAGTCCGGATTGCCATAGAACACGATGTCGCGGTGATTGACGTGCTCCTGCAGCGTCGCCTCGAAATCATGGGCCTGATACACCTTGGTGTACCATTCGTTGGCTGTGATGATCCTGATGTCGACCGTCACGCCGACCTTGGCCAGTTCGCTCTTGATGAACTCAGCAACCACCGGGTGAGGGTCATAATCGGGCGTATCGAGCGTAAAGCTGAAACCGTCCGGCAGGCCCGCCTCGGCCAGCAGCGCCTTGGCACTTTCGGGATCATAGGCATCAACAGCTGTCAGGTCGACATACCAGGGGTCGGTCGGTGGCACCATCGAACCGATCAGGCTGCCATACTCGCCCCAGATCGATTCCAGCAGCTTCTTGTCGTCGATGGCGCGGGCGACGGCCTTGCGCACCGTGACGTTGTCAAAAGGCGCCACGCGATCGTTGAACGCCAGGATTTCCTTGGTCGTCGACTGGCCCGCCGTCACGGTGAAGTCCGGATTGTCCTTGAACTGGGCCAGGGCATCGGGGCTCTGCACCGACGTCACGATGTCCACAGCCCCTGTCAGCAGGGCATTGTTCAGAGCGGTCGCGTCGGTGAAATAGTTGAATACCACGCCCGCATTGGCGGGTGCCGTGCCCCAGTAGTCGGGCGCCAGGTCCAGCGACAGGAATGAGCCCCGGCGCCAATCGGCCAGCTTGTAGGGGCCAGTGCCGTCTTCGGCATCGGTCAGGCTCGTGGCGGCGTCGTTGACGATCCACACATAGCTCAGATTATAGGGCAGCGAGATCGAGCGTTCCGAAAGAGTGACCACAACCGTCTGGTCATCGGGCGTATCGATGCCGGTGATGGTGGCAAGGCTCTTCTTGCGCGAACTTTTCGACGTCTCTGCCGTCACCCGCTCGATGCTGAACTTGACATCGGCGGCGGTAAGCGGATCCCCCGAATGGAAGGTGACGCCCGGCTGCAGTGTAAAGGTATAGGTCAGCCCGTCCTCGCTGACCGAATAGTCGGCGGCGAGCGCGTTTTCGACCGTGCCCTTGTCCGTCAGGGCGAACAGGGCTTCATAGACATTGCCATTGAAGGCTTCGTTGATGCCCTGTCCGGCGCCGGCAGTGTTGTCCAGGTTCTGCGGCTCGTACAGCGAGCCGATTTCAATGACGGCGGACGCGTCGCCGCTTCCCTGTGCCAGCACCGCAGGGCTTGCCGCGAGCATGGCCATCATGGCGACCGAGGCAACCAGGTTGCGGCTGCCGAACTGTCGGCGAGAAATGGCGCCGGTGAACTTCAAATTCTTGATCATTGCTTACTCCTGGATCGTGCCGCCCTGCGCGCATGGGCACAAAGCCGCCAGCCCGACATTGCTGCTGGGAACGGACCTTAGGACTATCTCTTTCTGCTGGAAAAGCCCACTGACGGCCTTGCGGGCGTGTTCCATTTTCCACCGCTCAGGCGCAACCGATCGCCACGGAATGCCAGACCTTTGATATATCCTTTCAGCGGCATGATTTCCGGGGATCGGCCCTTGTGGCCACCCCCTCCCCGGTCGATCTAGGGTACTCATGCCCCGATACTGCTTTGTCATATGAAGGATTTAGCCCCATGGTGAACGTCATCACCCGCCCCACCAAGGTCACCGCCAGCCTGCCAGCTGCAGGCCAAGGGGCTGTCCTGGCCCAGTCGGGGGCCGGCGCGAAGCTGGCCAATCTGGCCAGCGACGAGGGTTTTACCCCGCTCGAATTCATGGACGCCGCGCTCTCGGGGTGTCTCGTGCTCAGCGTGCGCATTGCCGCGCGCAAGCTCGGCTGGCTGGACCGGTTGAAGACCGTCAATGTGGAGGTCACCCATCACAAGGCCCATGACATGCCGTCGCGGGTGGAGGCCTTTGACTGCGCCTTCCAGATCGACGGGGACTTTTCCGCCGCCGAACGCGATGAACTGATTGCCCGGGCGCATGACCTTTGCACGGTCGGCAATACTTTCGAACAGGGCGCTGTTGTCCGCGACGTCCCCTTTGCCGGCATGGCACAGTAATGCCCAACATTCCCCAGCTCGACATTGCCGCCGCGACCGCGGACCAACTGGCCGCCCAGGACGAGGAACTGCGGCTGCGCGGTCGCATGACCAATATGAAACGTACCCTGCTCCATTCGCCCGTAGCGCTGCGGATCTATGGCGAATGGTTCACCCTGCGCGATGAGCTGCTGCCGGCACTGGGCGATCGCGCCATCTGGATATTCTGCCATGCGATCTCGCTGGCCACCCATAGTCCCGTCGCGATCGGCTTCATGCGCCGAGCCCTGATCCAGCGCGGAGACGACCCCGATGCGCTGGCCCTTGATGACACCGAAGCCCTGCTGGTTCGCGTCGGAACGGCCATCGCCCAGGATCCGCGATCGATCGCACCTGCTGACTGGCAGGCACTGCAGGCGCTCTACCCCGCCAAGACGCTGGTTGATCTGATTGCCTTTGCCGGGCAGATGGTTGCCACCAATGTCTTCACCGACGCTGTCGCCACCACACCCGACGCCGAGCTTGCTGCGTTCGCGCAGCCGGGGACCGACTGACCCCGCTCGACCAGGCTTCCCGATCCGGCACCTGGTCGCCTGGATACCCGGCCCATCGCGGTCGGGTACCGGCAAAACTCGCGGTCAGGGCCGGCGTCGGGCGGGCCCTTGATCGCGTACTAGCGATTGCCTGGCATTGCCACGCCTCCAATGCGCGGTCGCGGGCAGCAGAAATTCCGTCTTTACATATAATAGTACTTTATATAGCGTCCTCTCATCGCCGCAGGTGAATACACCGCAGCGACCATCTTTTTGGGAGGACATCGTGACCATCATCACCAAGCTTGCCATCGCGGCAAGCCTCGCTACCGCTTTGACTTCTGTCAGCATCGCTCAGGACAATCTCAAGGGCCTGGTCGTCGGCTTCAGCCAGATCGGCTCTGAGTCCGGCTGGCGCGCTGCCGAGACCTCGGTCACCAGGCAGCAGGCCGAGGAGCGCGGCGTCGACCTCAAGTTTGCCGATGCGCAGCAGAAGCAGGAAAACCAGATCAAGGCCATCCGCGGCTTCATCGCCCAGGGCGTTGACGCCATCATGGTCGCCCCCGTCGTCGCCACCGGCTGGGACGATGTGCTGACCGAAGCCAAGGAAGCCGAAATTCCGGTGATCCTGCTCGACCGTGGCGTGGATGCACCAGAAGATCTCTACCTGACCTCGGTTGCCTCGGATCAGGTCAAGGAAGGCCGGGTTGCCGGCGAATGGCTGGTGGGCGCCGTGGGCGACGACGACTGCAAGGTCGTCGAGCTGCAGGGCACCGTGGGGTCGACCCCCGCCATCAACCGCAAGCAGGGCTTCGAGGAAGCCATCGCCGGCCACGACAACATCACCATCGCCCGCAGCCAGACCGGCGACTTCACCCGCTCCAAGGGCAAGGAAGTCATGGAAGGCTTCATCAAGGCCGAGAATGGCGGCGCCGACATCTGTGCGGTCTATGCCCATAATGACGACATGGCCGTTGGCGCCATCCAGGCGATCAAGGATGCCGGCCTCAAGCCCGGCACCGACATCAAGGTGGTCTCCATCGACGCCGTGCCGGATATCTTCGCCGCCATGGTGGCCGGCGAAGCCAATGCCACGGTCGAGCTGACGCCCAACATGGCCGGCCCGGCATTCGACGCGCTCTCGGCCTATCTTGCCGATGGCACCATGCCCGAGAAGTTCATCATCACCGAGTCCAAGCTCTATACCCCGGATGACAATCCGCAGGGCGAGTATGACACCCGCAAGGGTCTGGGCTACTAACTAACGAGATAGGCGACCAATGGCTGGTCGTAGGCCCCGATCTGCCTCCCTCCCCCTTGCGGGGAGGGAGTGAGGGTGGGGGTTTTGGGCTGTCAGCAAACTCTGACGTCGTCAGGCCGTGGGCGTCGCAGCACCCCCACCCCTGATCCCTCCCCACAAGGGGTGAGGAGACGACTGAGAACGCAGTAGCCGGAAACGGGGGAGATAGCGACCATGGCCGACAGCCAATATGTGCTCGAAGCACGCGGCGTCACCAAGATCTTCGGTGGCCACACGGCGCTCGACGCCATCGACTTCGGCCTGCTCGGCGGCGAGGTTCATGCCCTGCTCGGCGAGAATGGAGCCGGCAAATCCACCCTGATCAAGATTCTGACCGGCGCTTATCAGCCCGATGGCGGCGCCGTGCTGGTCGATGGCCAGCCGGTAGCGCTCGACAACCCGCTGCACGCCCAGACCCATGGCATTGGCACCGTCTATCAGGAGGTCAATCTGCTGCCCAACCGCTCGGTGGCGGAGAACCTTTATCTGGGCCATCAGCCGACCCGCTTCGGCCTGGTCGATCATCGCAGGATGGAAGCCGATGCGCGCGTCTTGCTGACGCGCTACGGCCTCGATCTCGACCCCGGCAGCGACCTGGGCAGCCACTCGGTCGCCGTGCAGCAGATCGTGGCCATTGCCCGCGCCGTGGCGCTGTCGGGCAAGGTGCTGATCCTGGACGAACCCACCGCCAGCCTTGATCGCAACGAGGTCGAGCGGCTGTTCGAGGTTATCGGCGAACTCAAGCGCTCGGGCCTGGCCATCATCTTCATCACCCATTTTCTCGACCAGGTATTTGCCATTGCCGACCGCGTGACGGTGCTGCGCAATGGCCAGCTGGTGGAAACCCGGCTGCTCGACAGCCTCAACCGCACCGATGTGGTACGGCTGATGCTGGGCAAGGACATCGCCTTCAATGGCGCCACCGATCTCGAACCCGATGCGGCGCATGGCGAGGTGCTGCTCGATTTCAGCGGCTATGGCCGCAAGGGAGCGGTACACCCGTTCGACCTGACCATTCACAAGGGCGAAGTGATCGGCGTGGCGGGGCTGTTGGGCTCGGGCCGCACCGAGCTGGCACGCATCATGTTTGGCGCCGATCCGGCCGATCAGGGCAGCGTACGCGTAGGCGGCGCGCTCAGCTCGATCCGCAATACGACCGAGGCGATAAGCCACCGTTTCGGCTTTTGTCCCGAAGACCGCAAGGCCGAGGGCATTTTTGGCGACCTGTCGGTGCGCGAGAACATCGTCATTGCGTTGCAGGGCAAGCTGGGCTGGTTCCGCGCGCTCAACCGCGACGAGCAGCTCGAGATCGCCGGCCGTTTTGCTGAATCGATGGATATCCGCGCGGCCTCGCTCGACATGCCGGTCAAGCTGCTCTCGGGCGGCAACCAGCAGAAGGTGATCCTGTCGCGCTGGCTGGCGACCGATCCGGCCTTCCTGATCCTGGATGAACCTACGCGCGGCATCGACGTGGGTGCCCACGCCGAAATCGTGCGCACCATCAACCGGCTGCGCGACGACGGCATGGCCATGCTGGTGATCTCGTCCGAGCTCGACGAGGTCGTTGCCTATAGCTCACGCATCGTGGTGATGCGCGATCGTGAAATGGTCGCCGAATTGCGCGGCAGGAATATCAATCCCGGAGTTATCGTGCAGGCTATCGCCAACCATCCTGACGAGGCAGTGTCATGAGACGCCTTCGCCCCGAGCGCCTCGCCAATCCGCAATTCCTCGCCCTGATTGGTGTGCTGCTGCTGAACTGGGTGCTGTTTCCCGGCTTCTTCAATGTCACCTGGCAGGACGGTCGCTTCTTCGGCAGTTTCATCGACGTCCTCAACCGCGGCGCTCCGGTGGCGATCCTGGCGGTGGGCATGACCGGCGTCATCGCCACCAAGGGCGTCGACCTGTCGGTGGGGGCGATAATGGCCGTGTGCGGCGCGGTCGCGGCCACCATGGTGGTCGCCGGCTACCCCACGCCGATTGCGGTTCTGGCGGCGCTCTCGGTCGGCACACTGTGCGGGCTGTGGAACGGCTTTCTTGTGGCAATCCTCGATATCCAGCCGATCGTGGCGACGCTGGTCCTCATGGTGGCGGGACGCGGCATAGCCCAGCTGATCACCGAAGGATCCATCGTCACCTTCAACGATCCCGCGCTGATCTTTATCGGGACCGGCTCGTTCCTGGGTCTTCCCATGGCGGCGGTAATTGCCGTGGTCCTGATGGCACTGGTGACGCTGGTGGTCAGGCGCACGGCCATTGGCCTGTTCGTCCAGGCCATCGGCGTCAACCGCGCCGCCGCCTCGCTGGCGGGCATACGCAGCAGGATGCTGCTGATGCTGGTCTATGCTCTTTCCGGTTTCTGCGCGGCCATCGCCGGCATTGTGGTTGCCGCCGATATTCGCGGTGCCGACGCCAACAATTCCGGACTTTGGCTTGAGCTCGACGCCATCCTGGCTGTGGTCATCGGCGGCACGTCGCTGCTGGGCGGCAAGTTCTCCATCCCCATGGCGGTCGTGGGCGCGCTGATCATTCAGGCGATGAACACCGGCATCCTGGTGTCGGGCTTTCCGCCGGAGTTCAACCTGGTGGTCAAGGCCGGGATGATCATCCTGATCCTGCTGATCCAGTCGCCCTTCGTGCGCCTGCCGTTTCCGCGCCGTGTCGCAACTCCCAACAAGGCGGTTCCGAAATGAAGCGCAGCCTGCGTCCCCTCGCCGCCACGGCGGTTATCTTCGTCATCGCCTATGCCATGAGCGTATTGCAGTTTCCCAATATGCTCTCGACCCGAGTGCTGGGTAATTTTCTGACTGACAACGCCTTTTTGGGCATCACCGCGGTCGGCATGACCTTCGTGATCATCTCGGGTGGCATCGATCTGTCGGTGGGCGCGGTGATCGGCTTCACCGGCGTGCTGATCGCCGTGCTGGTGAGCTGGATGGGCTTTCACCCGCTGGTGGCTTTCGTCATCGCGCTCGGGGTGGCGGGACTGTTCGGCGCGGCGATGGGCTTTACCATCCACTATCTGCAGGTGCCGCCCTTCATCGTGACGCTGGCGGGCATGTTCCTGGCGCGCGGCGGCGCGTCGATCATCACCCAGGATTCCGTTCCCATCCGGCACGAGTTCTACGACACGCTGGGCGACCTGATGATCCGCCTCCCCGGCGGCGGGCGGCTGAGCTTTATCGGCATGGTCATGATTGCGGTGTTTCTGGGGGGCGCCCTGCTGGCGCACCGCACCAGGTTCGGCTCTTATGTCTATGCGCTGGGCGGCAACGCCGTTTCAGCTTCGCTGATGGGCGTGCCGGTGGCGCAGACGACAGTGCAGATCTATATGCTCTCGAGCATGCTGGCGGCCTTGGCAGGCATCGTGTTCTCGCTATACACCTCCGCAGGCTATCCGCTGGCTGCGGTCGGCGTGGAGCTGGACGCCATCAGCGCGGTGGTGATCGGCGGCACGCTGCTGACCGGCGGATATGGTTTCGTGCTGGGCACATTTGTCGGCGTCATGCTGCTGGGCCTGGTGCAGACTTACATCATCTTTGACGGTACGCTGTCGAGCTGGTGGACCAAGATCGTCATTGGCGTGCTGCTGTTCCTGTTCATCGTGCTGCAACGCATCATATTCGCGGCCTCCACCCCTGGAGAAAAGTCGCCCGAGAAGGCATAGAATGATCGAAGCAGGCAGCCTTATTCGCTCGTTGTCCGGGCGACCCGCTGCACGGAACTTCCACACTTTCGTCATCAACGAGATCGGCCTGGGAATCGTCACCGGTCAGTTCCCGGTCGGCTCGATCCTGGCCAATGATGCGGTGATGATGGAAACCTACGGGGTCTCGCGCACGGTGCTGCGCGAGGCGCTCAAGACGCTTGAAGCCAAGGGCATGGTGGAGGCGCGCCCCAAGGTTGGTACGCGGGTGACGCCGACCAGCCGCTGGAGCTTTTTTGATCCCCAGGTGCTGAGCTGGCACTTCTATGCCGCGCCCGATCGCCGCTTCTTCGAGAGCCTGTTCGATGTCCGCGGTGCGCTCGAAGGCCGCGCCATCGCGCTGGCCAGCACGCGCCGCACGGCCGAGCATGTGCGGTTGATGAAATACTGGCTGCACCAGATGGATCTCGCCGATGGCAACCTTGAGGCGCACGGTCTGTCGGCCCTCGAAATCCACCGCACCATTGCCGAAGCCTCGGGCAATGCCCTGCTCCGCTCGGTGACCGGCATAGTCGAGCTGACCCTGGCGCTCGCGCTCAAGTCGCTCGACGCCCAGAGCACACCCCCCTATTGCCAGGCTTCGCTGGCAGCCCATGCCGAGCTGGTTTCAGCCATTGAGGCCGGCAACGTCGAAGCGGCCGGCCGCGCTGGCGATGCTGTAAGCCAACTCGACAATGCTCGCGCCGCAACGCTGCTGTAGCGCCGGCTCACCGCTCCCCCGCGTCCAAACTTATGACATTCTTATGCCGGGCGGCCGCCTTCCGAATGGAAGTTTGATGGCCTGAACGCGCATGACAGCACTCCATTTTGGAGATTTTGCCATGCTTGATGTTCTCTTCGTCCTTTTAGGCGCCGGCATGCTGGCGGCCCTGGCCGCCTACGCCGTTGCGCTGAACCGGTTGTGAGCGCGCCATGCTGTTCATCGCCTTCCTCATCGCCTTCGCCCTGGCCATTTACCTGCTCGTGACGCTGCTGCGTCCCGAGCGGTTCTGAGCGCATCGGAGAATTCTCATGACCTTTACCGGATGGCTGCAGATCGCCCTGGTGCTGCTCGCAGTCCTGGCCCTGGCCAAACCGCTCGGCCTTTACATGGCCCACGTCTTTGCCGGGGAGCGGACATTCCTCTCCCCCGTGCTGCGTCCGCTCGAAGCGGGCTTTTATCGCCTGGCCGGTCTGCGGGCCGATCAGGAGCAAGGCTGGCTAGCCTACGCCTTCGGCGTCCTCGCCTTCAGCCTTGCCGGCTTTCTGGCCCTGTTTGCTGTCCTGCGCCTGCAGGGCTTTCTGCCGCTCAATCCGCAGGGCTTTGCCGGGCTCGCGCCCGACCTGGCCTTCAACACCGCCGTGAGCTTTGTCACCAACACCAACTGGCAGAACTATGGCGGCGAAACCACTATGAGCCATCTCAGCCAGATGGCCGGGCTGACGGTACAGAACTTTCTCTCGGCGGCCACCGGCATCGCCGTTGCCGTCGCGGTCACCCGCGCCTTCATGCGCTCGAGCGCCGGTGCCATCGGCAATTTCTGGGTCGATATGACCCGCGCCACGCTCTACGTGCTGCTGCCGCTTGCCATCGTCGTGGCCATTGCCTTCGTCGCATTGGGCCTGCCGCAGAGTCTGGACCCCAGCTTCGCCGCCACCACGCTCGAAGGTGCGCAGCAGACCATCGCCATCGGGCCCGTCGCCAGCCAGGAAGCTATCAAGCAATTGGGTACCAATGGTGGCGGCTTCTTCAACGTCAATGCGGCCCATCCGTTCGAGAATCCCAACGCCTTCGCCAACTACCTCAACATCATCGCCATGCTCTCTGTCTCGACGGCGCTGGTCTATGCCTTTGGCCAGCTGGTCGGCAACCGCCGCCAGGGCTGGGCGCTGATCGCGGTGACCTTCGTGCTGCTGCTGGTGGGCACCGGCGCCATCTATTGGGCCGAGACTGCCGGCAATCCACTGCTGCAGGCCGTGGGTGTCGATCCGGCCCTGGGCAATATGGAAGGCAAGGAAGTCCGCTTCGGCCAGGCCATGACGGCGCTCTATGCCGCCGTCACCACTGGCCTGTCCGATGGCGGCGTCAACGCCATGCATTCCTCGCTCACCCCCTTGGGCGGCATGGTGCCGATGTTTTTGATCCAGCTGGGTGAAGTGCTGCCCGGCGGCGTCGGCTCGGGGCTCTACGGCATGCTGGTCTTTGCCATTCTGGCGGTCTTTGTGGCCGGGCTGATGGTGGGGCGCACGCCCGAATTCCTCGGCAAGAAGATCGAGGCGCGCGAGATGAAGCTGGCCATGCTGGCCATCCTCATCCTGCCTTTGGTGATCCTGGGCTTTACCGCCGTGTCGGCCGTCGCGCCCTTCGGCGTGGCCGCGATCACCACGCCCGGCCCGCATGGCCTGAGCGAAATCCTCTACGCCTACAGCTCGGCCGCGGGCAATAATGGCTCGGCCTTTGGCGGTCTTTCGGGCAATTCGCCCTGGTACAACACGACCCTGGCCATCGCCATGCTGCTCGGGCGCTTCGCCTATATCGTGCCGGTGCTGGCCATTGCCGGCTCGCTCGCGGCCAAGCCGCGCCTGCCGGGCTCCTCAGGCACCTTCCCCACCGATCGTCCGCTCTTTGTTGGCCTGCTGATCGGCATCATTCTCATCATGGGCGGGCTGCAGTTCTTCCCCGCTCTGGTTCTTGGACCCATCGTCGAGCACTTCGCCATGCTTGCCGGTCAGAGCTTTTAGGACCCTTATCCCATGTCCAGTTCAACCAAACCCATCTCCATCTTCAGCCCCGCCATCATGCTGCCGGCCCTGCGCGACGCCTTCCTCAAGCTCGACCCGCGCCAGCTGATCGGCAATCCGGTGATTTTCGTCACCGAGATCGTCGCCGCCCTGGTCACGGCCATCTTCATCCAGGATTGGCTGACCGGCCGGGCCGGCACGTCGTTCTCGGGCCAGATCGCCCTCTGGCTCTGGTTCACCGTGCTGTTTGCCTGCCTCTCGGAAGCCGTTGCCGAAGGCCGCGGCAAGGCCCAGGCCGAAAGCCTGCGCCGCTCCAAGACCGACCTGATGGCCAAAAAGCTGCTGTTCCCCGAAAAGTCTGGCGATCACGCCAGCCAGCTCATCCCGGCATCGAGCCTGCAGCTGGGCGATATCGTCATCGTCGAGACCAATGACATCATCCCCGGCGATGGCGAGGTCATCGAAGGCATCGCCTCCGTCAACGAAAGCGCCATCACCGGGGAATCGGCCCCGGTGATCCGCGAAGCCGGCGGCGACCGCTCGGCGGTGACCGGCGGCACGCAGGTGATCTCCGACTGGCTCAGGATCCGCATCACGGCCAAGCCCGGCGACAGCTTCGTCGACCGCATGATCGGCCTGATCGAGGGCGCCAGCCGGCAGAAGACCCCCAATGAGATTGCCCTCTCCATCCTGCTCTCCGGGCTGACGCTGGTGTTCCTGATCGCCGTCGTGACGCTCTATGGCCTGGCCCTCTATGCCGGCGCCGACCTGTCGGTGGCGGTGCTCGCCGCACTGCTGGTGACGCTGATCCCCACCACCATTGGCGGCCTGCTCTCGGCCATCGGCATTGCCGGCATGGACCGGCTGATCGGCTTTAACGTCATCGCCACCTCGGGCCGGGCGGTCGAGGCGGCAGGCGATGTCGATACCCTCCTGCTCGACAAGACCGGCACCATCACCTTCGGCAACCGCATGGCGTCCGAATTCGTCCCCGTCGGCGATGTCAGCGAAGGCGAACTGGCCAATGCCGTGCTGCTGGCCAGCCTCGCCGATGAAACCGCCGAGGGGCGTTCCATCGTCGCCCTGGCGCGTGCCGATTATGGCGTCTCCGAACCCGAGACAACCGGGGCGCCCGAATATATTGCCTTTTCCGCCCAGACGCGCCTGTCCGGTGTCGATGTCTCCGGTCGCCGCATCCGCAAGGGCGCTGTTGACGCGGTGCTGCGCTTTGTCGGCCTCGACAGGACCGAGGCCAGCGCCGATTTCACCAGGGCGGTGGAAGCCATTGCCCGCTCCGGTGGCACGCCGCTGGCCGTGGCCGAAGACGATCGCCTGCTCGGCGTGGTCCATCTCAAGGATGTGGTCAAGCCCGGCATCAAGGAGCGTTTTGCCGCCCTGCGCGCCATGGGCATCAAGACCGTCATGGTCACCGGCGACAATCCCATAACCGCGGCGGCCATTGCCTCTGAAGCCGGCGTGGACGATTTCCTCGCCGAAGCTACCCCCGAGCAGAAGCTGGCCTATATCCGCAACGAGCAGGTCGGCGGTCGCCTGATCGCCATGTGTGGCGATGGCACCAATGATGCGCCGGCCCTGGCGCAGGCCGATGTCGGGGTTGCCATGCAGACCGGGACCCAGGCAGCCCGCGAGGCAGGCAATATGGTCGATCTCGATTCCAGCCCCACCAAGCTCATTGAGATCGTCGAGATCGGCAAGCAGATCCTGATGACGCGCGGCGCGCTGACCACGTTTTCGATCGCCAATGACGTCGCCAAATATTTCGCCATCATCCCGGCGCTGTTCGTGGCCACCTATCCCGGGCTGGGTGCCCTCAACGTCATGGGGCTGACCTCGCCGCAGTCAGCCATCCTCTCCGCGGTGATCTTCAATGCGCTGATCATCGTCGCGCTGATCCCGCTGGCGCTGCGCGGCGTCAAATACCGCCCGGTCGGCGCGGCGGCCCTGCTTTCGCGCAACCTGCTCATCTACGGCCTGGGCGGCCTCGTCGCCCCCTTCATCGGCATCAAGCTGCTCGACATGGCCGTTACGGCGCTGGGGATTATCTGATCAACAGCCCCCTCTCCCCTGAGGGGAGAGGGCCGCTTGCGGCAATCTCACTGAATAGGAAAATATCATGCTCAACCAAATCCGCCCCGCCATCGTCATGACGGTCCTCTTCACGCTGCTCACCGGCCTGCTCTATCCTCTGGCCATCACCGGCATCGGCCAGCTGGCCTTTCCCACCCAGGCCAATGGCAGCCGCATCGAACGTGACGGCGCCCTTGTCGGTTCCGCCCTCATCGGCCAGGACTTTACCCAGCCCGGCTATTTCTGGTCCCGCCCCTCCGCCACGGGCCCGGAACCCTATAACGCCGCCGCGTCCAGTGGCTCCAACTATGGCGCCACCGATGCCAGGCTGGTCGAACGGGTGGCCGACGCCGTCGTGAATCTGGGGGGCCCAGCCATCGCCGCCGACGCCGCCACGACTTCCGCATCGGGTCTGGATCCCGACATCTCGCCGGCCAATGCGCGCCAGCAGCTGGCCCGCGTCGCGGCGGCGCGCGCCATGCCGGAGGCCGATCTGCAAACCCTGCTCACCCGGATGACGGCAGCCCCGATACTGGGTATATTCGGCGAGCCGCGGGTCAATGTTCTCGCGCTCAATCTGGCGCTGGACGCATCTGCGCCCCTGGCGAGGTAGCATGGATCGCCCCGACGAACAGCTTCGACCCGACCCCGTCGCGCTGCTGCAACTGGCATCACGCGAGGGGCGCGGCAAGCTCACCATATTTCTGGGCATGGCCCCCGGCGTGGGCAAGACCTATGCCATGCTCGAGCGCGCCCGCGCCCTGCAGGCCAAGGGCGTCGATGTTGTGGTGGGCCTGGTCGAGACCCATGGCCGGAGCGAAACGGCAGCCCTCGCGGCCGACCTCGAAACCTTGCCGCGCTTGGGCGGCGGAAGCGCCTATGGCGCCTTCGATCTGGACAGCGCGCTCAATCGCCACCCGCAGCTGCTGATCGTGGACGAACTGGCCCATTCCAACCCGGCCGGCGCCCGTCACCCCAAGCGCTACCAGGATATCGCCGAGCTCATCGCCGCAGGCATCAATGTCTGGACAGCGCTCAATGTCCAGCACCTGGAAAGCCTCTCCGATCTGGTCGCCCGCATTGCCGGCGTGCCGGTGCGCGAGACGGTGCCCGACGTGGTGCTCAAGAGTGCCGACGATATCGTGCTGGTTGACCTGCCGCCCGATGAACTGATCGAGCGGCTCAAAGCCGGCAAGGTCTATCTGCCCGACAATGCCGACCGGGCGCTCACCGGCTTCTTTACCCCCGCGACCCTCACCGCCCTGCGCGAGCTTTCATTGCGCCGGGCCGCGGACCGCGTGGACGACCAGATGGTCGATCTGCTGCGCCAGAGCGCCATTGAGGGCCCCTGGGCAACGGGCGAGCGCCTGCTGGTCTGCGTTGGGCCCGACGAGATATCGGACACCGTGGTGCGCGAGGCCAGCAGGCTGGCGTCGGGCCTCAATGCGCGCTGGCTGGTGCTCTCGCTCACCAATCCGCATGGCCTGCCACCCGACGCGGATGCCAGCGCCCGGCTCGAAACCACGCTGCAACTGGCCGAACGCCTCGGCGCCGAGACCAGACGGGAGGTCGCAACCGATTTCGTCGCGGCCATTCTGCGGGCCGCCCGGCGCGAAAACATCACCCAGATCGTCATCGGCCGCAGCCGCCGCCGGCCCCTCTGGCGCCGTTCCCTGCCCGATGCCCTGCTGCATCAGGCCGGCGACGTCGGCATCCACGTGGTTTCGGCCAAGGACGCCAAACGCGTGCTCGCTCCGCGCCGCCGGACATTGCCCGAATGGGCGCTGATCCTGGCGACGCCGATAATCGCCGTCGGCGCCACGACGCTGTTGGGCTTTGGCCTGTCGGCCATCGTGGCGTTGCAGAACCTCTCCATGCTCTATCTGGCCGGCGTGCTGCTGTCGGCGGTGGTCGCCGGGCGCTTTTCGGCGCTGCTCGCCTCGGGCCTGTCATTCCTGGCCTATAATTTCTTCTTCATCGCGCCGACCGGCCGGCTCACCATTGCCCGGCCTGAGGAAGTGCTCTCGCTGGTGATCTTTGTCGGGGTCGCGATGGCTTCCGGGCAGCTGGCGGCGCGCCTGCGCCTCAGCATTGACCGCGCCCGGCAGCAGACACGCCAGGCCCAGACCCTGCTCGATTTTGCCCGCAAGATGGCCGGCGCCTTTGGCCGCGATCAGGTGCTCGACGCCATGGCCAGCCATATCCACGCCGCGCTGGGTTATGCCACCGTCGTGCTGGCCGCCGATGCGGCGGACGATCTGGTGCTTGCCGCCGCCTGGCCGCCGGATCAGGAGCTCGACACGGCAGCGATGACCGCCGCGCTCTGGGCGCGGGACAAGCGCGAGCCGGCCGGTCTGCTGACCGGCACGCTCCCCCAGGTGCCCTATCTCTTCCGCCCCGTCCGTTCCGGGCAACGCGTGCTTGCCGTCCTCGGCCTGCGCCCCAGTGCGGGGCAGTTCCCCATCAGCGACGAGGAACAGCGGACACTCAGCGCCATTATCGAACAGTCCGCCATTGCGCTGGACCGGGCCCAGCTGGCGCGCGAGAACAACATGGCCTCGATCGCGCGCGAAGGCGAAAAGGTACAGTCCGCGCTGCTGTCTTCGCTCTCGCACGATCTCAGGACGCCGCTGGCCAGCATTACCGGGGCGGTGACCAGCCTGCGTGAGCTGGGTGAGCGCCTGCCGGCCGCGACAAGGGCCGATCTGCTGCTCTCGATTGAGGAAGAGGCTGGCCGTCTCAACCGCTTCGTGGCCAATCTGTTTGAAATCACCCGCATCGAATCCGGTATGCTCAAGGCCAGGCGTGAGCCCGTTGCTGTCGGCGACGCCATTGCCTCTGCGGTCAGCCGGGCCCGCCGGCTGCATGCTGAACTGGTCGTGGAAGTCAGCCTGGCCGATCCGGCTCCCAGCGCCAGCGCCGATTTCGCGCTGCTCGAACAGGTGCTGTTCAATCTGGTGGACAATGCCGCCAAATATGCGACAGGCCAGCCCGTCAGCATCTATGCGCGGACCGAAGGAGACGCGGTGATCATCAGCATAACCGATCAGGGCAAGGGCATTCCCCAGGCCGATCTGGAGCGGATCTTTGAGAAATTCTATCGCCGCGCCAAGGGCGACGGGCGCCAGGCCGGCACCGGCCTGGGGCTGGCTATCGCGCGGGGTCTGCTGACCGCCATGGGCGGCACCATCACGGCGGAAAGCCCGGCAGTGCGGCGCCGCGGCACGCGCTTCGTCATCCGCCTGCCGGCTGCCGGTGGATCGCGGCCATGAAACCCCGCATCCTGGTGGTCGATGACGAGCCGCAGATCCAGCGCTTCCTGCGCCCCGCACTTGAAGCCTGCGACTTCGAGGTCGAAACCGCCGATACGGCCGCCCTGGCCAAACGCCTGGCCGCCACCCGGTCCCCGGCGCTGATCGTGCTCGATCTGGGCCTGCCCGATGGCGATGGCAAGGATGTCATCGTCGCCGTGCGGGCGTTTTCCCAGGTGCCCATCATCGTGCTTTCCGCGCGCGACCAAGAGATCGAAAAGATCGCCGCCCTCGATGCCGGCGCCAACGACTATATCGAAAAGCCCTTTGGCATCGGCGAGCTGCTGGCCCGGGTTCGCGTCGCGCTGCGCCACAGCGACGTGCCGGCGGTCCCTCAGGGGTCCCAGCAACTGGGCAGGGTCGAGCTGGACCGCGACCGCCGGCTGGTCCGCGCCGATGGCGCCCCGGTCCACCTTACCCCCAAGGAATATGACCTTTTGGTGCTCCTCGCCGATCACGCGGGCCGCGTCGTCACCCATGGCCAGGCGCTGCAGCAGCTTTGGGGACCTGCCCATGCCCATGACACCCAGTATCTGCGCGTGCTCGTCGCCCAGCTCCGCGCCAAGCTCGCCGACACCACCGAACCGCGACTGATCGAGAACGAAACCGGCGTAGGCTACCGCCTGTCCACCGAGCCCCCCTGAAACGGATCCCGCCCCCCTGCCCGGACGCGTCACCGGCGTCCAGCTGATCTGGGACAATGAGGACGGGTCGCGCATCAGCAAACTGGTCCGCGCCGGTCTATGCCACCCCTGTGGCTCAAGAGCGATCACCTGATCGTCAGGAGCTGATCGCCGTCAAACCCGCAATTCAGCCAGGCGTCCGGGGCGTTCTGGCTGAATTCATCAACCGGTTCGCGCGCAACCGCGTCAATCGACGTCGTAAACCGCGTCAGCCGGTGTGGCGAGCAGCCGTTCGGCCATCTCCTGCTTGAGATAGGTCAGTCGGGCATTGTCGGCGTCCGTGCGGTTTTCCTTGCGACCCAGGGCAATGAACTCGTCACGGACCAGGCCCTCACGCAGCTGCAGCCGCACTGTCTTGCCGCGATAGCTGAGCACGAAGACGTAGCGCATCAGCGTGTCGCCGCGTTCGGGGCGTTCCAGTGCCGCGTCGACGCAATAGCGATCCTCGGTCAGCGCGCGCGTCACCATTTCAAAGGCGTCGCGGGCACCGGGGCCACGAAAGGCCGTCCGGACATCGATCTCGCGCCGTTCCGGCGGCACCCCGTCGGCAAGCAGCGGCAGGCCGCGCTGCATGACCTTGAACGCATGGGCGACCCCGCCGGGGAAACCGAAGCCATGGAAATGCATCAAGTCGTCGAAACCATATGACAGGTCCTGCCCGTTTTCGCGGACATGCAGCTTTTCGGTGGTGGTCATTTGTCGTCCTTGCTGTCGAGTTCGTCCCGGATCCAGGGCAGAAAGCCATCCAGAAACCGCGTGGTGGCAGGCATGAAATGGCTGCCGTGATGGAAAAACGGATCAAGGCTGGTCACCACCATGCGCCCTGCGGTGGTGACAGCGTCGATATAGAGGATCGCCTGTCCGGCCTCATTGACGGCGAGGATCTCGGCGCCCGGCGGCGGGGTGAACCAGCCATGCAGATGCCAGCTGATGTCGCGCTGGGACAGGCGGGTGAACAGGGAATGCCCAGGCGCGGCGATACGCACCCCAAGGTCGGCTCCAGGGGTCAGCCACCACCAGAAATTGGTCGGTTGCGGGGTGAAATCGATCCCGGGCAGGAACAGCTGGGACTGGCTTTCCCCCGTGGCCACAATGGTTCCGCCAGCGTCGAGATAGGCCCGCAGGCGCGCGGCATGCGGCGCCATGCGGTCGGCCGGCGTGCGGCAGGGGATCAACACAACCGCATGCTCTTCAAGGCGAACGCTGTCGAGCGCCTCGGGGCGGACCAGCCGGTCGAAAAAGCCGGCATAGCGCGGGCTTTCAAAACTTTCGATGTGGTAATAGGCGCCGGGATGAATTGCCAGAATGCTCATGCCGCCAGCTCTCCCCGGCACCAGTCGATGATCCTTCTGCCCAGCAGCGCCCCCTGGCCGTGATCGCCGATCATGCCGCTGAGATCATTGCCGGCATGGGAAAAAATCACGCCGCCCTGCGGCCGGGCCCAGACCCAGTCTACCGGCAACATGGCCGGGCCGATGCCATTGACCGGCTGGCCCCCGACCGGCAGCGGGTTGTGGCCGCGCCCATAGAAACCGGCGACGCCCCTGTTCTCCTCGAGCTGGCGCTGCTCGATGCCGGCAAACAGCGGATGCTCGTAAAGCCGCGTCAGCGCATAGTCGGCGCGCCTGGGCGCCTTGAGCGGCACATAGAGATCCAGCCCGGGCACGAAACGGCGCATCATGTGCCCGTTGAAGAACCAGCGGCCGCCGCTGTTCAGCATCTCCTGCAGGGCATCGGCATGATCGAGCAAGCCGATCTGGTCGAGATGGGTTGTCGTGATCAGGCCGCCGGCCCTGGCCAGATCATCGGCGCGCAGATCGCGTTCCCGCACGATGGTGAGCTGCCCCTCACGCGCGGCCGTCGCATAGACCGGCGCGACCTCACCGAAATGGGAGTGGATCAGCAGCACGCTCATGCCGCGCGCCGCCCGGCAAAGGCCGGCAGCACGGCCTGCTGGCTGCTGCCGTCCTCGCCTGTCAGGCTCACCACACGCATCGGCACGCCATAGAGGCGCTCAAGCAGTTCTGGCACGATGGTTTCGGCGACCGGGCCGAACAGCGCCGGTCCATCGGGCAGCATCAGCAGCGCGTCATCGGCCGCGGCCAGCGCGTGGTTCGGG
>TARA_R110002124_G_scaffold109676_10_pt1 | contig 18873 bp, 21 predicted proteins | sample TARA_R110002124 | Tara Oceans TARA_R110002124 (sample SAMEA4397445) | marine metagenome | biome: Polar Biome; feature: [SRF] surface water layer (ENVO:00010504); material: water (ENVO:00002006), including particulate matter (ENVO:01000060) such as... | depth 5 m | reverse complement strand
CGATGGTGGGTGCCGAATGGGCAACGCCCTGGCGAAACAGGGCCTTGCTGCCTGCCAGATCGGCCGGCGCGGGGCCGCAACTGCCCAGGATCAGTTCGCTGCCGAAGGAAAATTCGAGCGCCAGGGCGCCGGCATGGGCATTGTCGGCGAATCCGGGCGGTGGCCTGCGGCCGGAATCGGCAATGACGACGGCGTCACCGGCGCGCAGGATGCCATAGCCGCCCAGCAGCTTGGAGCGTCGATGATGGCCGGTTGAATTTGCCTGAATGGCGATCAGCACGTCGTGGGGCAGATGGCCGCCACCATTGAAATAGACCGGCTCGCCGCTCGACAGGGTCAGCGCATCGAGGCTGTCATGCATGCGGTCGATCTGGGCGGCCAGTTCGTTGGAGGCATCGGACTTTATCTGCGCGGCGACGCGGCGAACGCTCACCAGCTCCACCAGCAACTGCAATTGCAGCTTGGGATTGCGCGACCGGTGCAGCCCGTCAGCGTCGAGCTGGGTGGCCAGCAGGTCGTTGAGCCGTTCGATGCGGTGGGGGATATTGCTCTGGTCGTTCTGTTCGCAATATTCGGCCCCCAGCAGGGCAATGGCGGCGAACAGGGCATCGGTTGGGTCGGCAGCCAGCCAGCCGCGCAGCTTGAGGCTCTGGATCTGCGCGCCCAATACGCGCTGGATGGTCTTGGTCTGCTCTGGCGTGGCGCCATCAAGCAAAAGAGGCAGGTGTCGCAGCCAGTTGAGCACGCGCTGTGCCGTCAGGGCGGGCGCCCAGGTCTGTCGCCCAAAGCGCCCCTCGCGCCCGATCCAGTCAAGCACCAGGGTGCGGGCGAAATAGCGTTCACCAGCGTCGCGGACGTCCCGGAAATGACGCAGCCAGGAGAAGCCGTGCAGGTTGAGCCACCAGTCGGCGTGATCGACCTCAATAGCGAAAGGCGAGGCACCGTGGGTTTCCACCAGCTTGCTGGCCAGCAGATAGCGCCCTGCCATCATGTCGCGCACGGCCTCGCGGTCGGCCGGGCGGAACTCGTGCAACTCGCCGGCAAAGGCGTCGTCGGCCAGCCCGCGCCAGGTCCAGCGCAGTATGGGCAGGGTCACGACGGTGTCGGCCAGCCGGCAGGCGCTGCGCCGCACGGCGAAGCCCAGCCGGGACATCATCGTGCTGCTAGCGTCCGCCGCAGCCATGGCCTGCGTCGTTGGTTGTCTGCCCGTCAATGATCAGTTCCTAGTTTGGCGCCTTCCCCTGAACGCCCGTGGATCATCCTATCTCGCTGCGGCGCAACCGCGCCACGAAGAAGCCGTCCATGCCGCCGGCACGGCCTCCCGGCATCATGCCCGGGTGGGTGCGTACCAGTCCCCGGGGCGTCACTGCGGCTTCGAGCCCGACCATTTCGTCGCTGGTGATCGGCAGGAGCTGCAGCCCGGGCAGTGCCTGGAGCGCCCAATCGACCTGCTCCTCCCCTTCAGCAGGCTCAAGCGAACACACGCAATAGATGAGCACACCGCCGCTATCAAGGCAGCGATAGGCGTTCGCGAGCAAGGCGCGCTGCAGGCGGACCCGGCCGGCGACATCGCCAACCGAGCGATGCCAGATCACTTCAGGGTGGCGACGGAAGGTGCCGGTGGCCGAGCAGGGAGCGTCGAGCAATACGCCTTTGAAGGGCGTTTCCGGCGCAAAGGTGCCCGCATCGGCAATGATGGTTTCGGCAGAGTAATGCAGGCGCGCCATATTTTCCTTGAGGCGCTCCATGCGTTTGGCATCGGCATCGAGGGCGACGACATTGTAGCCGGCCTTGATCAGCTGGGCCGTCTTGCCGCCGGGGGCGGCGCAGAGGTCGAGCACGCGCGCGCCGGGCGCCAGGCCCAGAAGCCGGGCCGGAATGGCGGAGGCGGCGTCCTGAACCCACCAGTCTCCCTCGGCAAAACCCGGCAGGGCCTCGACGGGGCGGTCGCGCTGGTCGATCCGGACCGTATCCGCCATGACGCGCTCGGCGCCCAGCGAATCGATGAGCTCCTGGTTATCCTGCTTGAGCGTCAGATCCAGCGCAGCGCCGGCAAGCAGGGCGTCCGAGAAGGCGTCGATGGCGGGTTCGCCATAGGCCTGCAGCCAGGTGTCGCCGAAGGTGTCGGGGATCAGCAGGTCGTCGCTGAGCATGCCGAATTTGGCCGAGTTGGCCTGGGCATTGCGCAGCACAGCATTGATCAGGCCAGACAAATGACGGGCCTTGGGGTCGCGCTTGGTGGCCTCCACGGCCAGGAACAGGGCGCTGTGGGCACCCAGATCGGGCAGGAAGACCAGTTGCGCCAGGCTCAGCCGCAGCACGGCTTCAAAGCTGCCCGATTTGCCCGGCATGCCCTTGTCGAGCAAGGCGTGAATGATGAAGTTGAGCTGGCCCTGGCGCCGCAGGGCGGTGGTGATCAGCCGATTGGCCAGCGCACGGTCGCGCCCATCGGCGAGATCGGCGGGTCCGAGCGGGACAAAATTGTCGCCCGCGAGCACAGATTTCAGCCGCTGTGCGGCAACGAGGCGGAGCTTGAGCCCCGCCGGTTCAGGTTTGTACGCCACGCTTGATTCTATCCCCAGGGACCGCGTTGTCCGCCATCCTCGTCGGTCCGTCCGACGGTTGGCACGCGCCAGCCGCCGCCGATGTCACGACCGGTGCTGGTCGGGGCAGGGCGTGGCTGAGGCCTGCGGCCCTTATCGTCCACATGCATCGAAGCTGCAAGCTTGCGTAGCGCTGCAATGCGATTGTCGGTGTCGGGGTGGGTGGAAAACAGATTGTCCATGCGCTGCCCCGAGAGGGGATTGATGATGTACATATGGGCCATGGCAGGATTGCGCTCGGCCGCGACATTGACCTGTCGGCCCGCCAGGGCGGCGATCTTGTGCAGCGCCGAAGCCAGCGCCAGCGGATCGCTGGAGATTTCGGCGCCGATGCGGTCGGCCTCATATTCACGGGTGCGGCTGACAGCCATCTGCACCAGCATGGCAGCCACCGGCGCCAGAAATACCATCAACAGCCGACCCATGCCGCCCATCGGGTTGTCGCGATTGCCGCCGCCAAAAAACAGGCCGAACTGGGCCAGCGCCGAAATGGCACCGGCAAAGGTGGCCGTAATGGTCATGGTCAAGGTATCGCGATTGCGGATATGGGCCAGTTCATGGGCGACAACGGCGGCGACTTCGCGGGTCTCGAGATGCTTGAGCAGGCCTGCAGAAACCGCCACGGCGGCGTTTTGCGGGTTGCGACCGGTGGCAAAGGCGTTGGGCTGGTCGGACTGGATCAGGTAGACCGCAGGCGTCGGGATACCGGCCTTGCGCGACAGGATGTCGACCATGTCGTAGAGCTCGGGGACGCGACTGCGCGCGACGGGCACCGCATTCTGCATGCGCAGCACCAGCTTGTCCGAGTTCCAGTAGCCCACGACATTGGTCACCACCGCAAAGCCCAGGGCAATCATCATGCCGCCGGTGCCACCGATGAAGTAGCCCACGGTCATGAACAGCGCCGTCAACGCGGCCAGCAGGACAAAAGTGCGAAACGTATTGAACATCAGGGGCCCTTGGGTTCGACGTGTTGAGCAATTATGTTGGGTGCAAAGCGCCTGCATGCAAGCGGATGACCAAAACGTAATGCGGATAGTACCATGACCGATCCAGACACACCTGCCGAACGGCCGCGGCCAGCCCTGACGCCGGCCGCAGAGCGGGCACTGGCGGAGGCGGCCAGCCGCCGCGCCGCAATCGACGCCAAGGGCGCCTTTGCGCAGAAGGAAGAGGGGGGGAGGGGTGGTCTCGAACCCGGGCGCTATGGCGACTGGGAGATCAAGGGGCTGACCAGCGACTTCTAGCGGTTGGTCAGTTCGGGGACGCCGTGCCCAGCAGGTCGTGGATATTGTAACCGGCGGCCGACACTGCGGCCGTAGCAAAGACCACAATAATGGCGGCGATCAGCCCGTATTCAATCGGGGTCACGCCGGCCTGGTCGCGGATGAATGAGCGGATGGTGGTCAACATGGCAGGCTTTCAACACCAGAACAATGCCAACACTATGGCAAGCCCAGGCTGAACCCAGGCTGAACGAGGCGTTCAGCGGCGGGCTCTGGCGATGGCCGGAAGGAGTTCGCTCTCGACCGATTGCGGCGTCAGCGGCCCGACATGCTTGAAGGTGATGATGCCATCGCTGTCCACGACGAAGGTTTCGGGCACGCCATAGACGCCCCAGTCGATCGAAACGCGGCGGTCACGGTCGGCGCCCACGGCGGCGTAGGGATTGCCCAGTTCGGCGAGGAAGGCGCGGGCATTCTCAGGCGCGTCGGCCTGGTTGATGCCGAGCAGCCTGACACCGGCAATGTCGTTGAGCGCCATGAGCAAGGGGTGCTCGGCGCGGCAGGGAATGCACCAGCTGGCAAAGACATTGACCACGCTGACCTGACCGGTGAGATCGGCGGTGGCAAAGCCGGGCACCCCCAGCTCGGGCACGGCCTCGAGCGCAAAGGCCGGGGCGGGCTTGTCGATGAGCACGGAGCGCACCAGACCGGGGTCGCGATTGATCGACAAGGCGAAGACGGCGACCAGCGCCACCAGGGCCAGCAGCGGCAGGCCGAACAGGACATAGCGCATCACGCTGCGGGCTCCGTCGTGGTGCGGCGCGGGGCGCGGGCCTCGAGCGCCGCAAGTTTGCGGGCGGTGGCGCGGGCATCGAGCATTGTCCAGGCGATCAGGCCGCCGACGCCCAGAGCGACGCCGATATAGGCCCAGATGATGAATACGGCGTGTGGACCCAGGTCAATCATGCGGCGGCTCCCTGCGCCAGCCTGCGCGCCAGACCTGCCACGCGCCGGCGCCTGACCTCGGTGTGCACGGCCTTGAGGTGCAGCGTCAGAAACAGAAATGTAAACGCGAAAAACATCACGAATAGCGGCGTCAGGATCGATCCGGGCATGCGCGGGCCATCGGCGCGGAACACGCTGGCGGGCTGGTGCAGCGTGCTCCACCAGTCGACCGAGAACTTGATGATGGGGATGTTGATCGCGCCCACCAGGGTAAACACGGCCACCACGCGGGCGGCCCGGAGCTGATCGTCAAAGGCGCGCCAGAGCGCAATGATGCCCAGATAGATGAACAGCAGGACCAGGGTCGAGGTCATGCGACCGTCCCATTGCCAGAAGGTGCCCCAGGTGGGGCGGCCCCACAGGGCGCCGGTAAACAGCGCCAGCGCGGTAAAGAGCGCACCTAGCGGGGCTGCGGCCTTCATAGACACGTCCGCCATGGGGTGGCGCCAGACCAGCGTGCCCAGGGCCGATACCGCCATGACCCCATAGACGAACTGGCTGAGCCAGGCATTGGGGACGTGGACATACATGATGCGGACGGTGTCGCCCATCTGGTAGTCCTGGGGTGAATTGAAGAAGGCGAACCAGAGGCCCAGCACGAAAAGCGCGGCGGTCAGAATCGTCAGCGGCCAGAGCAGGGGCGCGGTCCAGGCGACGAACTGCCCGGGATGGGCGATCCGTTGCCACCAGTTCTGCCGTGTCATCGTGTCATCATGCATGGGATTTTCTGGTAACCATCTGGCAAAGTTCGGGCTCGTTGAGGCTAGTCTTCTGCCGTTCCTAGCGCAAAGGCGGCGACAAAGGGAGCCAGGGCCACCGTCATGAGGCTCAATGCCGCAAGAAGCAGGGCTGCCGAGCCGGCCTGCGGGGAGGTGATGGCACCGACCCCGAAGATCAGCACGGGCACCGAGAGCGGGGCGATCAGAATGGGAGCGATCAGCCCGCCGCGCCGAATCGGCACCGTGACGGCGGCGCCAATGGCGCCAAAAGCCGCCAGCGCCGGGGTTCCCAGGGTCAGCGACAACAGGGTACGGCCGAAGGTGTCCAGGTCCATCGCCAGCAGCAGCGCCAGGATCGGGCTGGCCAGCAGCAGGGGCAGCGCCGAGACCATCCAGTGCGCGATCAATTTTGCGACAACGATGGCGCTCATCGGCATTTGGGCGTGGCGCAGCAGGACCAGGGAGCCGTCTTCATGGTCGGGCCGAAACAGGCGATCCAGGCCCAGCAGCATGGCCAGGAAGGCGGCAATCCAGACAATGCCGGGAGCAATGGCGGCCAGCAGGGCCTGATCGGGACCGACGGCGAAGGGAACGATTGCCCCGACAATCACAAAAAACAGCACCAGGGTCAGCACATCGCCACCGCCGCGCAGGGCCAGGCGCAGTTCGCGTTGCAGCATGGCGCCAAAGGCGTTCACGCCGCACGCTCCAGGTCCAGGGTGCGCAGAGGCGCCGGATCGGTCAGGGCGATCGGCTCGTGGGTCGCGATGATGGCCATGCCGCCCATGGCCAGATGACCCTCGAGCAGGCGGGCCACCAGGCGACGCCCCTGATCGTCAAGAGCGGCGGTGGGCTCATCGAGCAGCCAGAGCGGGCGCAGGCTCACCAGGAGCCGGGCCAGTGCCAGCCGCCGCGACTGCCCGGCCGAGAGATAGCCGGCGTCGAGACCGGCCAATGCATCCAGCCCGACTTCGGCCAGTGCTGCGATCGGCGAGATGCCGGTCGGGTCGTTGATGGCCGCCCAGAAGGCGAGGTTTTCCAGCACACTCAGGCGCGGCTTTATGGCATTGCGGTGGCCGCAATAGTGCAGCAGGGGACCGTCCTCGCCGGCGCCGCCGACAGCAAAGCTCCCGGCCAATGGTGCAACCGTGCCGGCCAGGGTCAGCAACAAGGTGGTCTTGCCCGTTCCATTGGGGCCGCGCAGCAGCAGGCACTGGCCATTGCGCAGCGTAAAATCGAGATCTCTGGCCAGCACGAGATCGCCACGGCCGCAGCTCAGGCCGTTGGCACGCATTGTAAACGGGGGATAGACTTGCTGATCAGTCATGACCCCTTCTCGTATTGAACGACAGGTCGGGCTGGCAAGCCCAATCGTCTTTCTCTATAAGCGCCTATAGATTGGAGTCATTCCAGGAAGGGCGGCGCTGTTGAGCGGTTTTTGGGAGATTTTCCCGGACCGGGGTGCCTGCCGCAACACGAGATGACGGGCGGAACAACAGTGACCTCGATAAACAGCTTCAAGTCCAAATCGACCCTGGTGGTCGGCGGCAAGACCTACACCTACTACTCGATCGTCGAAGCCGAAAAGAACGGCCTGGCCGGCGTGTCGCGCCTGCCCCACTCGATGAAGGTGGTGCTCGAAAACCTGCTGCGGTTCGAAGACAACCGTACGGTCACCAAGGCCGATATCGAGGCTGTGGCGATCTGGCTCGTCACGCGCGCTTCCGAACACGAGATTTCCTATCGTCCGGCGCGCGTGCTGATGCAGGATTTTACCGGCGTTCCTGCCGTGGTGGATCTGGCTGCGATGCGCGATGCCACGGCCAAGCTCGGTGCCGATCCGCAAAAGATCAACCCGTTGGTGCCTGTCGACCTGGTGATCGACCACTCGGTGATGGTGGACAGTTTCGGCACGGCGCAGTCGTTCGGCCAGAATGTCGAACTCGAATATGAGCGCAATGGCGAACGCTATGAGTTCCTGCGCTGGGGCCAGTCGGCCTTTGACAACTTCCGCGTCGTGCCCCCCGGCACCGGCATCTGCCACCAGGTGAACCTGGAATACCTGGCGCAGACGGTCTGGACCAAGGACGAGAACGGCGAAACGATTGCCTATCCCGACACGCTGGTGGGCACCGATTCGCACACCACCATGGTCAATGGTCTGGCCGTGCTGGGCTGGGGCGTGGGCGGCATCGAGGCTGAAGCCGCCATGCTGGGCCAGCCGATCACCATGATGATCCCCGAGGTGGTGGGCTTCAAGCTTACCGGCGTGATCAATGAGGGCATCACCGCCACCGACCTGGTGCTGACTGTCACTGAAATGCTGCGCAAGAAGGGCGTGGTCGGCAAGTTCGTCGAATTCTACGGTCCTGGCCTGGATCACCTCAGCCTCGAAGACCAGGCGACCATCGCCAATATGGCGCCCGAATATGGCGCCACCTGCGGATATTTCCCGGTGGATGCCGATACGCTGAAATATCTTACCACATCAGGTCGCGACGCCGACCGCGTGGCGCTGGTGGAAGCCTATTCCAAGGCGCAGGGCATGTTCCGCGAGACCGATTCGACCGATCCGGTGTTCACCTCGACGCTCGAACTTGATCTGACCACCGTCGTGCCCTCGATCTCGGGCCCCAAGCGGCCACAGGATCGCATCGCGCTCGATCAGGCCAAGTCCAAATTCGCCGAAGGCCTGCCCAAGGAATTCGGCAAGACGGACAATCCGAAAATTGCCGTCGAGGGCACCGATTACGCCATCGGCCACGGCGATGTGGTGATCGCGGCCATCACCTCGTGCACCAATACCTCCAATCCGTCGGTGCTGGTGGCGGCAGGACTGGTGGCCCGCAAGGCCCGCGCGCTGGGCCTGGATTCCAAGCCATGGGTCAAGACGTCGCTGGCCCCCGGCAGCCAGGTCGTGACCGACTATCTCGATAGCGCCGGCCTGTCGGAAGATCTGGACGCGATCGGCTTCAATCTGGTGGGCTATGGCTGCACCACCTGCATCGGCAATTCCGGCCCGCTGCCGGCCGAGATCTCCAAGGCCGTGCAGGCGGGCGATCTGGTCGCTGCCTCGGTACTTTCCGGCAACCGCAATTTCGAGGGCCGGGTGAACCCCGACGTCAAGGCGAACTATCTGGCGTCCCCACCGCTGGTGGTGGCCTATGCCATTGCCGGTTCGATGAATATCGACATCACCAAGGATGCCATCGGCACCTCCAAGGATGGCAAGCCGGTCTATCTCAAGGACATCTGGCCCTCCAATCACGAGGTCGCCGAGATCGTGCGCACCCATGTGACCAAGGAAATGTTCCAGGGTCGCTATTCGGACGTCTTCAAGGGCGACAAGAACTGGCAGGGCATTCCGGTCGATGGCGGGGAGACCTATAAGTGGAACAGTGCTTCCACCTATGTGCAGAACCCGCCCTATTTCGAGGGCATGTCGATGGAGCCCAAGCCCATCACCAATGTCGAAAACGCCAAGGTGCTGGCGCTGTTCCTGGATTCGATCACGACCGACCATATTTCACCGGCCGGCTCGTTCAAGGCCAGCACGCCGGCCGGCAGGTATCTCGAAGAGCGTCAGGTGGCGCCGCGCGACTTCAATTCCTACGGCGCGCGTCGCGGCAATCATGAAGTGATGATGCGCGGCACCTTTGCCAATATCCGCATCAAGAACCAGATGCTGCCCGGCGTCGAGGGTGGCTACACCAAGGGCCCGGATGGCTCGCAGATGGCGATCTATGACGCCGCCATGGCCTACCAGGCCGCCGGTATTCCGCTGGTGATCTTTGCCGGCAAGGAATATGGCACCGGCTCTTCGCGTGACTGGGCTGCCAAGGGTACCAATCTGCTGGGTGTTCGCGCCGTGATCGCCCAGTCGTTCGAGCGTATCCACCGGTCCAACCTGGTCGGCATGGGGGTCATTCCCCTGCAGTTTGCCGAGGGCGACAGCTGGCAGAGCCTGGGTCTGGATGGCAGCGAGACGGTCTCGATCGAGGGGGTTACCGAAATCGCGCCGCGCGCCATGGTTACGGTCAAGATCACCAAGGCCGATGGCTCGGTCCGTAATGTCGAGACCCGCTGCCGCATCGATACGGCCAATGAGCTCGACTACTACAAGAATGGCGGCATTTTGCAGTATGTGCTGCGCAGCCTGGTGGCCGCATAAGGCCAGTGGCGCTGAGCTATGTCAGAAGGCGGCCCTCCAGGGCCGCCTTTTTTGTTTGCCGTGAGCAATTTGCCTCTCTCACCCTCTTTTGACTGGCGGCGCCCCGTGGCAGCGGATTACAACCTTGGCCATGAGATTTTCTCCCTGGCTTTCCGCCGCTCTCGCCACTGTCGTTCTGAGCGTTCTGGCCCAGCCTGCGAGCGCCGATGGCGTGCGCATGCGGCCCAAGGCGGTGGTCGAGCTGTTCACCAGCCAGGGCTGTTCGTCCTGCCCGCCCGCCGATGCCCTGTTGACCAGCCTGGCCGGCCAGCAGGATGTGGTGGCTCTGGCCTATCACGTTGACTACTGGGACTATGTGGGCTGGAAAGACACCTTTGGCGCGGCCGAGTATTCCGACCGCCAGCGCGCCTATGCCCAGAGCTGGGGCTCGTCACGCATCTTCACGCCGCAGATGGTCATCAATGGCACCAAGGGCGTGGTGGGATCGCGGCGGGGCGAGGTCAATGGCGCCGTTGACCGGGCCAGCCTGCCGCTGCCCATCGACGTCACCGAGGACGGCGACATGCTCAAGATCGCCATCCCCGCTGATTTGACGCTCAAGGATGCGGTGGTCTGGATGGTGACCTATGTCGACCGCGCCGACGTCGCAATCGAGCGCGGCAACAATGCCGGCAAGACCATGGCCTATACCCAGGTCGTGACCGGTCGCCAGGTAGTGGGTGTCTGGGAGTGCTCGACCGGCGCGACGATCAAGCTGCCCATACCCGAAGTGCTCGCCAATACCAGCACCGGTATTGCTGTCATCGTGCAGCAGGAACGCGATGGCCTGCCCGGCCCGATCCTGGGCGCAGCTGCCTTCGAACGCTGAGGCGCACCCGTCGGGCAAACAAAAGCCCCGTCCTTGGGGGCAAGGACGGGGCAGTCTCAGACTGGTCAACTCTAAGAAAGAAGCTGGCGCCCGGACCTCACGGTTTTGGGGGCTCAATCAGCCCGAACGCCAGCAACTGGAGGCAATGGTTGTAAGCTGACCCTGCAATTGGGCAGGTTCAGGGACAAATTGTGACCGCTTTGGGGTATTTCGAGCCCCTCGCGGGGGCTCTTGCATCGGCGCGCGAATGCCGCAATCATGACAATGCGTTGACATTGGGAGGGGGCGGATTGGTGCAAAGCGGTACACCGACCGACAGGACTGGCTCGCTTTCGCTCGTGCACACCGGGGAGCCGGTTGTGCAGGGTGGTACCGGCAAGGTGCCGGTGATTGTGACCTTTGATCGCAAGGAACTGGCCACGATCCTGGCGGTCTATGGGCGCAAGGTGGGGCAGGGCGAGTGGCGCGACTACGCCATGGATTTTTTGCGCGAACGGGCGGTGTTCTCGATCTATGCCCGCGTCTCCGAGCGGCCCTTGTTCGTCATCGAGAAGACGCCAAAAATGCGCAACCGTCAGGGGCAATATACCGTCACCAATCAGAACGGGATGATCCTCAAACGCGGGCATGACATCGCTCAGGTGCTGCGTGTACTCGATCCCCATCTGGCGGTGGTGGGGTGACAATTCTCATTCGGGCTGCCCAGGCGGCCGATGTTGAGGCGATCAGTACCATCCTGATTGCCTCGATAACGCAGTTGTGTGCCGACGACCACCATGGTGAGCCCCAGGCGATCGCTGCCTGGACGCGCAACAAAAGCCCCGAGGGCGTTGCGGCCATGCTGGCAGACGGCGAACGGATCCTGATGGTTGCCGAGCGGGCCGGAGCCGTGGTGGCGGTGGGCGCCGTTACCCGCTCGGGCGAGATCGCGCTGAACTATGTGGCGCCCGAGGCCCGCTTCAGCGGGGTGAGCAAGGCGCTTCTCGCCGGTCTCGAGCAGCGCCTGCGCGCCCTCGGCTTTGAGGAAGGCCGGCTTGAATCGACAGCGACAGCCCGGCGATTCTACCAGGCTGCGGGCTGGAGCAATGATGGTCCGCAAGCCCGGGGCCGGCACGTCAACGGCTATCCCATGCGCAAGGACCTCAGCTAAAGCGCCAGCTGCATATGCACGATATCGAGCCAGCGATCGAACTTGAAGCCGAGCGCCTCGTGCCGTCCGATGTGGCGGAAGCCCAGTTTCTCATGCAGTCTGATCGAGCCGGTGCCTTCGGCCGTGATCACGGCGATCATCTGCTTGAAGCCGAATTCGCGCGACTGGCTGATGATGGCGCCCATCATGGCGGTGCCCAGGCCACGCCCCATGGCGCCGGGGGCGCAATAGACCGAGTTTTCGCAGGTGAAACGATAGGCCGGGCGGGGCCGATAGACCGAGGCATAGGCATAGCCGAGCAGGTCGCCGTCGGGGGCTTGTGCCATGACGATGGGATGGCCGGCGGCCAGCATGTGACCGAATTTTTCGGCCAGCACATCCTCGCCGGGTGCCACCAGGTCAAAAGTTGCCACCGAGTGCTCGACATAATGCCGGTAGATGGTGGTGATGGCGGGCACGTCGGACCAGTGGAACGGGCGCAGGACAAATTCGGACACGGCAGCTACTCGGACAAAAAAGAACCGCAGCCTTTGTAGGCTGCGGTCTGATTTGTCGTCCAACCAAATTCCTTGATCGGCTGATCAAGAATACCGGGACTATTCGCGATTGCCGAACAGGCGGAGCATCATCAGGAACAGGTTGATGAAGTCCAGGTAGAGGCGCAGGGCGCCCATGATCGCACCCTTGGACAGGGTCTCGACGCTGTGGCTCTCGGAATATTCTTCCTTGATCTTCTGGGTATCATAGGCGGTCAGGCCAACGAAGATCAGCACGCCCACCACCGAGATGATGAATTCCATCATGCCGTTGTTGAAGAACATGTTGACCACCGAGGCAATGATCAGGCCGATCAGGCCCATCATCAGGAAGCCACCCATGGCCGTCAGGTCACGCTTGGTGGTGTAGCCATAAAGGCTCATCGAGCCGAAGGTCGCCGCCGTGATGAAGAACACCTTGGCGATCGAAGCGTCGGTGTAGACCAGGAAGATCGAGCTGAGCGAAAGGCCCATGATCGCCGCAAAGCCCCAGAAGGTGGCCTGTGCGGCAGGTACGGAGAGCTTGTTGATGCCAAAGCTGAGCACCAGCACGAAGGCCAGGGGCGCCAGCATGACAACCCACTGCAGCGGGCTGGCGAACAGCAGATAGCCCCACTGGGTGACCATGGTGCCATTCTGAAGCGTGCCGACGGCCGCAGCCGGATCGGTGGTGACGGCAGCGGCGGCGGCGAACCAGGCCGCCAGGCCGGTTACCACCAGGCCAATGCTCATGTAATTGTATACGCGCAGCATATAGCTGCGTAGGCCCTCGTCGATGGCCGCGGCCGAGCCGGCGCGCGCACCGAGGGTCTGACGGTCAAATTGAGCCATAAATCGGTTTCCTTTCCCAGATGAAGCGGTCTGTTGCACCGCCGGTGGGCTTTGTTCTGCCACTTGTTGGACAATATGGATGGGCATTCCGGCGTTTACAAGGCTTGGCAGGGGGTTGCGACGATTCGACTGGCCGATCCGGTCGGCTGTGTTAGGCTCGATGCACGAATCGTGCTGTCTGAGTATAAGAGGAGGGCCCCATGCCCCGGCTCTTCACCGGCCTCGAAATCCCCGCAGATGTGGGATTTGCCCTCTCACTGAAGCGGGGTGGACTGTCCGGCGCCCGCTGGATCGATGCCGAGAACTATCACATTACCTTGAGGTTCATCGGCGATGTGGATCACCAGACCGCCAATGAGGTTGCAGACAGCCTGGACCGGCTGTCGAGCTCGCTGCGCTTCGTGCTCAGGCTGACCCATCTGGGCAGTTTCGGCGGCGACAAGCCGCGCGCGCTCTATGCCGGGATTGAGCCGAGCGATGCCCTGACCCGGCTGCAGGCCGGCCAGGAGCGGGTGCTGCAGCGCGCCGGGCTGGCCCCGGAGGGGCGCAAGTTCGTGCCGCACGTGGCCCTGGCGCGGCTGCGGGGGGCGTCGGCGCTGGATGTCGCGCGCTTTATGGCAGAGGCGGGCCGCTTTGAGCCGCTCAGCGTTCCGGTGGGGCGATTTGTGCTCTATTCAAGCCGGGATTCAGTGGGCGGCGGACCCTATGTGGTGGAGCAGAGCTACCCGCTGGCGGCCTGATCGCGATAGTGAGTGGCATGTTAGGCTGATATTAACCCTGACGGCGCAAACCGGTCTGGGTCCGGATGCCTGCCAAACTGCTGCCGCCTTTAACGGGCATTTGAAGCAAATAAGGTCAAATGTGGCGGCATTTGACACCTTGGTAACCATGTCGGGGGCAAACTTCGCGGGCAGCGGCCCCCCTAGTGAACCTACAAGATGAGGAAGAATTGGCGATGACGAGGAAAACCGGAAGCCTAGTATTCGGGCTCGCGGTCGGCGCGGTCATGGCTCTGGCCCCTGCCGCTCAGGCGCAGCAGGCGACCGAGCTGGGGACATTCAATGCCTGGACCGCCTGGCAGGCGACTGATGCGAGTGGCATGATGTGCTACATCTCAGCAACGCCACAGGCCAGCGAGCCGGCCGGGGCGAACCGTGACCCGATCCACTTCATGATCATCCACCGCAAGGGCATGGGCACCAAGAACGAGGTGCAGACCATTATTGGCTATCCGTATAATTCGACCGATGCCAAGGCCAGTGTCAGCGTGGACGGCAAGTCCTATCCTATGGTTGCCGAAGGCTCGGCGGCCTGGCTGGCTTCGACCGGCGATGAGGGCGGTTTCGTGCAGGCGTTCAAGGCGGGCAGCAAGCTGATCGTCAAGGGCACCAGCCAGCGGGGCACCAATACCAGCGACACCTATTCGCTGAGTGGCGCGACGGCGGCCATGAACGCCATTGACGCTGCCTGTAAGTAAGCGACATTTTCGGGTTGCCCGGTCCGGGCAATCCGCCATAACTGGGCGGAGGGCCGGCGTGGCCCTCGCCCCTTAGCGTTTGAGGCCCTGATGACCAAGTCCGCCGTGGCACTTGCCCTTGTTACGACGCTCCTGCTGAGCGCGACAGCCAGTGCGCAGCAGGTCCGCCTGCTTGGCGAACACCGGGCGTGGTCGAGCTTTGGCGCGACCGACGCATCGGGCTCGGTGTGTTTTGCCATGACCAAGCCGGAAAGCGTGACGCCCGCGCCGGACGGGTACACACAGGCCTATATCTATATCACCAACCGGCCGGCCGAGAATGTCGTCACCGAGTTCAACCTGGTGGCGGGTTTTACCTTCCAGCCGGACAGCAAGGCCACCGTCAGCGTGGGGGGGCAGGTGTTCAACCTGTTTACCCAGAATGATGCCGCCTGGCTCGATGACGCCAGCCAGGCCAGTGCGCTGGCGAGCGCGATCCGCGCCGGCTCGAGCATGACGGTTGAAGGCACCAGTGCCGCCGGCATCAAGGTGACGCAGGCCTATTCGCTCTCCGGCGCCACGGCGGCGCAGCAGTCGATCGGTTCTGCCTGCTAGGCCAGATCAGCGCATTGGGCCGCATGGGCGTGAGCCTTGCGCAATCCTGCCCGGCAGTCCGTGACTTTGCCTAAAGCGCGCCTATGTGCTATTGGCCGCGCCAATCCTGCAGTTTCCGGACTTTTCGCACGCCATGAGCATTGCGCTGAACCTTGACCATTCGTCTGCCATCCGGCCTGTCAGCAGCAGCCGGCCGTCATTGATCGGCCTGAGCAAACCCCAGCTGGCCGAGGCCCTGACCACGGCGGGAATCGCAGCCGACAAGGAGGCGCGCATGCGCGCCAGCCAGTTGTGGAACTGGCTCTATGTGCACGGCACCACCGATTTCGAGCGCATGACCAATGTGGCCGCCCCGGTGCGCCAGAAGCTGGCCGATATCTTCAACCTCGATCGCCCCGAGATCGTGAGCGAGCAGGTGTCGAGTGATGGCACCCGCAAATGGCTGTTCCGCTTTCGCGATCCGGCCAATCCGAACTATCCGCCGGTCGAGGTCGAAACCGTCTACATTCCCGAGGAAGATCGCGGCACGCTGTGTGTCTCGTCCCAAGTCGGCTGCACGCTGACCTGTTCGTTCTGCCATACGGGCACGCAAAAGCTGGTGCGCAATCTGACGGCCGGCGAAATTCTGGGCCAGATCCTGATGGCGCGCGAGCAGCTGGGCGATTTTCCCGGCGGCGTACGCCCCGCCGATGGCGGCCTGGTCCCGGCCGCCGGGACGCGGGCGATCACCAATGTGGTGATGATGGGCATGGGCGAGCCGCTCTACAATTACGACAACGTCAAACAGGCGCTGCTGATCGCGTCGGCGGGCGATGGCATGAGCCTTTCCAAACGCCGCATTACCCTCTCGACCTCGGGCGTGGTGCCGTTCATCGAGCCGACCGGGCGCGAGATCGACGTCATGCTGGCCATTTCGCTGCATGCCACCAATAATGACCTGCGCGACGTGCTGGTGCCGATCAACAAGAAGTGGCCGCTCGAAGAGCTGCTTGAAGCCTGCCGCACCTATCCGGGCGTCTCCAACTCCCGCCGCATCACCTTCGAATATGTCATGCTGGACGGGATCAATGACAGTGACGCCGAAGCGCGCGAACTGGTGCGGCTGCTCAAGGGCATTCCGGCCAAGATCAATCTGATCCCGTTCAATCCCTGGCCCGGCGCCAATTACGGCACCTCGCCATCGAGCCGGATCGAGCGCTTTGCCGATATCGTCAACAAGGCCGGCTATGCCAGCCCGGTGCGCACGCCGCGCGGCCGCGATATCTTTGCCGCCTGCGGCCAGCTCAAGAGCGAGAGCGAAAGGCTGACTAGGAAGGACCGTGAGGCGCTGGCGAGAGCTTGACCTCAACCTTTGGCGTGACCACGAGCCCTGCTCGACACGTAGTGGTTAGCAGTATGAGTCAATATATGGCCTTTTCTAAGTTTTTTGGCTCTTTCTAAAAACTCCCGGAAAATTTGCCGGCCACTTTTCATGTCATTAATGTCTGTGGAGAGCACCAAGTAGGGAAACTCAGCACGTTTGGCCCGTTCAAGGTAGCTTTCGTAGATTGTACAACATTGTTCAAAGTCGGTGGTTAGCCACGTTCTCATCTCTTTTGATACCTCTCCGAGGCAATCCACCGCCTCTCTCAGGATCAGCGAAACATCGGCTTTTTCTCCGAAGTGCTCCAAGAACCTCTTTCTTGCTGCCGCTCCAACCTTGCGGCCTGAACTCACCTCTTGCACTGAGACAAAAACGGAAGTGTGAGATTCTCTCCATTCTCGCTCGTCGTCCCAACCACCGCCAACCGTCACACGAGAGACCGGTTGAGTGTCATGCTGGGCATAGTTCCGAAGGACTTCAGAAAATTCAAAATTTACGTTCGAGGTTTTTCTTAGGCCCCATTTTCAAGAAATATTTCTCTAGTTTTCTCAGGTTTTTGGGTGTTTCTGAAATTTGGAAACTGATCTCTAAAACTTGTAATCGAATTAAGAATCGAAAGGACTTTTCCGTTCGCTATAACTCTTCTGTCCTGGAAGTAATTATGGTCGGAATATGGATTAAACTCGTAGTCGACGCTTGATTCTAATATGAAAACTTCATATTCATACACCGCGTTTTTAACAGCTGTTATATTTTCTTCAAAGGAGATATAGTCAGACAAAAAATCGCATGCAGAGTTTAGATCATCGTATTCCTTCTTTGATAGCTCATCTGACTCGGATTTGTGCCAAGGATCGTACAAATAATAACGTTCTAAAGACACCGAGCCCTCCAATTCGTTATTTTAGCGCATCGTATCTATATGGCGCCTTATTTGCGCCCTTCAGCCAACAGAATCGTCGCCGCAAATGCCATGAACACGGCGGCAAAGCTGCAGTTGAGCGCCTTGGAAACCCAGGCATTGTCGCGCAGGGTGGTGGTCAGCCACTGGGCAAACAGCACGAGGGCGACCACGACGGGCAGCGAGACGACGACGAATTCTACGCCCAGGAACAGCAGCTTGCCCACGGCGTGCGGATCATGGGCCGAGACGAACTGCGGCAGGAAGGTGACAAAGAACAGTGCCACCTTGGGGTTGGTCAGATTGATGCCCAGCCCCGTCATGTAGCTCTGGGCCAGGCTTGGCATCCTGCCGCCGGCGCGGGCTACCAGGATGCCGCCGCCAGAGCGAATGGCCTGAATGGCCAGCCAGACCAGATAGAGGGCGCCGATGATCTTGAGCGCCCAGAAGGCGGTGGGCGCTGCCACGATCAGCACCGATATCCCAAAGGCGACCAGTGCAGTGTGCACGGCAATGCCGGTCAGCGCACCGAGCACCGTGGCAAAGCCATGCATCCGGCCGAAATTCATGGTGCGTGAGACAAACAGGGCCATGTCAGGGCCCGGCGTCACCGCCAGTACCAGGGCCGCCAGGGCAAAGGTCAGGATCACCGCGATATCGGGCAGGAAGGCTGGCATGGCTTGGTCTCTTGAGGCGGGACGGCACGAATGTCTAGCGCAGCGCCCGGCTGCAAGCCAGTGCCGAGGCTACAAAAGCGGCAGTTCGGTGCTGGCCTTGATGGTTTCCATGGGCACGTCGGTCTTGACGCTCTGTACGCTGGGAATGCGCGTGAGGTGGTCGGACTGGAAGCGCCAATAGGCGTGCAGGTCGGCGGTGACGACGCGCAGGATGGCGTCGCATTCGCCGGTGGTCAGATAGCATTCGACCACTTCGGGAAATTTCCTGACCGTCTCGGCAAACTGGTGGGTGATGGCGGCATCCTGGGTCTTGAACCAGACCCGGACAAAGACCGTCAGCCCGAAACCGATCTTGGCGGGGTTGAGTACGGCGACATAGCGATCAATGATGCCCGATTGCTCGAGCAGCCGCACCCGACGCAGACAGGGCGAGGGCGACAGCCCCACCTGGTTGGCCAGATCGACATTGGAGATGCGGCCATTGCCCTGCAATACGCGCAGAATGCGCCGGTCAATGGCATCGAGCGTGGGTGGCATTTCATGCTTCCAGTGTGAAGGAGAGTGGCAGATCATGCCGCAAACCGGGCGCCATGTGAAGTTTTTGCAAGATTGTTGCGTTCAAACTGGTCTATCCTTCCACATCATCACTCTACAAAACGACAGAGCTCATGGCAAAAGACATAAAAAAGGTCGTGCTGGCCTATTCGGGTGGCCTCGACACCTCGATCATCCTGAAATGGCTGCAGGAGACC
>TARA_R110002124_G_scaffold267338_2_pt1 | contig 18944 bp, 15 predicted proteins | sample TARA_R110002124 | Tara Oceans TARA_R110002124 (sample SAMEA4397445) | marine metagenome | biome: Polar Biome; feature: [SRF] surface water layer (ENVO:00010504); material: water (ENVO:00002006), including particulate matter (ENVO:01000060) such as... | depth 5 m | reverse complement strand
AAATCTTATCAGGAAATTTATGACAGGTTAGCCGAAGGAAATGCAACGCAACGCAAAACAAAACGGATGGGCAAGCAGTCACGATCCGCTCGCAATGGAATATTAACGAAAAGAAAATGGTTTAAAGATTACATGAAAGAGCTTGGATTTGAGTGGACGGCTACAATGCAAATTGGTTCGGGATGCAAGGTTCATCTCAGATCAGATGAGCTACCGAAAGGCCGATTAGTGTGTAGCCTATCAGCACATTATGTATCTGTCATTGATGGAATTATCAACGATACTCACGATCCTTCAAGAGACGGAACACGGTGCGTCTATGGGTATTGGAAACTTTAATCAAGGGTGGGAGGGTTAAAAACCCTCCCTCCAAATGTTCGAGCTATTTGAATTTAAGGAGTGTGTTAAATATTTTTTCCCAATCAACGCTAGTAAATTTATTAGTAAAACCATCGTTGGTAAATTTAAAAAGAGCAAAGGGGGTTGTCTTAAGACCGTTTTTAACAACGTCTAATATTTGGAAAGCTCTAAACAAATAAATAGTTTGATCTTTGTCCTCAACCATTAACCAAGTGCGTGTTGCAGAATGTTTTACGAAAAAACTTATTTGATGTGGCGATAATCTAACTTTAGAAGTCGCTGTAACTTTTAGCTCAACGAAATGAAAATGATTTTTTGGATCTTTAATCAAAAGATCCGGGATACCCTTTGTTGAAAGTGTGTCTATTTTTTGAATAAAGAAATTAGGAGCTTTCCAACTGTTTGATTGTATCCTCTGGTAAAATTGTTTTTCCGTCCTCTTCTTCTTCAGTGAACTTTTCAATTTCTTCGGCATCTCCATCAATAATTCTGGCATTGTTTCCACCATAATTTTTCTTTATTTCCTTTAAAGCTTTTAAAACCTCACTCTTATCCATCTGGTCTATTGCACCGTGTCTTACCTCCGAACGGCTCACGTAAAGACCACTGGCTAGTCCTCTGCGATACTCGGCCTGTACAACAGCAGACCATGCACCATTTTCTTCTGCTTTGCGTCCAATATCATCCAGTCTTCTAATGTGACGTTGGTACGTGACGGCATATTTTTGATCAAGCTGTTGGCGGTACTCTTGCACAGCTTTGACAACGTGGGGACAAAGATACGGATTCATCATCTCTGATGCTCGGACGTGAGCCGAACTGGTTGAATAACCTGCCTCGATAGCGGCCTCACCTTGGGTTATCATACCGTCTTGACTCACCAAAGCTTTGACAAAAATTTCTTCACGACGTGTGAGAGGGGTCTTGAGGCGTTTTTCATATTCCTTTCCACCGAGCCGAAGCAGTCTTTTCCGTGGCATATATATCTATCCTATAATAAATGAGATATGCAGTATAAAAAAAATCCCCCAAATAATCAATGGGGGATAGTTTAAAGGGAACTCTAAAAATGAAGCTATAACCCTAACCTCAAATAAAAATTGACACAAGAGCTTAAATTAAGTACATAAAATAGGATATTATATTATTAGTTAGGAATTAGTATGGAACAACGCATAATTGTAGAGTACTTTAGAAACCATAAACGGGTGGCTGTAGAAATAAATAACGCAGAAAAATTGACTTTGTTGGACATTTTTAAAAAAATTACAGAAGTTTTTGATTCGCACAAAATTCATCTTGCTCCCGATGTGGATATTTATTTAGAGAAGAAAATAGAAGAAAATAGACCTGATCGAAGTTATTTTTTGCAAAAAGCTCACAAATTAATTCATAAAGATCGTAACGATTCGTATGGTGAACCTATAGATAATTTCGAAAGAATTGCTATGGGTTGGAATATTATTGTAAATGATGGTAAAATAACTCCTGAAAAAGTTGCGCTTATGATGGTGTGGCTAAAAATATCGAGGTTGGTAAAAACACCAAATGATGTAGACGGATATACGGATATATGCGGATACGCCTCGATAGCAGGGGAGCTTGCTAATCATGTCCCACAAAAATCCAAATTGCAAACAAACGTGGAAACGCGGATTCGGTCACATGAACTTGAAGATAAAAAAATCTTCACAAAGAATAGTGACGGGTGAACAAGTGAGATATTTGCTTTCAGAAAAAACACAGAGCGAAACGGGTTCTTCCGCACAATTTTGTACCGAGGATTTTACATGACAGAATTTAAAAAAGCCCATCATCATTTGAATTGTGCGTATGAAATATTTAAAAAAAATTCGTCACAAAACAACTCGAAAAACATAACTAAAATTCAAAGAACAAAAGAAATTCAAAGGATAACATCTCTACTAATGTCCATAAAAGAAGTGGTTTTAGATTTCAACACTAAAAACAAGGAAGAAAACAATGAAAAACCTTACGTGGGAAATAAACGAATTAAACAAACCTTTATCTCAAAATACGACACCTAAGTTTGAGAAAGTTTTTACAAAAGCAATCTGTGCTTTGGAAGAAGTTCAAAAAGAAATTCGCCAACTGTATCTAGAAGAAAAGATATCTATTCCACAATTCCAAGAAACCGTGATGCAAGATTCTGAAAAATTAATCAACAACACAGTTGATTTAGTTATTAAAACTAGAGAATTGATAGAAGAGAAAAACAATGGATATAATAACAATACAATCCGACTCGAAAGGAAAAAAGAGACAAGTGATAGTAGAGCTTGTTCCTAAAGTTAAAAAGAAAACATGCGCGGATATGCTTAAACAAAAATGGCAGGGGTTATGGGACAAAATAACCCCTGAGATTGAGTTATGAAAGGCGTAAAAGATGGAAATCATTTATTTTATAAACACATGTATCCTGTTGTTTTTATTTATGTTCCCTGTTTTAACCGTCGGCTTCTGGATGTGGCAAGACAACATCCTTAGAGATTTTCCTTTTGGGGTTAGTTTAGCTTACGCAATAATGGCTTTATCTCTATGGTTAGAGTACGTGTGGTGAAGCAAAGTTTAAATGTTGTGTGTTTTGACGGAAACACACTGCAGGGAAGAAACCTCAGTTGATGGTCCCCTCTGGGGTTTCTTTTTCTGCCACCGTTTTAATTAAATTTCTAATCGTTCCAGAAATTGTACGGTCTTCTACTAAACTTCTTTCTTTAATTAAATTGTAAGTGTCAATAGACAAAGCTACTGATTTATATTTGTTCTTGTCCATTTTTAGCTCCAATCATTTGAATATAATGTTATTATATGAAAAATTATGTAATGTCAACGGTTTCACCCCAACTTGGACCTATTTCTAAATCGCAACGAGAGGGTATCTCTAGTGGAATAGCTTCTTCCATTATTGTCTTAATCTCTAAAGCCTGCGCTTTGCTTGTAACGCTACAGCACAATTCGTCGTGAACTTGTACAAGCGGAACAATTCCGGCTTTAAAGACATTTACCATCGCCTGTTTTGTCATGTCGGCGGCAGAACCCTGTATAAGTTTATTGAGACTTTTGTATGTGTAAGCACGTTTTAGGTTTACTCTTCCGTATTTCTGCTCCGCCTCCGGTCTTTTATAGGCTTTAGTAAGAGCAAAGGTAGCAGGCTCCCATTGATCGAAAGTCAAACGCCTACCCCGTAAACTCCGCAGATACGCGGCATCTGTAGTCTGTCGGTTAAGGCGTGTAATAAGAGCCTGTTGCATACCTTTGACGAAAGGAACGCGAGAGTGATACTTTGCTGTTAATTCTTTTGCTTCTTCCAAAGAAAGGTCTAATTGTTCAGCAAGTTTCTTTACACCCATGCCATAAATAATACCTAGGTTAATTGTTTTAGCTTGTTTTCTAGGTATGGAGGCCATCTCCGCCACCAAGCTGTGAAAATCTGTCTCTGGATTACTTCGGTAATTTTCAACAAACTCCTTCACGCCCTCTAAAGGCACAGCATTCTTTTGCCATTGATTGTAAACTTCTGCATAGTGAACCAAGATGCGTGGTTCCTGTTGCGAAAAATCGATGCTAGACCACTGTTCTTTCTCCTCTGGTACAAAGAGGTTACGAACCGAAGTTGGTGTTCCTTTGCCGTAATTAGGGATCTGTTGAAGGTTTGGGTTATTCATGGAAATACGTCCAGTAATCGTACCGCCTTCGCCCCCTCGCACCTGATTAATGTGAGAATGTATGCGACCATTTACAGAATGTTTTTGAATCGTCTTAATAAACGTACCATTGATTTTATTAACTTCTCTAGCCTTGGCTATTAATTTAGGTATTTCATGCGTGTGCTGAGACAAAAACTCTTTAGTAAACGAAGGTTTCCCTTTTTCTGTTCTTGGATAAGGTATCTGTTGTTCTTTAAAAGCAATCTCTATACTTTGTGCCGACCATATATCAACATTTAATCCTGTAACCTTTTTTATCTGAGAAAGAAGTTGCTTCTCATCTTGTCTCAATATCTTCTGTGTTTGCTCGGCTCTGTCTAAATCTACCCGAACCCCACGCCACGTCATTTCGACTAAACAAGGCAACAACTCTACTTCAAGATCAAAGACTGTTTTAAGATCGCTTCTTTCTAACTCGACGTTAAAGAATTTCCACAGATCTAACGTCAACTCAGCGTCTGTTTCTGCATACCCTCCTACAAAGTTTGCAGGCATCTTCCACATCTCAGATTTTGCGTCTAAACCAAACTCTGTAGCCGCTTTCACTAAACCCTTTTCAGACTTTGTTTTGCCTAAGTAATCAAAAGCAACCGCGTTAAGAGAATAAGAGAAACGTGTTTCATCTAATAGACTTGCAACAAGCATTGTATCCACTATCTTGCCATTAATCTTATGACCCATTGCTTTTAACCACCCAACATCGTATTGAGCATTGTGGAAAATCTTGTCACAAGGTAAAGCAAGCATATCTTTTAACCATTTGTTAACAAGGCGTTCATCTAGATTGCCTCCGCCCATATGCTTGAGAGGAAAATAACCTTTAAATTCATCCGTGCAAACCGCTACACCTACAACGTCACCGTTTCCCGTGGGCCAACCGGGTCCGGAAGAACGAAGGTCCGGGTCCCGTGTTTCGAGATCAATAGCAATATGCTTGGCTTGAGACAAATCAGGGAAATTTTCAGGAGGGGTCCACGAATCTACTGTCGTTATCCGCGCTAAATTTAAAATTCCTTGTTCCATATCAATTACTTAACACACTTTCGTATTTTATACAATTAAATAAGACTTTTCAGGATCATCTGGGTATAAAAGAAACAAGCTTTCTCGTGTTCGTGTAACCGCCACGTAAAAAAGTCTATGTAAAGAGTCTTGGTTGTACCGTGTTTCGCGCTCCGAAGACGCGGATATATCTGTTAAGACAACGACGTTATCACATTCCGCACCTTTAGCCCCGTGAATCGTAGATAGCGATATGCGAGGTTTTTCTCCGAGCTTTTCTTTCTTTTTAAGCAAAGAAACTATATAACTTTCCAACTCTTCCGGTATAAGGTTAAGAGCTTCTCTCCATATAATGTCTTGTTCAACGAGCAATCCGTGATTTTCTTTTAAATCTTCATAAGAAAACATCTCTAAATCGTCGCCATAGATAGCTTTCTTCCCTCGTTTAATTTGTTTTCCATTCCCTGACATCATTTTGTATATTTTCTGGGCGGTTTGCTTGTCTACAGAACCACCTTTCCTTAGTTTTTCCCATCCTTTGATGGCAAGCAACGCACTAACGCTAACAGAAGGGACACCCTGTTTTTCAAAAAAGTATCCGTGTGTTCGCATTTCCTCTTCAACCTCTTTAAGCATAAAAGCGCATTGTGCTAGAATAAGCCAATTTCCTTCGTTCATCTTGTCGAAAGGGATACCGCTCAAACGCACCACTTCCCCTTCTTTTTCCGCAGGATCATATTCTTTTGGGAATCTGTTGGGTTTAGAAATTTGTTTAATAATGCTTTGAGCAATTTTATGTGGAGTTTTTGGGACACGATAAGATTGGGATAAAACCTCGGCTCCGGATTCTAAATGAATAAACTCTTTTGGAGAGGCTCCTGCCCATACGTAGATTGCTTGATCATCATCTCCGGCGCAGTACATTTTTTTAGCTTTTGTATCTAAGACATGAGCAATGTCCCATTGTAAAGGCGAAAGGTCTTGTGCTTCATCTAAAAGAACCAGATCAAACGCAGGGCAAGTGTATTTTGCATCTAACAAAAACATCTCAAGCATGTCTGTAAAATCATATACACGTTGCTGTTCTTTAAAATTGTTGTAGCTTTCTGAGATGTACTCTACCTCATGCCATTGCATGTTTCCGAGAGAGGAATCATTATATTCTTCTCTAAGGGATACCTTCTTGACCCGTGCGCGATGGATAAGGGACAAGACAGGGCTGTTCCTAAAAATTCCTTTTTCCTCAAAATCCGTGGTGTTCATGCCACCAAAATTAGAAAGGCGAACTTGAAGAGCAAACTCTTTTACGTCCTTCTCTTCCATGCACCTCTTTCCTCGCTCATCCATACAATGCTTAGAAAAACTGTGTATGGTTTTAAACCAAGGCAAATCTTTTTCTGGATTAAGATTAAACTTGACACCCGCTCTTTCCCGCGCCTCGTTGCAGGCTTTGTTGGTAAAGCTTAAAAAAGCAATCTTGTTAGAAGGAACGCCTTGAGACAAGGACTCTGATACCCTATTAATAAGTGTTGTTGTTTTTCCTGTCCCCGGAGGTCCAAATATACGGAACATTAAAACGGTCCTTTTTCATCTTCTACAAAGGACTTAGGTTCTACCTTAAACTCTTCTTCAAACTGCGCCGGAATACCCCAAACGCGAAGAGATTTTCCTTTTACTTTTAATTGACACGCTTCCCCTCCAATATCCTTTAATCTTTGGGCTACCTGATGAAGTTTGTATTCGTAAAATTTATTCTTCTTAAGATGATTCATCAAATCTTTAATTCTAAAATAAGTTTTTGCTTTCTCTTCATCTGTCCAAGCCCTGCGTAAATAGATTTCGTCTCGACTTTCCGCTCTTTGCAGATGATGAGCAAACTCTTCTAAATACTCATAAAACTGACCATCAATATTAGAGTCCTCAGAAGCCTCCATTATCGAACCCTCAGTTTCTGTCATGTTAGACAACAACCCATTCAAACGAGTTTCCCACTGTGGTTTGGAAACAGAAGGGGGAATATAATTTAACTGCTCTATGCAAGCCTTTTGAAATTTAGGTTGCATCATAAGGCTCTCTGTGTCTAATTCTACAGGATGGGAGTTAACATCTAGAAACCAAAGAGGAGGGTTAGAGTTATATTTCCTTAAGTTCCCTACTGCGGTATTGGTAACCAAAGATTGAACACCATACTTCCTTGTGGCGCATAACTCTTTGTTACAAAAGCTTTTTATAGGTTGATCACTACATTTGTACGTGTAATCTTTCTTTTCTAATTGTTTAGCCACCGTATTTAATTCGTCAAGACTCAAGGGAGGATCAAAGTACTGAGAGTTAAATTTTTGTATCTCTGAGTCCCACGTTTTAGGGAATGCTTTTCTTAAGTACACGCCAACATTAAACAGACCATTGTTACGCGACCCTTCTTCAAACCCCTGTTTAAACAAAGCTTGCAGGCACGGAGGGACATCTTTAAAATCTGTGTCCGGCTCACTTTTAATTTCAAAAGAAAGCAATTCCTCGGGGTCTTGTGCGTATTTCTCATATAAAGCAAAGAACTCCTCGAGAGTTCCGGCGGAACCATCATCTTGAATAACGTATCGCATACCAGTTTCAATAGTGTAATAAGGAAGATTTAAAAAATTTCCGGTATCCCCTTTTTCTACGTTTAAATAAACCTGTTTGGGGAAAATCTCTGAACCGTTGTATCCTAATGCAGAGGCCATATTCTTAAGTGTTTCCTGCATATCCTTGGCCGACAACCAATCTTTAGTAAACAGAAAGATGTGCGCTCCGCCAGATTTACTACGACAAACAACAAGGGGTAGCTCTAACTTCCTTACCTTTTCAACTAAAACTTTGTGGTCAAGTCCAACATATTCATCTACGTCAATACAGCCCCACACGCATTGACTGCTTTCATTGATGGGAATAATACCGATTGCTGACCCCTTTCCCGACAAATGCTCTTCCCAAAGCTTCGTGGTGCGTGGAGTACGAACAATCTGAGCCTTCCCTGTTTGCTTACCGTTTTTGTTGCCGGACACGGCATACGTTCCGTAAGCAAGGTCTAGCCCTCTAAATATATGTTCAAATTTTTCTGATTCTATAGACACATTTCACCTATTAATAAATTGGGGGGCTTGCACCCCCCAATCCACCCAGAGAATTAAAACGGTAAGTCTTCGTCTCTGCCGTCTTCTGCGTCAGCAACGGGAGCGTCAGAAGTGTGCTTCACAGTTATTTCACCTTTCTGTATGCTATCAGCAAAGGCTCTTGCCTTATGATATGCTTCTGCATCCTGTAAAACACCGCTGTTTTCTTGCTCAAGGGTAATGTCCCATCCGTGCCATTTACCTTTTGAGTTTTCTTCGCTAACGGTCTTTAATGAGTACACGTAAGCATATGAAGGCGGTGTGAAAGGAACACCTTTATCGTCTTTCATATTCCTAGACATAACCATCGACAACCACTTCTTTGACTTTTTAAGTTGCGTGGACTTCATCGAAATCAAAGCGGTGTCGTAACCCTCTTCGTTTAAAACAACGACATAATGTTGCGCTGTTGTGTCTATGTAGTCACCATTTCCTCCGATAACGTAATCTTTGTTATCTTCAGCACTCCGCTCTGTTTTAGGTATACTCGCCTCCCCCGGAGCGTAGATTGCTTTGGGTGCGCCAGAGCCTGTGCCTCTTGCTTCCCAATGGATAAAACGCTTATTGAACATAGCAAGTATGACACGCACTCCCTCGGCTCCGGGGTAAACCTGTCCCGTCACTGTGTTTATAATGTCGCCTTTCTTTGCCCCATCAGGCATATCGTCCAGACCCGATAAGATCTTTAAGAAGGGAAGGGCTAGATCTTCTTGTGTAATAGCCGATAAGCCTTTTCCTGCATCTTGAGCAAACATATTAATATCAATATTTGCCACCGGATTTTCTTTAGTGTTTGCTACTTCTTGCTTACTCATTTTATTTCACTCCTTTTATTTCTGCGTGATCAATTACTGTTATACCTATAACTTCTGGCACACTTCTGCCATTTTCTACCTGTTCTTTACCCCAAGCCCGTAAAGTCATTGGATGTATTTTCGTGTCCGTTTTAACGTCAATTCTTTCTTTCTCAGCAAGAGCTTGGAACTTTAAAGCTACTTCGTCCTCCCCCTTCCCAAAATCTGCGGAAACTGTGTTCTTAATTAGATCAGCGTAACCGTTCTCACGCAACCATTCAAAAGCTTTAGGTCTGTCTTCGACCTTGATGCTTGTGTTGTATATCTTCTTAATAGTAACACTGTGACCAGAATCGGTTTCAAACTTTCGCATGTTTACTTCCGCCATCGCGGCAGGAAGTTCTTCATCCGTTAGTTTTCTAAGTTCCGCTTTACTCTTTTTAAGTTCTGCTTCTGCAAACAGTACTTTCTTTTGCTCCCCTACAATTCGATCAGCTAATTCGCCAAGCGTTTGTAGACTAGTATTTTTAAAAGAAGAAACCTCGTTGCTCTCCTCTTTCATAAAGTCCGGTACTTCACTCATAATCTTTCCTTTTTCTTGTTTCAAAAATTCACTGTTGTTTTACGACAGTAATTAATGTATATACTATTTTATAGTAAAAGCAAGGAGAAAGTTGTGAAATATGTTTTTAAAACAGAACCATTCAATCATCAGAGGCGAGTGTTTGAAAGATCCAAGTCGTTAAGACATTATGCTCTTTTTTTAGAGATGGGGACAGGCAAGACAAAAGTAACGGTAGATAGTATGTCCTTTTTGTATGAAAACAATGAGATAGACACTGTGCTTATCGTTGCGCCCAAAGGCGTGTACGAGAATTGGATTAAGAATGAGATACCAAAGCACATGCCGGACAGAATTGAAAGTTTAATTGTTAAGTGGCAACCTAATTTTACTAAAAAGTTTAAAGAAGAAATGAAACAAATTGCAACTCGGGAAGAAAGAAAAGAAAGGAAGTTGCATCTTTTTGTGATGAATGTAGAGGCTTTGTCCACAAAGAAGGGTTTGGACGTTGCCTCTTACTATTTGAAACAAAACCCAGACAATATGGTTATTATAGACGAAAGCACTACTATTAAGAATAGAAATGCCGCCCGTACTAAATCTATAATAAAGTTGGGTGAATTAGGGAAGTACAAAAGAATCTTGACAGGTTCTCCTGTAACAAAGTCTCCTTTGGATTTATTTTCGCAGTGCAAGTTTTTAGATGCAAACATGCTTGGTTTTGATAGTTTTTATGCGTTTAGAAACAGGTATGCTGTCGTAAAACGTATGGCGTTTGGGGGCAAAAGCTTTGACCACATTGTGGGTTACAGAAGAATGGGAGAATTGCAGGCTAAGATACACGACACAAGTTCTCGTATATTAAAGGAAGACTGTTTAGATCTACCGGAAAAACTGTATCAAAAACGCTATGTACCGTTGAGCGCGGATCAAAAGAAAGTGTACGACCAAATGAAGACATTAGCCTTGGCTCAGATAGACAATGGGGAATTGTCTACGACAACAAGTGTGTTGACGCAGATTATGCGGTTACAACAGATATGCTGTGGGTTTTTACCTCCTGATGATGGAGAAATTAAAGAGCTTGAAAACTACAGAACGAAAGAACTGTTATCTATACTTGAGGAAGTACACGGGAAAGTAATTATATGGGCAACGTGGACCCACGATATTAAAAAAATAAAGAAGGTTATTGCCGAAGAGTATGGGGAGAGAAGTGTAGAGACATTCTACGGAGAAACACCGCAAGATAAACGACAAGAAATTGTAAATAGTTTCCAAAACGGAGCAAACCCCCTTCGTTTCTTTGTGGGTCAACCCCGGACCGGGGGCTTTGGCCTGACGTTAACAGAGGCAAAAACTGTGATTTATTACTCAAACAGCTATGACCTTGAGATAAGGCTTCAATCAGAAGACAGGGCGCATCGTATAGGGCAAGAGAACAATGTTACTTATATTGACTTAGTGTCTCCGGACACGGTAGATGAAAAGATTATAGATGCCCTTCAAGACAAAGTAGATTTAGCAACTAAAGTTTTTGGAGAAGAAACACGACAATGGTTAAAGTGATAGGGGGGAGTAATTTTTTCCGTCAAAAGTTAAACAAGAGTTTCGGCACACGTTTTGGCTTGCGCTGACATGCACCCACCCTTGATTAGGATCTGTGTTGTCCTCTGACCAAAATTCTAGGATAAGTTGATCATAATCAATGTTATGAAAGATCCACGCGGCTAAAAGTTTGTTAGAGACTCCTATTATCTCTATGTCAGCCGCTTCTCCTTTTGAGTGTTGACTTTTACTAGATCCCCCTATTTTCTTATTTAAACCTTTTGAGCGATATCCGCTGCTAGGGGTAAACGGACCAAATTCTTTTCTTACTGGCTCGAGGACCGTGGTTGCTAGATACTTTAAATTATCAATGTGATTAGGAATAGGTTTGTTGTTAATCCCAAACCGCAACGCCGTTTGGCTCTTGCATAATTCTTCTAAAGTGAAATGATCAGAAAGTTTCATAACAATTGTTCCAAACCACTAGCAATTATAATCATTACAACAATACCCCACAATTTTGTGTCTAATCGTTCTAAAGCTTTTTCTACTTTAGCATATCTAACGTGACATTCTTTTTCATGTTTTTCTAAAAGTTTTAGAACATCATCACTATCCATCGCACTATCCTACTAAACGATCTAATTGTTCCATCCTTGCGAGAGTCTCAGGATTAAATGGCCCAAGATTAGCTTGTGCTACCTCTTGAGCAGGTGGAGCCGTAATTGTAGGGCGTGGAGGGATGTTAGCTTCTGAAACTTTCTTTTTAAGTGGTTTTCTTTTAGGAATTGGTATTGCATTAGCAAGTGGTTTTCTTTTAGGAATTGATCTTGCACTAGCAGGAGATATTATACTTATGTCTTCTTCTGAAATCTCCTGAATGGGAAGTCGTATAGAAGGGGAAAGCACTCTTCTAAAATAATTAACAAAGTTGTCGGCAAGTACTCGTCCAACACCTCTTTTAGTAATCTCACTTGCTTTATCTAAAGTACTAATAAATTCTTTAATATTACCCGGAAGTAACGATTCTTTTAATCGAGAAGATAAAACGGCTTGAGGAATGTCACTAAAAAATTGTTTACCTAATTTAGCAAATTGTGCTGGAACTTGTATTGTCCCTGAAGGGGCAACTCTTGCACCTATAAACCTCCCCAAAAACTCCATACTTCCACCTCCCATAAATTCAGATTCCGGTAAAACCGCTCTTAAATAATCCTCTATTGTTTCTAATTGGGTTATTGATTTATTAAAGTCTTTTAAATAATCGTCACTAATAATGTTTTTTTGTTTTAAAACCTGTAGAATACTTGTTTGAGGCCCTAATTTAACATTTATGGTCGCACCAGTTCCTAATTTATACAATTGTTCTATGGGGTCATTCAAATAAGCTTTTACAGGAGTTGGTAGAACTGTTTTAGTTACAGGGTCAGAAGATTTTGTAAGAATATAATCAATAACATAAGAAGTAAAAGCATCTTTAATTGTAGGATCGTTGTTTTTCTTTGCCGCTTTATTAATTAAATCTGCGTAAAAATTAAATTGCTCTAATGGTTGTGGACTATTTAAAGCGTTGTCAATTGCTAATGAAGGGTTTGAATGACCGAAAGCTTTTACTAAAGCGGTGTTTTGTGCAGATTTTTGTGACACAAGTTTTTTTAAATAATTTAAACTTTTTTGTAAATCTGTTCCTTGTTCCGAGGCTATTCTTAAATCTTTTTCTAATGTTTTAAAAGGAGATAAATCTAACAATACTTTTGTTAAATCGTTATTGAGAAATTCTTCTAATTTTACAGGGTCAATAATTTTTTTTGTTATTTTTTCTTGTTCTGAAACGTCTGTACCTATTTGTTTAGCAAAAGTAGTGTCTACAGGTATGCTTTTTATAACTCTTTCTTTTACTAAAAGATCGTTTAAAATAAGATTTAAAGCAGTGTCGTAATCTTGATTGTACCCTGTTTCTTTATTTAACATAGCCATAACGTCAGTTATTTCTTCGTCTGGAACAAATTGTCCGACATTTTCTGCGGTTATAGGTTGCCCTTCCTTTTTTCGCAACAGTTTACCAATTACATTAAATCCTTGCCTTAAATCTTCATAATTAAGTCGTGCTTTACTACCTCCAGAAAAAATTGCTTTTTCTAGCAACAATTCTGGGGATACTATACTTTTTCCCTCAACATTTTGTTTGGTAGCATCTGTAATAAATGTTCTTTTAAACAAATCATTTCCAACTTTACTTATTTGTTTTGCTTGATCAAAAGAAACTTTGGCTTGAGGGTTCATGTTTGGTATTGGTTTAGTATAATCTTCATAAATATTTTCGGCTAACCTTCCGTAAAAACCACGAAGGGTTGGGTTTTTTTCTCTTTTTGATAATTCTAAAATTGTAGACCTGTCAATTTTAAGCTCATTTAAAGTAAATTTACCTCCTCCCCTTAATTTGTTAACAAAGTTAATGACATAAGGGTCCATTCCTTGCAATTTACCTGTTTTAGGGTTTTGATAACGGCTTAAATTAATTTTTGCTTTTCCTGTTTTTGCGTCTGTAACGGTTTTAAAAAAACTAAGAGTGTCTTCTGGCGTAATTTGTTCTTTGCCAATAACGGATAAAGTTTTGTCCCACGCTCCATCTTCTACTTTACGCCAATTTTTTATAACTTCATCTATATTTTGTACTAAAAGTTTGTTTGCTTTATCTTTTATTTCTGCTTCTGGTAAATTAGTAAATTTTTCTAAAGTTTTGTCTGTTTTATCTAATGCTCTTTGAAGTTTTGCATTTAATAAAGTTTGAACTCTACTTCTATACAGTGCAGAAGCTAATTTTAAAGCGTTGTCATCACCAGTAGCATAAAGAGTGTTAATTGTAGCGTTAATCGCACGTAATCTTTCATCCGTTTGATCTTTTAATGCTTTTGCAAACACATTATCATTAGCTGCAAGTTGTCGTTCTAACGCAATTAAAGGGTTTTTAAATTCTTTTGCTACAAGACCGGGAGAAAGATTAAGAGATGCAAGATCATTTAAAGTTCTTTCTGGAATATTTTGATTTAAATCCTTAATAAAAGAATCAAAATTAAATGTTTTTCCTTCTTGTTTAGCGTAATCTTTTAATTTGTTTACAATGTAATTTGCGGCTTGCCTGTCTTTCTCGTTTTTTACAAAAGTAAATTTTTTGTTACCAATAAATGGGAACTTAATTTCATCAGGAAGAAGAGTAACTAAACTACGCGCGTTGTCTGTAAAAGCACCAAGAAGACTAAGGCCAACGGGAAGACCAAGGCCAACACCCCCTCCAAGAGTTTCATAAAGAATACGTGTTCCAAGATCTCCGGGGTTTGCTTCTTCAGCCATACCCGCACCTATTGTGGGTGGAACAGCAAAAACTGTTTCACCTAATGCATATCTTTTAGGGTTTTTTGCGCTTTTACCTGCAGCAGAAGCAACTATTTGTGCAAGGTCTCGAACAGTGGCAGAAGCTTGGCTTGATCTTAAAATAAGTTCATCAGGAAGAGTTGTAAAGGCCCCTCTTACTGCCTCTATAACTTTAGAACTTTTTGCGTTTGGATTTTGTGTTGCTAAATTTCGTGTTATTTTTTCCTGAAGGGGATTAATTCTTGCACGAATTAAATTACCTCCAAAATTAACGTCCTCTGGAATTTTAGAAAGAAGCCCTCTTACACTGTTTGTACCTAAAAAAGAAGAGGGGTTTAAAATAGCAGAAGCAGTGTCTCCTGCTGTGCGATAAGCCTTCTCATCTGGTAAATAGGTTGCTTCAGGAAGAACAGCCTCGGTTGCCCCTCTAAACCCTACCGCCGTTAACCCCCCGACAACAAGCCCGGTTCCAATAGCTAAAGGTATTTTTATTTGAGGAGGAAGAGGAAGAGGAGACGTCATGACTCCTTTTCCTGCAGCTAATCCTGCGTATCCAGCAGGGGTATACGCAGCTAATCCACGCCCTGCTCCTTCAAAAAAGGCTCCTGTTTTTCCCCGCGATTTCATTGTTGTAAATGTTTCAAATACTTTATTTGGCCCCTCTTGCCTAAAAGCATTAATTTCTTCTTCAGAAAGATTAAATTGAGGACTTTGTAAAATAGCTTCTGATATATTTTTTTGTGCTGTATTAGGGTCGATTTTGTCATCATTAACAAATTCTTGATACAAAGCTTCTACTTCTTCCCCTTTTATTCTATCAACCATATGATTTCCTACTTTAAATTTAATCTTTTTGTTGTTCTTTCTATTATTTCTTTGGCAGAATTATCGTCTTTTCCTAGTAATCTAGCTGCAAGCATTTCGTAAGAATTAACCAAACCAGTAATAATATTTTCATAAGATTTATTTTTATTTCTTACTGTTAGATCAAATTTTGTATCTTGCGCTCTTTTTTGTGCATTTGCTTTAAATACATTTAAAGCAGAAACAAGGGCTGTAATTCGATTTGCAAACTGTGTTTTATTTCCAGTAAAGCCGTCAAATTTAGGTAATTTATTTTCAAGGAAATTTTTGTCTGCAACAGAATCTCGTCCACCTAATACATCTGGGTCAAAAAGAGTGTTTACTTCTACTGTTAGTAAATTAAGCGTATCTACAATATTATCTATATTTTGTACTTCTTCTCTATAAGGAGCGTCTCTTCCAATAAATTCGTTTATCTTGTTAATTGTTTCTAAAACAGGACGCACAGCCCCTTCAGCAACTGCCTTTGGATCTAATTGTGTAATTAATTTTTGTATATCTTCATACCCTGTAATAGGAGATGTTTCCTCGGGATCTTCTCCCTCGGGATCTTCTCCCCCAGAAAAAGCTTTTGCTGTAATTGTTTGTGCTTGTTTAAATAACTCAGGAGATACATCAGAATATTCACCTAATTCGTTATTTCTACCTATAACTGCTCTTGCTTGAAGTCTATTCAAGGTTGACGCTGGAAGAACTATTATCTCTCCTGAATCCGGGTCTGTAATTGTTTTTTCTCTAATTACGTTTTCTAATCCAGCTAATGTTTGAGCGCTATTTGTATTAGATGCACCACTTCCAAAATTATTTAAATAACTTGGGTTTGTTATTGCATCATATTTCGTTTCGGTAAAAGTACGGTTGTCTTCGTTAGCCTCTATAAGAGTTTTTACAACGGATGCCCTTGTTTTTTCATCTGCGCCTGTTTCTGCAATAGCGGTTTGAAGCGTGGTTAAATCTAATTTATCTTCTCTGTCACGTTCAGCAGCTACTACCTCTCCTATGTTTGTAGCAAGATTTTTTGCTGCTGGAGCAAGTCTACCTAAAAAAGGAGTAGGAACAGCCGTAGGCGTAAATAAATTACTTACAATATCTCCTGCAAAATTAAGTTTAGCTCGTCCTATATCTGCTTCTCTTCTTTTTTCTGTATCACCTAATAGTTCTTTAAAAAAAGGATTTAATTGTTCCATTTTGTCTTTATAAATGTCTGTTCTAGGCTTACCTCCGGCAATAAGATCCATATACTGGTTTACAACAGCAGGATTAACTGCTCCCGCTGATTGCATTTTACGAACCATACCACCATCAGCCATCGGCACGGGTTCCGTGGGCTGTCCTGCCATAAGCATAGACCCAACACCGCCTGCCATATCTGTTGGCATTCCCATTTCATCTTCCATAACAACATCTGCTTCGCCTTGCATTAGGCTGTCTAATCCCCCTTGAGCATCTACAATAGCCATAGTAGGTTGAACTAAAGTCAAAACAGAATCAGGAGTTTGCTCCGCATCCGGGCCACCAACAAGTTCAGCAAGTTCTTGTCTGCGCCCCTCTACAGGAACGTCATTTCCGCGAATTGCGTTCATTAACTCTTGATAGTCTCCCGAAGAATCTACTTGAGAAAGAATACCGGAAACAAGCTCCTCCCCTTCTTGCCTATACGCTTCCCCCATAACTTCTTCTGGACCGGGGGCCACGGGATTTTCTGGAGGAGCCATCATTTGTTGTGGTGGTGGGGTCATCATTTGTTGTTGTGGAGGAGCCATCATTTGTTCAGGAACTACGCCGCCTTGTTGCATAAACATTTTTCGTTGTAATGGATTCATGTTATGTGTTCCTTTAACCAAATAAACCAAGGTTTTTAGCACCAGAAGCGGCACTTAACCCAGCAATTCCCAGTCCTGCTACTTGCTGGAACGGAGATGGAGAGAAAGTCGGTGTTTGTGTCACTGTTTGCTGACTAGACGGTATACCTTTGTATATATCACTTAAGAACTGCAACTGTTGATATGGATACTGTTGCTGTTGAAGTTCTGTTTGACGTGTAGCATCAAGGGTGGATTGACCTATACCACGTTGCAATGTGCCTAAATTCATAAGAGTGCTTATATCTTGGTTGCTAAGACTTTGTAACTGTTGCCCTAACCCTGCCTGCACTCCGCCTAACCCTGAAAGTTGTTGTCCTATTCCTGCAATACCTCCTGCAAGACCAGAAGCTAATCCCGCCTGACGAGCCGCTAAATCAGAACGAGCAAGCCCTGCTTGCTGTAACGCTCCGGCTCTCTGAAACCCAATATTACTTAATCCTTGTCCTGCGGCTAAACGTCTGTTTTGTTCTTCTTGAAACGCTTGTTGTGCTTGTTGCGAGGCTCGACCAAAATCTTGAGCATAGGCTTCTCCCACCGCTCTAGCACGTTGTCCCTCTAACTCGGCATCCATAATGTCGCGTCTTGAACCGGAAAAAGCCCCAGAAGAAACCGCTTGAGCATCCTGACGGTTTTGGGCTTGGTCAAACTGACGGTTAATAGCTCCCTCAACATATTGTTGATAAGGACTTTGAAACTGTGCGGCACTTGAAGGATCAAACTGTGCTTGTTGCGCTTGGCGAATAGACGCAATACCAGACTGTAATTCAGGAGTTGCTCCTGACGTAGGTAAAAGCTGTTCGTACCCCGTTTGAAGCTGTTGTTCTGACGGGTCCATAATGTCAAAGGCTCGTGTGCCACGGTCCAGTGTTCCTCTTGCCTGACCATAGGTCCGTCCTGCTTCTCCTAATAAATCTTGTGCATTTTGTAAGTAAGGAAGATAAGACCCTATGCCTACCTCGGCCAAGTCCATTGCCTGCATTTCCTGCGGAGATAACCCTGCAACTTTAAATCCCGGCGGTAAAACACGATTTGCTTGACGACTTGCAACAAGTTCTTGTACATCATCTAAAAGCGCACGTCTATATCGAGCAAAATCAGGATCTTCTTTTACCGTGGTGGTTTGGTTGACATAATCTGTAGCCATTATGCGACTCCCTCAAATCTTTTCATTAGACCATACATTGTTTTAATACCGTCTTTGTATCCACCGCCTGCAAGTTTACCCACACCTTCTACCGCATCTTTAGTAAAAACAAACTCACCGGGCATAAGGTCAGCAGGGACAATGTCGCGTTCTATTCCTAGAGGGCCGGGGACTTCTCCCGTTCTTCGTGGCCCATAGACTTTTCCACCCATTTCCATTTTTTGAGCAGCACCCTCTTCAATGCCTTGCCTAAAGCTTGAAACAGGGTCTGCAACTCTTGGGAGATTTGCTCTTGCAGAAGCAAGTCGTTCTGACGCAAGTTGTTGTGCTTGTTGTCTACGAACCATTTCGTCTTCAATGGCAGGATCTTCTTTGTAAAAAGGTGAATAATACGGATACCCTCCTGTTTCAATACCTTGTGGTGCTGTAAGTATATCTCCCGGTGTAACAGGGGGAGGGGGTGGAGGAGGTGGAGGAGGTGGGTTATTAATATTGTTATAATTATCAATAATCTCTTGTGTATCAGGGTCAATAAAGAAATCGCTTTGACCAC
>TARA_R110002124_G_scaffold3134_2_pt1 | contig 18993 bp, 15 predicted proteins | sample TARA_R110002124 | Tara Oceans TARA_R110002124 (sample SAMEA4397445) | marine metagenome | biome: Polar Biome; feature: [SRF] surface water layer (ENVO:00010504); material: water (ENVO:00002006), including particulate matter (ENVO:01000060) such as... | depth 5 m | reverse complement strand
CGTAGCCGGACTGGTTGAAACCGCCAAACGGCGCGATGGGCGACACGGCGCGGTAGGTGTTGACCCAGCAGATGCCCGCGCGAATGTGCTCGGATACCCGGTGCGCGCGCCCCACGTCCCGGGTGAACACGCCGGACCCCAGCCCGTAGGGCGTGCTGTTGGCCAGGGCGATGGCTTCTTCTTCCGTATCGAACGCCAGCAAGGACATGATCGGGCCGAACATCTCAACTTTCAGCGTCTCGATATCCGGCCCCGGGCATTCGACCAAAGTGGGCACCATGTAGTTGCCGGGGCGGTCCAGCGGCGTGCCACCGAAATGGATCGTTGCGCCTTGCGCGCGGGCCTTGTCCAGCGTGTCGCGGATGGTGTTGACCTGCGCGGCCGTGCACAGGGGGCCGACATGGGTGGCGGCATCAAGCGGATCGCCAATGATGATCTTCGCAGCCTTGTCCTGAATGCGGGCGATCAGGTCGGCCAGAATGGGGCGGTGGATCAACCCGCGAGATCCCGCCACGCAGCTTTGCCCGGACGCCCCGAAATTGCCCGCGATCAGCCCGTTCGCCGCCCCGTCCAGATCGGCGTCATCGAACACCAGAATGGGGGATTTTCCGCCCAGTTCCAGCGATGTGACCGCGAAATTCTCAGCCGAGTTGCGCACCACATGGCGCGCGGTTTCAGGGCCACCGGTGAAGGCGATGCGGTCCACATCCGGGTGGCGGGTCAGCGGGATGGCGCAGTTTGGCGCGTCGCCGGTGATGACCGAAACGACACCGGGCGGAAAGCCCGCCCGTTCGATCAGACGGGCGAATTCCAGCAACGGCGCGGGGGCGATTTCCGAGGCTTTCAGCACCACGCTGCACCCCGCCGCCAGCGCCGGGCCCAGCTTTGTCGCGGTCAGGAACATCTGCGCGTTCCACGGCACCACGGCCGCCACCACGCCGATCGGCATCCGGCGGGTGAACACATGCATCCCCGGCTTGTCGATGGGCAAGACCGCGCCTTCGATCTTGTCCGCCAGCCCGGCATAGTAGCGATAGTAATCCCCGACATAGGCGGTCTGGCTGGCGGTTTCGGCCAGCAGCTTGCCGCTGTCGGTGGTCTCCACCCGCCCGATCTGTTGCGCGTGTTCCTCGATCAAGTCAGCCAGCCGATACAGCAGCCTGCCGCGCGCCGTCTGCGTCATGTCGCGCCAGGCCGGATCCTCCAGCGCGGCCTTGGCGGCGCGCACCGCGCGGTCCACGTCCCCGGCATCGGCGCAGGCGAACGTCGCCCAGTCTTGCCCGGTCGCCGGGTTTTGCGAGGTCATCACCTGCCCCGCGCCCCCTTCGACCCACTGGCCGTTGATGAACAACTGATAATGCGGTGTCTGGCTCATGGGCATCCCTCAGGCAAAGGCCGGCATCACGTCGTCGATGAAGCGCATCAGCGACGCGCGCTTGCGATCATAGCGCATGCCGCTGTCTATCCAGAACGCGTATTCGTCATAGCCCAGATCCTGATAGCGTTTGATCCGGTCGATGACCTGCCTGGCGGTGCCCACGGTCAGATCCCGCAGCAGGTTTTCCGGCGCCATCAGGGCATTGGCGGCGATCTCATCCTCGGTCAGCGCCTCGATCAAACCCTGCGCAACCGGGCGCCTGTTCTGGAACCACGCCCCGAAATAACTGTAATAGCGCGACAGTTCCCGCCCGGCCTGCGCCACGTCATCGCCGTCGGCGCCAACATAGGTGTGGTGCAGCAGCATGATCTTCGGGCGCGGACCGCGATAGGTGGCACAGGCCGCGTTGAAGCGCGCCATCAGCGAGGTGATTTCGTCCATCCCCATCCACAGGGGCGTGACCTGGATGTTGAACCCGTTGTGGACGCCGAATTCATGGCTGTTGGGGTCGCGCGCCGCAATCCAGATGGGCGGGCCGTTTTCCTGCACGGGTTTCGGCGTGCTGGTGGTCGCGGGGAAGGCATAGAATTCCCCTTCATGCGCGCAATCACCGGCCCAGAGCTGGCGCAACAGGGGCGCGGATTCGCGCATCCGTTGCCCGGCTTGCCAGGCATCCATCCCTGGCATCAGGCGCTCGTATTCATAGCTGTAGGCGCCGCGCGCGATACCCAGCTCCAGCCGCCCGCCGGTCATCAAATCGGTCGCGGCGGCCTCTCCGGCCAGTTTGATCGGGTGCCAGAACGGGGCGATCACGGTGCCGGTGCCCAGCCGCAGATGCCTGGTGTGATGCGCCACATCCACCAGCGCGGTAAACGGGTTGGGCGCGATGGTGAATTCCATGCCGTGATGCTCACCGGTCCAGACGGCGCGCATCCCCCCGTCATCGGCGATCTTGCACAGGTCGATGAACTCGCGGTGCAGCACGCTATGCGGCTGATCCGGCGTGATGCGTTCCATATGCGCGAACAGGGAAAAATCCATCCGTCAGGTCCTTTCAGGCAGGCTGTGGATATCGCCGGATTGCGCGCCACCCAGATAAAGCGAAAAGCTGCGCGTTCGGGCTTCCAGCGCGTAGCGGGTCAGCATCCGCGCGGTGGTCGGCTGCGCGCAGGTCAGGCCGGGCAGATCGGAAAACGGGATGATCCGAAGTTCATCATGCCCCGGTCGGGCAGCGCCGGCGGCCAGAAAAAACACGCAGTGCCGCCCGCTGTCGCGGTCATCGAACACCGAGTAGGCCTGGCCGATTTCCGCCTGGATCCCGCGGGCGCGCAGCCCGTCCGCCAGGCTGCCGCGCAGGTTGCTCCAGTCCGACAGAATGATCTGCGGCACCCGGTAGCCGTGCGGTGTCTGTTCCAGCAACAAACCGCCATCCTGTTCGATCAGCGCCCCGCAAACCGTCGAGCCGCCGGTGTTCTCCAGCGCCGCGCGTTCCAGCCCCAGGCTGAAATACCGCCCGCCGACATAGCCCAGCCCGGGCGCCTCATTGTGTTCGAACGCCGCGACGCGGCCCAGCAAGATCGCATGATCGCCCGCGTCGACCACCTGGTGCGTGACGCAGGAAAATCGCGCCGTGACGCCGTCCAGAACCGGGATACCGTGCAGGTCGTCGTGGTGGGAAACCCGCGCGAACCGGTCGCCACGAAAGCTCGCGAAGATGTTCGAAACCGCTTCTTGCCCCTCGGCCAGGATGTTCACCGCGAAATGGCGGCACGCGGCGAAGGTGGCATGGCTGGACAGGAACTTGCCCGGACAGACCAGCAGCAACGGCGGATCCAGCGAGACCGATGAAAAGGAATTCGCGGTGAACCCGAGCGGAGCTCCGTCCGGGGCGCGGGTGGTGACCACGGCCACGCCCGTCATGAACCGGCCAAAGGCCGTGCGCAGTTCGCGCGGGTCCAGCGCGGTCACGCGAACACCCGCGCCGCCAGGCCTTCAAGAGCGGCGTTGACGGCCAGGGGGTGGGTCATCGGCATCATGTGTGCGGCGTCCTGGATGATCTGCGCGCAGCCATCGGGCGCAAGCGCGGCCATGGCGCGGGCCATGGCGGGGGTTGAGTTCGGTTCCTGCGCACCGGTCATGAACAGAGCCGGGCAGCGCAGGGCGGCGAGCGCGGCATCGGCGGGGGCATCGCCCTGCGCGAACACGCCGTAGGCCATCCTGTATCCCGCCGGCTTGACGCCGCGCAGCCACGCCTCGCAGGCGCTGCGTTCAGGCGACCGCGCGGCACCGAACCAGCGCGCCAGGGTCGCCGACGGATCCGCCACGCCAACACCATCCAGCGCGGCGGCGCGGGCGCGCACGGCGGCGGCGGCATCGGCCGGGCGGCGATAGACGGCATTCAGCGCCGCGACGCCGGCCGTCTTGTCCGGGTGGCGCACCGCCAACCCCAGCGCCAGCATCGCGCCCATCGAATGGCCAATGATCAGCGCGCGCCCCGGGATCCGCGCGGCGATCAGGTCCGTCAGCCGGTCCAGGTCAGGTTCTTCCGCAGGCAGCGTGCTGTCGCCATGCCCGGGCAGGTCGATCGCGATGACCCGGTGCGCGCCGCGCAGGGCGTCGATCTGCCGGTTCCAGGCTTCGGCGCGCAGTCCGACGCCGTGCAGCAGGACCACCAGCGGCCCGGTGCCCGCCGTGATCGCCGACAGCCCGCCCAGATCAGACCGAGGCCGGGTTGTCCACGTCATGGCCCAGGTCCTTCAGGTCCTGATAGCGGTCGCCGATGCGGTGATGCGGGCGCCCGCTGGTCGCGCCGCCCAGCACCACGACGATCTCGTCGTCGCGCGGGGCATCGGGGATGGAAAACTGGACCGTCAGGTAATGGGACCGGCGGCCCGCGTCGTTCTTGTCCATCAGAGGCACCATGATCGGCGCGTTCGCCCCGCCCCGCGTGTTGGTGAAGGCCAGATAGGATCTCGCCCCCACGGCCTGGCGGTAATGATTGCCGAACCGAAGTGTGTGGATCAGGCCCGAGGCGTGTTCGATCTCGCCATTCAGGCCGACGACGGCCGCCTTGCCATAGGCTTCGATCTTGTCCCCACCGTCGGCCAGGGCGACCATGCGCGCGGTCATCAATTCACCCAGAACCGGGCCCAGGGCGTGGATTTCGGGCTTCAGGTCTTCGACAAAGCGGCCCGCCCAGGGGTTGCGCAACACGGCGGCGACGGCGAACACGCGCCACGGCTGCGCGGCGGGTTTGAACCCTTCGATCAGGGTCTCTTCGTCCCAGGTGACGATCTTGCGGATGTCTGGCTGCATTATTGTCCCCTTCGCCCCACCATAACCTGACGCCTGAAAAACCTGGCCCCGAAAGCGGCCTTACAATTCTGACTATGCGGTTCACCTTATCTTTGACAAACGATGCTTTTGGCGGCTTTGGTATTAGCATCGCTAATGGTGAAATACTGACATGACCAAAGCCCTGCCGCCCCTGACCTGGTTTCGCAGCTTCGAGGCCGCCGCCCGGCATCTGAGCTTCACCGCCGCCGCCGGCGAGATCGGCCTGACGCAATCGGCGGTCAGTCAGCAGATCAAGGCGCTGGAAACCCGGCTGGGGGTGGCGTTGTTCCGGCGCAAGGCGCGCGGGCTGTCGCTGACCGATGACGGGCGCAAACTGTTGCCAACGGTCGAAACGGCGCTGTCGCAACTGGCGGTCGCGACGGCTGAATTCATGCCGGCGCAGTCGCCCGGACACCTGACCATCGCGGCCTCGGTCAGCGTCGCGCAATGGCTGATCGCGCCCGCCCTGCCCGATTTCGTCGCCGCGCATCCCGGCCTGCGCCTGCGGTTCCTCAGCGCGATCTGGCCGGACGACTTCAACACCGCGCTGGCCGATGTGGAAATCCGCTTCGGCTCGGCCCGGCAGGTCGGGCGCGATGCGCAGGCGCTGGCACCCGATGGCCTGATCCCGGTAGTGGCGCCAACGCTGCGCGGAACGGTTGAAACGCTGCCCCTGATCGGCACGGTCGGCACCTCGGACGGCTGGGCCGCCTGGTCCGGGGCGGCCGGTCTGGCGGGTCTGACCCCCGCGATCCACGCGGACAGCTACGGCATGGCGCTGCATCTGGCGGCGCATGGGGCCGGCGTGGCGCTGGTCAATGAATTGCTGGCCCGGCAGGCGATCAGGTCCGGCCGGGTCCGGCAAGCCCACCGCACCCGGATCGATGCGCATGAGGGGTATTTCCTGTCCGCCGACCCGGCCCGGCCCGCCGCGCTGGCCTTTCGGGACTGGGTTCTGGACCTGACCAGGCGCACGGTCTGACCAGAGCATCCTTTCTTGCGCCAGAATTTGGGTCGTGCCTGATCTGAACGCTTTCGCGCAGTTCCCGGCCGCAGCACTGATGGCTGTCATCAAACCGTCACTGGACGCATAGCGGGGTTTTGGTAAACCGGGGGCATGGTTCACCCAGTCCCACCCCTGCCGGATGCGTGCGCAGGCAGTCGCCGCCGCCTTGCCGGATCCCGGCAAGATGGCGCGAGCGTGACCAGCTCCTTGCATACCCGCCCAAAGCCTCCCTTTCAAAAGGTAACGCCATGCCCCGTATTGCCCTGAACGGCCTTGGCCGGATCGGAAAGCTTGTCCTGCGTGACCTGATCGACGCGGGCGCGGGTGGCGACATCGTCTTGCTCAATGACCCGGTCGGCGATGCCGAACAACACGCGCTGCTGATGGAATTCGATTCGGTTCATGGCCGCTGGCGCACCCCGGTCACGGCCGCCGAGGGCGCATTGGTGCTGAACGCAAACTCCATTCGGCTGACCCATGAACGCCGGATCGAGGCGCTGCCGCTGGCGGCGCTGGGGGTCGATCTGGTGATCGACTGCACCGGAGTGTTCAAGACCGCCGCCAGGCTGGCGCCCTACTACGCGGCCGGAGTCCGGCGCGTTGTGGTCAGTGCGCCGGTGAAGGATGGCGGTGCGCTGAATCTTGTCTACGGCGTCAATCACACCCTGTTCGATGGCTCGCAGACACTGGTCACGGCCGCTTCGTGCACCACCAATTGCCTTGCGCCGGTGGTGAAGGTGATCCACGAGGCCCTGGGTATCAGGCATGGCTCGATCACCACGATCCATGACGTGACCAACACCCAGACCATCGTGGACCGCCCCGCCAAGGACATGCGGCGCGCGCGCTCGGCGCTGATGAACCTGATCCCGACAACCACGGGCAGCGCCACGGCGATCACCCTGATTTACCCCGAATTGAAGGGCCGGCTGAATGGCCACGCCGTGCGGGTGCCGCTGTTGAATGCCTCGCTGACGGACTGCGTGTTCGAGGTCGAGCGCGAGACGAGCGCCGAAGAGGTCAACGCGCTGTTCAAGGCCGCCGCCGACGGCCCGCTCAAGGGCATCCTGGGCTTCGAGTCGCGCCCGCTGGTGTCTTGCGATTTCACCAATGACCCGCGGTCATCGATCATCGACGGCCCGTCAACCATGGTCATCAACCGCACACAAGTGAAGATCTATGCCTGGTATGACAACGAATGGGGCTATGCCTGCCGTCTGGGCGACATTGCCCGCATGGTTGCGGCGGCGCTGTGAGCGGCCCGTTGCCTACTCCCGGCCCCACACCCGGACCCGCCTCGGGGCCCGAACAGAACCCGCTTCGCGCCTACGCCGCTGTGACCGCCGCCTATTGGGCGTTCATGCTGACGGACGGCGCGCTGCGGATGCTGGTGCTGCTGCATTTCAACGGGTTGGGCTTTTCACCGGTGCAACTGGCCTGGCTGTTCCTGCTTTATGAAATCGCCGGGATCGTGACGAATCTCGGCGCGGGCTGGCTGGCCGCGCGCTTCGGGCTGGCGGCCACGCTCTATGGCGGGCTGGGCTTGCAGATCGGCGCGCTGGTGGCGCTGGCGCAGCTTGACCCGGCCTGGTCTGTCGCGGCGTCGGTCGTCTTCGTCATGGCGGTGCAGGGCGTTTCGGGGGTGGCGAAGGATCTGGCCAAGATGTCATCGAAATCCGCCGTCAAGCTGCTGGCGCCCGTCAGAAACGGCGGCCTGTTTCGCTGGGTGGCGGCGCTGACCGGATCGAAGAACGCGGTCAAGGGGTTGGGGTTCTTTCTGGGCGCGGCGTTGTTGGGACTGGCGGGGTTCAGGCCGGCGGTCTGGGGCATGGCGGCGGTGCTGGCGGCGGTCTTGCTGGCGGTGGTGGTGTTTCTGCCGGCGGGCCTGCCGGGGCGGATGAAATCGGCCGAACGCTGGTCAGGCTGGCGCTCGCCGGACCGGCGGGTAAACCGCCTGAGCCTGGCGCGGCTGTTTTTGTTCGGCGCGCGCGACGTGTGGTTCGTGGTCGGCATTCCGGTCTATTTCCACGCCGTCCTGTCCGATGGCACCGCCGACGGGCGGCGCGAGGCCTTCTTTCTGGTCGGTGGGTTCATGGCGCTGTGGATCATCGGCTACGGCGCGGTGCAGGGCCTTGCGCCGTATCTTCTGGGCCATCGCGCCCAGTCGAAGGAGGACACACTGCGCAAGGCTGTGCTGTGGTCCGGCCTGCTGGTGCCGGTGCCCTTCGGTCTTGCCCTGGCGGCCTGGCTGGCCGCTGGCCCGGCCCCCTGGCTGACGGCGACCTTGGCCGTCGGGCTACTGGTTTTCGGCGTCATCTTTGCTGTCAATTCTTCGGTCCATTCCTACCTGATCCTGGCCTTCGGATCGGCGGAACGGATCACGCGCGATGTCGGCTTTTACTACATGGCCAACGCCTCGGGCCGGCTGATCGGCACGCTGTTGTCTGGCGTCAGCTACCAGGTCGGTGGCCTGGCCCTGACCCTGGCGACCGCCGGGGCCATGGCTCTGGCCAGCTGGATCGCAACCCGCAGGATCTGATGCCGCGGGGGCAATGCCCGGGCCTTGGGCAGGGCGCAATTTCGCTGAAAAGCCCCCGATTCCGGTATGGAAAATCTGGCGATTGCGGCGTAGGTCAGTGTCAGACACCGACGCGCCGCAAGACCCTTGGAACCCGTCCGGAGAACCCAGGCTGACCGCATGACCGATTCGAAATCTCATCTGCTGCTGCGCGGCGCCCCGGTGCGCGACCGCATCCTGAATTCCGTCACGGACTATGTGCAAGCCGCTGGCGGCATGGGGCATATCGTGTCCATCGCCATTGGCGACATCCCCGAGGTGGCCGTCTACATCCGCAACCAGAAGCGCGCGGCGCAACAGGTGGGAATACCGTTCGACGAACAGGTCTGGCCCGCCAATACCACAGCCGAGGACGCGAAGGCGCGCCTGCACGCCATGAACGACGATCCCTCCGTTCTGGGGATCATCCTGCAACGTCCGGTGCCCGCGCATATCAACACGCGGTCGCTGCAATCGGCGATCCACCCGCTGAAGGATATCGAGGGGATGAACCCGGCCTCGATCGGCAATATCGTCTATGCCGATGTGGCGCTTGCGCCCTGCACGGCTGCGGCCGCGGTCGAGCTTGTCAAGGCCACCGGCCTGGCCATGAACGGGCTTGAAGTGGTGATGATCGGCCATTCCGAGATTGTCGGAAAACCCGCCGCGATGATGCTGATGGCCGAAGGCGCCACGGTCACGGTTTGCCACCATATGACGCGCTCGGTCGCGATGCATTCGCGGCGCGCCGATGTGGTGGTCGTGGCCGTCGGCAAGGCGCATCTGGTCGGCAAGGACATGATCAAGCCGGGCGCTGCGGTGATCGATATCGGCATCAACCAGATCGACATTGACGGCGAAACCCGTCTTGTCGGTGACGTGAATTCAGCAGAAGTGGCCGAGGTCGCCGGATGGCTGACGCCGGTGCCCGGCGGCGTGGGTCCGGTGACAGTGGCAATCTTGATGCGCAACGCGACGGTCGCCCATCAACGCCAGCGGGCGGCTGGCTGGATATAGCGGTGGCGCGCTAAAGCCCCAGGCTGCCAACCGCCACGAATACCAGCAGCACCGCGCCCCATTGCAGGGGTTTGAGGGCTTCGCGCAGGAAGATGCTGGCCAGAACAACCGTCACCAGCCCGAAGGTCGAGGCCCCGACCGACGCGAATTCCGGGAATGCCTGGTTGCCCGCCGCCGAGACGGCGGTCAGCGCCAGGATATCCAGCGCGCCCATGACCGCCAGGATCCCCACGGATCGCGCTCGCGGCCTGATCCGTTCGCCAAAGGCCATCGCCAGGAAAAATATGGCGGCCAGGGCGGTCAGCCGCAGCGGCAACAAGATGCTCCATTCGTCCGACAATTGCGTGGCGCCCTGACTGAGGGCAAAAGACGCCGCGTAGCCTGATCCCGACATCAAGGACCACCAGATTGCCGCGCGCTTGCGCCCGCTGGATGCGCCGTCATCGCTGTTGACAGCGATGAACGCCACGCCCGCGACTACCGCGAAAACCGCCAGCCAATGCCCCAGGGTCAAGGCGCTGCCCAGATAGGTCGCCCAAAGCAACGACAGGATCGGATAGCCGCCGATGATCGGCGCTACCAGCCGCACCGGGCCAATCTCCAGCGCCTTGAACAGCCCCAGCCCCGCGCCGGCAAAGAACAATCCCGCGCCGATCGCCTGCAACCAGGAATAAGGCATCACCGCTGCGGCATCGCCCCACAGCAGTGCGAACGGCAACCCAAACAGGCTGCCAAAGAACAGCACCGCAAACAACGCCGCGAAAATGCCCTCGGTCGCGCTGATCTTGCGCACGCACAGGTCATGCACCCCCCAGCAAAGGGCGGCCACAAGGCCCAGCACAATGGATGTCACGAACAGCCTCCAAACCTGTGTAGTCATTGAATTGCGGTGACCCGCGAAGTCTGAATTCAAGTGGCACGCTTTTGAGGAAGGCCCGGGTGCCTGTCTGGCTCTGCGGTCAGGCCCCGCACACCCTGCGGCACGCTGCCATCATATGGGCCATGCGCGCTGGTGAGCCGCTAGCCGATGCGGCTGGCTTCTTTGGCGTGTCGATCGAGAGTCTTGAAGGACCTATCTGCACACCACCCGGCCTGCCAAACCGTCCCTGCGGACGCCATGAATCGGCCTTAAAACGGGGGTTTCCTGGCGGTTTCTTGGCAGAGACATCGACGGGGCAAGCGTGGTGCCCTTGTTTTATTGGTCGGAGTGAGAGGATTCGAACCTCCGGCCCCTGCCTCCCGAAGACAGTGCTCTACCAAGCTGAGCTACACTCCGACCGTGCGGCGGGAATTACCGCGCGTTGTCACAAGATGCAAGGGGCTTTCGCCGTTCCGGCGTCGGTTCTCGGACCATCGCCGCGCCACCGTATTTCGGCGTGACAGCACGGTGCATGGGGATCGCTTCCAGCCGCATCCGACCGCACAGAGCCGGGCCGGCTACATGGCCGTGCGCCCTTTCACAGCGATGTCAGGCAAGCCGCGATGATGCAGCACGCGCTGCGGGAACGGGATCTCCACATCGGCGCGTTTCAACGCGTTCCAGATGGCAAACAGCACCTGCGAGCGGTATTTGCCCGTCTTGTCCTCGATCCCCTCGACCCAGTATTCGACGCTGAATTCGATCCCGCTATCTGCAAAACCGGTCAGTTCGCATTCCACCTCGAACCCGTCTGCAAGAATGAACTCCAGCGCGGCTACAGCGGGTTCGATCAAGTCAGGGATGGTGTTGATGTCGGTGTCGTAGCTGACGCTGAATTCCGCCTCGTAGCGATGCGCGGTGCCGGCATCCGACAGGTTCACCACGCGTGAGGTGATGAAATCCTCGTTCGGGACGATGATCCAGCGGCCATCGACGGTTTCCAGAACGGCGGCGCGGGCGGTCATCTTGACGATGGTCCCCTCCTCGCCATTGTCCAGCACCACGAAATCGCCGACCGTCGTCTGGCCTTCCAGCAGCAAGATCACGCCCGAGACGAAGTTCGCGGCAATCTGTTGCAGGCCCAGACCGATCCCGACGCCCAGCGCGCCGCCCAGCACGGCAACGGCCGTCAGGTCGATCCCCATGACCGACATCAACAGCAGGAAGGCCAGTCCGAAAATGATCACCTGCGACGCCTTGATCGCCAGTTCGCGCGTAGCCGGACGCAATTCATCCCGCGTCTTGATGAAGTCCTCGGACTGCGAATTCGACCAGCGCCCGACCCAGAACAGCAACGCACCGGCGATCACACCACGCACCAGTGCCATGGCCGAGAAGCTGATATTTCCCAGGTCGATCACCAGTGCGGACAGATAATCGGTCACCGGATCCAGCAGTCCGACCAGGTTCAGCACAAGCACCGGCAACAGAACGAACCGTCCCAGCAGCCTGAGAAACCCGTCGTTGACAATGTCGCGCACGAAAATGCGCGCGGCCAGGATCAGGAACAGGTTCTTGCCAAAGGCGATCACCAGCCCCGCCCCGAACATCGAGCGCACCACGGCCTCGCCGCTGGCCGTCAGTGCCCAGGCCAGAAGCGGCATGGTCAAGGCCACGAAGGGCAGAAAGAACCGGCGCAGCGTGGACAGGAACCCACGGCTCTGCGCGCCCGGGGTCAGCAATCGGGTCATCACCGGTGCCAGGCGCCGGGCACTCAGATAGGCGCCCCCGAAAGCCAGGGCCAGCAAAGCGAATTGCGACCAGGCGGCAGGACTGGTCAGCCAGGGCCAGGCAAAAGCCATAGCCGCATCGAACCATCGCTGTGCGGTTTCCAACATGATCTGCCTATCCCTGCGTCAGTCCTGATCGGTTTTTCGGGTCTAGCCGGGGCCACAGGTTTGCGCCAGCCCCAACACCCCGGATGCCGCGAGCGGACGGGGGTATGCGCACCCCCGCCGCCCGCCACCAGCAATACGGCGGCACTTGTTACCGGAACACACGCGGCGGTGGGTACAGAGGGGAAACAGAACACTGATACACGCCACCACGCCCCGCATTGCTATGTTGCCTTTGACCGCGCAATAATGGGAAAAGGCTTGGGTATTTCCCCCTTCGTGTTAACGGCAGGTCCCCGACATGACGCTTCCTGGTTCCCCAAACAGTGCCCATGGTTACCTCAAGAATCACACCGAAGCCCTGGTCAAGGATGTCGGGATCGAGGCCGCGAGTTCACTGTCGGGGCGCTCGAAGGCCAGCCTGAACCGCTACTATTCGCCGCTCGCGGAACATGCCGATCGATTCATGCCGATTGACGTGGTCGCGGCGATCGAAAGCGCGGCCAGCTTTCCACATGTCACGACGGCGCTGGCCGAATTGCGCGGGGTCGTGCTCAGCCATGATGACCTGCGCCCCAATATGACCCACTCGGGCTCGGTCAATTCCGATGTCATCGCCCTGTCACAACGCTTTGCGATGCTGATCGCCGAATATCAGACCGCCATCGAAGACGGCACCATCACCGCCAACGAGGCCCGCCGCCTGCTGAATGAAACGGTCGCGCTGCAACGCGTGCTGGTGGACATGAAACTGAACCTGGAACGCGAGAGCACCTGACAGGCTTCATCTTGCCAAAAATACTCCGCAGGGATCCTCAAGGGGGATCGCATCCCCCTTGAGCGGCGTGTGGGGCCGCCCCCACCGGCGCGCAGAGGGGGCACTCGCCCCCGAAGCGCGCCGCCCCAACAGAACGCGGATCTACCCGCGCAGCACACCGCCGGTCGCCTTGGCGACCTTGTCGACGATCCTGGCGCAGACCGCCTCGATTTCCTCTTCGGTCAACGTGCGCTCGCGGGGCTGCATGCGCACAGAAATCGCCAGCGATTTCTTGCCCGCGCCCATCTGCGCCTCGGCCTTGTCGCCGCTGAACTCGTCAAACACGCGCACCGATTCGATCAGTGCCTTGTCCGCGCCCTGGGCAGCGTTGACCAGCGTCAGGGCTTCGGTGCGGGCGTCGATGACAAAGGCAAAATCGCGTTCCACGGCTTGCAGATCGTTCAGCACCAGCGCGGCGCGGGCCGTGGTCGTCTTGCGCGGCAGCGGCACGGCGGCAGGCGTCACGGTGAACGCCACGGCGGCGCCCTTGATGCCATAGGCTTTCAGAATTTTCGGATGCACCTCGCCGAAGCTGGCCAGCGCCAGTTTCGGACCCAGCGTCAGGCGCCCGGCGCGGCCCGGATGGAACCACTCGGCCACCTTTCGGTCGGCCTGCATGCGGGCGGGCGCGCCGATGGCCGCCAGCACCGCCTCGGCATCGGCCTTCGCGTCGAACAGATCCACCGCGCGGCGGCTGCCATAGGGGTCGCGCGGCGCGTTGAAGCCGACCAGCAGCCCCGTCGCGTGGATCGCCTGCTCGCCTGGCTCGCCGCCATGAAACACCGGCCCCAGTTCGAACAGCGCCATGTCCAGGAACCCGCGCGCCTGATTGCGCGATGCGGCGCGCAACAGACCCGGCAGCAGATCGGGGCGCATATGCGTCATTTCGCTGGAGATCGGGTTTTCCAGCGCCAAGGCGTCCTGCCCGCCGCCGAACAGCACCGCCGAGGCGCCATCGATGAAGCTGTAGGTTACGCACTCATGATAGCCCAGCGCCGCCAGGGTCCGCCGCGCCAGACGCTCGCGCTGCTGGATCGGGGTCAGGATCGGCGCGGGCACACCCTGCGTCGGGCGCGCCAGCGGCTTGCCTTCCAGCTTCGTCAGCGACGCGATGCGCGCCACTTCTTCGACCAGATCGGCCGCGCCCAACACATCCGGGCGCCAGGTCGGCGGCATGGCCTGATCACCGTTCAGCACGAATCCCAGCGCCGCCAGCGTCGCGCGCTGTTCGGCCTCGGGGATATCCATGCCGACCAGGCTGACCACCCGCTGCGGATCGAACCGGTAGCTGCGCGAGGTGACTGGCACCGCGCCGTCGCTGACGACCTCGCCCGCCTCACCGCCGCACAGATCCAGGATCATCTGCGTCGCCAGTTCCAGCCCGGTGGCGGTGAACGCCGGATCCACGCCGCGCTCAAACCGGTAGCGCGCGTCCGAGTTGATTTTCAGCGCGCGGCCCGTGGTGGCGATGGTGATCGGATCCCAATAGGCCGATTCGAGAAACACATCGACCGTGTCCTCGGTGCAGCCTGAAGGCTCGCCGCCCATGATCCCGGCGATGCTTTCGACGCCATTCGCGTCGGAAATCGCCATCATCCCGGGGGCCAGCGTGTACTCCTTGCCGTCCAGCGCCGTGATCCTCTCGCCGCCCTGGGCGGGGTGAATGCGCAGCGTGCCGCCGGCCACCCTGGCCAGGTCAAAGACGTGCAGCGGGCGGTTATGCGCGAAGGTGAAGAAATTCGTGATATCGACCAGCGCCGAAATCGGCCGCAGGCCAATGGCTTTCAGCCGCTGCTGCAACCAGCGCGGCGACGGGCCGTTTTTCACGCCCCGGATCACCCGGCCCATGAACAGCGGACAGCCCGTTTCCTTCAGCGCCGGGTCGATGCTGACCGAAACCGGGCTGCGGAACCGGCCTGCGACAGGCGCGGTATTTAGCGGTTTGAGCACACCCAACCCGCGTGCGGCCAGATCACGCGCCACGCCATGAACCCCCAGCGCATCAGGGCGGTTGGGGGTGATCTTGATGTAGATCATCGGGTCATTGAGATCGGCATAATCGATGTAACGCGCGCCCAGCGGAGCCTCGGCAGGCAGATCGATGATCCCGTCGTGCTCGTCCGAGAGTTCAAGCTCGCGCTCGGAACACATCATCCCGTGCGAGTCCTGACCCCGGATGACGCCGGGCTTCAGATCGATCCCGGTGCCGGGAATATGCGTGCCCACGGGCGCGAACACCCCCACAAGACCGGTGCGCGCATTGGGGGCGCCACAAACGACCTGCACCTCTTCGGTTTTGCCGCCCGGCCCCTCGGGCCAGGTTTCTACCCGGCACAGCCGCAGGCGGTCGGCGTCGGGATGTTGAACGGCCTCGATGATGCGGGCGATGCGGAAACCGCCCAGCGCCGCCGCCGGGTCCACGACCTCTTCGACCTCCAGGCCAAGATCAGTCAACGCCTCGACGATCTGGTCAAGGGTCGCTTCGGTTTCAAGGTGTTCCTTGAGCCAGGAGAGGGTGAATTTCATCGCCAGACCTATTTCTGCATCGCCGGTTTGGCGCCCTGTTAGCCCATTGACGCGGGCAAGAAAAGCGGGCTTGCAAGGGCCGGCCCGGTCGCGGGTCGCACGGAGCGCCCGGTTCAGCGCAGCGGCAGCAGGGTTGCCGCGTCGAACCGGCATTCGCGGCGCAGGGTCTCGGGGGCGCAGTCCCGTGGTTCCAGCCCGCGCGTCAGGCAGACCCGCAATTCGACTACATCGCCACGCGGACAGGTTGTGACCAGCATGTCGGGCGTCAGATCCGGGTTGGCATCGATGAAGGCAGCTTCGATCACGTCCGGGTCGATGGACAATTCCCGGGTAATGCCGCCGAACACCTCGGGCAGGGCCACGCGGTCGACGGCCTCGGCCACCAGCCGGTAGTAATCGCGCGCCGACAGCCCGCTGCACCGGCCGTGCTTGTTCCACTGATGCCAGGCCGACCCCGAGAATCCGAATAGCCCGGCCTGCGCCGCGGTTTCGCGGCGCGATGGCCGGCGTTCGGTGGTGTTGCAGTATTCCGGCCAGTCCCCGTCGGCGTATTGCGGCCACAGCCCGTGCACCGCCCAGCCCACCGCCGCGCCGTCGGCGCAGCGCGGGTCGCTGCGCTCATCGCCATCCGTGGCGCAATAGGCCGGGATCCAGCTGAGCGCCAACAGGTAGTGGTCGAATTCCCCCGCGCGGTTCTGGGCAGCGGCGGGGTTGGGCAGGCTGGCAACACTCAGCACAAGGCCCAGGACAAGCATCGTCAATTGGCGCATTTTCTCTTTCCTCGGAACAGTAAGCCGCTTATATACGCAGCATTCCCCGAAATCGAGGATGCACGGCCCGGCGGTCGTGGCCGGGACGCCCCGGCGGGTGCGCCGGTATGCGCAGGCCTCGCTGGATGAAGGACCGAACCCATGGCAAAGCCCCTGATGGCTAAAGCCACCGCCGTCTGGCTGGTGGACAATACGACGCTCAGCTTCAAGCAGATCGCCGATTTCTGCGGATTGCACGAACTGGAAGTGCAGGGCATCGCCGATGGCGATGTGGCGACCGGCGTGAAGGGCTACGACCCGATCGCCCACAACCAGCTTGACGAAATCGAGATCAAGAAGGCCGAGGCCGATCCGACGCATCCCTTGAAGCTGAAATACAACCCCGCCGCGATCGGCGAGGAAAAGCGCCGTGGCCCGCGCTACACCCCGCTGTCCAAGCGCCAGGATCGCCCGGCGGCGATTCTGTGGCTGGTCAAGTTCCACCCCGAACTTGCCGATGCGCAGATCCGCAAGCTGGTGGGCACCACGAACCCGTCGATCCAGGCGATCCGCGAACGCACGCACTGGAACATCCAGAACATCCAGCCGATCGACCCGGTTGCGCTGGGCCTGTGCCGCCAGTCCGAACTTGACGGCGAAGTGCAAAAGGCCGCCAAGAAAAAGGCCGCCGAAGGCGGCGTGATGAACGATGACGAGCGCCGCAAGCTGGTCTCGACCGAACAGTCGCTGGACATGGCACCCGAGCCGCGCCTGCCGCGCAACATCGCGGGGCTGGAAGGGTTCACCCTTTCCGGCAGCGACACCACGGCGGCCGGCGATGACAACGACGAGGACAAATCAGTCGACTATTCGGATGCCGAAAGCTTCTTCAACCTGCCCGACGACGCCAAGGGCGACACGCAGGACGACGCAGACGCTGATGACGCCGCGGACGAGGACGACAAGACGTCCTGATCGCGCCCCGGGGACCGGAACGGCAAAAGGGGGGCATAACGCCCCCCTTTTTTGCGGGCCCTCAGCCCAACCGCCCGATCACCGGATCCTGATCCTGATCCTGATCCTGCCCCGGAAACTTCGCGCCGGGCGGGCCTGGCGTCAACCACCGCCAACCGGGGCGGTGTCCTCGGTCGGCGCCGGGGTGGCATCGGGTTCGACCAGAATGCCGCTCTGCCATCGCCCTGACACGACCTGCCCGGCCGCATAGCGCAGGGTGCCCTGCCCGTCCCGGATACCGTTGACAAAGGCCCCTTCATAAACATCGCCGGTGGTATAAGTGGCAGTTCCGGTTCCCTCGATCCGTCCCGCGGCCCAGTCCCCGGTATACCGGAAGCCATCGGCCATGGTGATCCTGCCCTGTCCGTCCCTCTCGCCACCGGCGAAGCCGCCCTCGTAGCGGGTGCCATCTGGATAGGTCATCACGCCCTGCCCTTCGCGCTCGCCGTTGACGAAATCCCCGACATAGACCCGGCCGTCGCCATATTCCATTCGCCCCTGGCCATGCGGCTGGCTGGCGCGGAAACCGCCTTCATAGATCATTCCGCCGGACAAGCGGGCGCGGCCCTGGCCCTCGATGCGGCCTTCGACCCACTCACCCGCATAGCCGGTGCCGTTGGCGTAGGTGATCGTGCCCTGGCCATCGGGCACACCGTCACGAAACTGCCCCTCGTAACGGGCGCCATCGGGCGCGGTCATCACGCCGGTGCCATCAATGCGGTCGGCAACCCAGTCGCCGGAATAGACATGGCCGTCCGCCACTGTCATGCGTCCTTGCCCGTGGCGCAGATCATCGACGAACGCCCCTTCATAGATGCTGCCGTCGGCCAGGATCAGACGGCCGATACCCTGCAACTGGTTCTGCGCAAAGGTCCCTTCGCGCCGGTCGCCATCGGCGTTGATATAGACCCCGGCGCCTTGCAGCACGTCCTCGGCCCACTCGCCGTCATAGACCGAACCGTCCGGGCGCGTCAGGCGCCCCTCGCCGTGACGCATATTGGCCAGCATCGTGCCGGTATAGACCGAGCCATCGGGATAGGTGATCGTGCCCTGCCCTTCGCGCAGACCATTCACGAATTCGCCTTCATAGCGCAAACCGCCTGGCCGCGTCATCACCCCGCGCCCGTGGGGCACGCTGTCATCGAAGGTCCCGGTATAGAGCACACCGGTCACGTAGCGGCGCGTGCCCTCGCCCATGATGCGACCGGCATCCCAGTTGCCCTCGTAATAGCCGCCATCGGCGAATACCATGCGCCCCTGCCCGTTCGGGCTGCCGTTCAGAAAGCTGCCCTCATAGACCGCGCCGTTGGTGAACCGCGCGGTGCCCTGCCCGGTGATCTGTCCCTGAACGAATTCACCGGTATATTCGAAGCCATTGGGCAGGCGGTAGGTGCCCTGTCCGTGCTGGACGCCATCCAGAAACGTGCCTTCGTAGATACTGCCATCCGGATAGGTCCGGGTGATGACATCGCTGAGCTCCTGAGCGGCAAGCGGTGTCGCAAGACAGGCCAGCAGACTGACGGCAAGCAACCGGTCGCGAAGAATAGTCATGCGGCTTCATCCCCTTTTCGGCGCAGTTTCGTGAGGTTGGCCCCGAAAAGCCACCCCGAAAGGCGCCCCAAACCTATGTGAGCGGTGAGGGTGCTGGCAAGAGGTGGCTGCCCGGCCCACGGTCTTTTGCACCAGGTTGAGGTGCACAAGGCGCAGGATGGCGAAATTGACCAGCAAAGTGGCGGCAATCCTCATCCCGTGGATGCGACGACGCGGCAAACCCAGGCGGCGCCCGGGAAGCCGGGACTGGAAAGAACGCAAGACCCTGACAACCCCGCGAGACCGACA
>TARA_R110002124_G_scaffold1840_26_pt1 | contig 19067 bp, 15 predicted proteins | sample TARA_R110002124 | Tara Oceans TARA_R110002124 (sample SAMEA4397445) | marine metagenome | biome: Polar Biome; feature: [SRF] surface water layer (ENVO:00010504); material: water (ENVO:00002006), including particulate matter (ENVO:01000060) such as... | depth 5 m | reverse complement strand
GCCCGTTTCGATCACGCATCACGGCTATTTCAATCTGGATGGCGGGGGTGATGTTGCCGGGCACAGTCTGCGCGTCCTTGCCGAGACCGCGTTGCCCGTCGATGCCGAAGGGATCCCCACCAGTGGCCCCCAGCCGGTGGCGGGCACACGGCTGGATTTTCAGACTTCGCGCCCGATTGGTCTCGCCCCGCTGGATCACAATTTCTGCCTGTTCGGCCAGCGCCACCCGTTGCACCGCGTGGCTCGGCTGACGGGTGCGACCTCTGGTCTGGCGATGGATCTGGAAACGACGGAACCGGGGTTGCAGATCTACAACGGCGCGCATTTGCCAAGCGAATTTTGCGGGTTGGCCGGCCTCCTTGGCCCGCGCCCCGGACTTGCGCTGGAGCCGCAAGTCTGGCCCGATGCGCCCAACCGTCCCGAATTTCCGGATGCCACCCTGCACCCCGGGCAGACCTATCACCACCAAACGCGCTATGTTTTCCATCGCTCCTAACCTGGGCTTTCCAACATGAAACGCACTCTGGGCACCTGCTATTACCCCGAACACTGGCCCGAATCCCAATGGGCACAGGATGCCCGGCGCATGGCGGATCTGGGCCTGACCTGGGTGCGCATCGGCGAATTTGCTTGGTCGCGGCTGGAGCCCGCGCCGGGCGATTTGCGCCTTGACTGGCTCGACCGGGCGATTGCCGTCCTGGGGGGCGCCGGGCTGAAGGTGGTGCTGGGCACGCCCACAGCCACGCCGCCGCGCTGGATGCTGGACAAGCACCCGGACATGCTGGGCGTCGATGCAGGGGGGCAGGCGCGCAAGTTCGGATCGCGAAGGCACTACTGCTTCAGCCATCCGGGCTACCGCGCCGAAGCCGCGCGCATCACCCGGTTGCTGGCCGAGCGCTACGGGCCCAATCCCCATGTCGCCGCGTGGCAGACGGACAACGAATATGGCTGCCATGATACCACGCTGTCCTATTCGGAAGCCGCGCGCGCCGGGTTTCAGGACTGGTGCCGCCAACGCTATGGCAATGTGCAGGCACTGAACGCGGCCTGGGGCAATGTGTTCTGGTCGATGGAGTATCAGGATTTCGCCCAGATCGACCTGCCCAACCTGACCGTGACCGAGCCAAACCCGGCCCACGCGCTGGCATTCCGTCGGTTCAGTTCCGATCAGGTGGCGGCGTTCAACGCGGCTCAGGTAGAGATCATCCGCAGCCATTCCGATGCGCCGATTTCGCATAATTTCATGGGCCGGATTACCGATTTCGACCATTTCGCGCTGGGCCGGCAGATGGAAATCGCCGCGTGGGACAGCTATCCGCTGGGGTTTCTGGAGGACCGCGTTCCCGCCAGCCCAGCCCATCAACGCCAGTTCGCGCGGCAAGGAGACCCGGATTTTCAGGCCTTCCACAATGATCTTTACCGCGCGGTTGGGCGCGGGCGCTGGTGGGTCATGGAACAACAGCCCGGGCCGGTGAACTGGGCGCCCTACAACCCCGCGCCCCTGCCCGGCATGATCCGCCTGTGGACCTGGGAGGCCTTTGCCCATGGCGCCGAGGCCGTGTGCTATTTCCGCTGGCGCCAGGCCCCGTTCGGGCAGGAACAGATGCATGCGGGCCTGTTTCGGCCTGACGATGAACCCGCGCAAGCGTTTCACGAAGCCACGCAGGTGATGCACGAGTTGCGCGATCTGCCGCAGGTCGCGCAGGGGCAGGCGCCGGTGGCGCTGGTCTTTGACTATGCCGCCGTCTGGGCCATCGCGGTGCAGCCGCAAGGGCAGGGGCAGGACTGTTTCCAGCAGGTCTTCGGCACCTACCGGGCGCTGCGCAGGATGGGGCTGTCGGTCGATATCCTGCCACCCGATTGCGCGGATCTGGGGGGCTACAAGGCGGTGTTCGCGCCCGGCGCGGTGACGCTGACCGAGCCGTTCAAGGCCGCGATCGGCCATGCGTCCGGCATCGTGGTGCTGGGTCCGCGCAGCAATTCCAGGACCGCCGAGATGGCGATCCCCGTTCCGCTTCCGCCGGCGATCCCCGGGTTGGATGTGACCGTTTCGCGCGTGGAATCCCTGCGCCCGGATCTGACGATCCCGGTCGAAGGCGGCGGCGGCGTGGTCGACTGGATCGAGGACCTGGAAGGCACCGCCGATGTCGTCTTGCGCACCGAAGGGGGCCGAAGGCTGGCCATGGCGCAGGGCACGGTGATCTATCTGGGCGCGGGACTGGATGACATGGCCCTGGAGCGGTTCTTGCGCGGGGTCCTGAGCGACGCGGGTGTGACATGCCGCAGCATGCCGGGCGTTCTGCGCAGCCGTGTGGCGGGGGACACCGAGTTCCTCATCAACTACGATGCCGCGCCGGTCCGGTTCGATGGCCTGACGGTGCCCGCCGCGGGGGTTGTCTGGCGCAAGGGCGCGTAGGACCTGCCGTCAGCCGGGGATCGGCGCCCCGGGGATCGGCGCCAGGCCGTCGCGACTCCCGTCGCGTGGGCGGGTCGACTGGCCTTGTGCCGAAGCGCTGGCTGGGCCGCGATGCCCGCCGCCTGGATGCTGCGGCAAATCAGGGCGTCGGGACGGTTTCCGGGGCGATCAGGCGCATCGCTTGATCGGCAAGATCCGCCACGCTCAGGGTGCCGTCCGGGCGATACCAGAAGCTGGTCCAAGCCAGGGCCCCGTGCAGGAATTGGCGCAAGGTGGCTGGGTCGACCTGCGTTAGCCCTTGCGACTGGGCGTCCAGCAAGACCTGGTGCCACAGATCGAAATAGCTGCCGCGCCCGGCCAGCAACAGCGCGCGCCGGGCTTCGGGCAGGGCGCGCCATTCATGAAACAGCACAGCCGTGGCATGACTGGCCTGCCCGTGCAGATAACGCAATTCGACGTCGATCAGCGCGCGCAGGCGGGCCCGCGTGTCCGGCGCCGCCCCGAGCGCGGCGGCAAGTTCCCGCGTCATCGCCGTGACGACGCGCTCCATCACCGCGAACAGGATGTCGTCCTTGCTGCGAACATGGTGAAACAGGCTGCCCGATGTCAGCCCCAGTTCGCCCGCCAGGTCGCGCACCGTGGTGCCCGCATAGCCCTTGGTGGCGAACAGCCGGGCGGCGGTCAGCAACAGGCGGTCGTAGGTCTTGTCAGGATCGAAAAGGGGTTCGCTCATGCGGACAGGATAGGGTGCGACGCCGCGAAAAACAACCAAGCGCTTGCTTGGTGGCGTGTCTGTGCTAGGCTGGCGCCCTGACGGAGGAACGGATGCGTGACAAGGCGATCATAACCTGCGCCCTGACCGGGGTGCTGACCGATCCGCGCCAGCATCCGGTGCCGGTCACGCCCGAGGAACTGGCGGCCTCGGCGCTGGAGGCATGGAATGCGGGCGCGGCCTGCATGCATGTGCATTTTCGCCAGCAGGACGAAGGGCGCGGGCATTTGCCAAGCTGGGATCCGGGGCTTGCGGTCGAAATCGCGGATGCGATCCGCGCTTCCTGTCGCGGTGTCATCCTGAATTTCACCACCGGCGTTGTGGGGCGCGACCAGTCCGGTCCGTTGGCCTGCCTGCGCGCTGGCAAACCCGAAATCGCCGCCTGCAACGCGGGATCGCTGAATTACCTGAAGGTGCGCGCCGGCGGGCGCTGGGCCTGGCCGCCGATGCTGTTCGACAACCCGGTCGAGAAGATAGAGGAGGTTTTGGGCGTCATGGCGCAAACCGGCACCCGGCCCGAATTCGAATGTTTCGATCTGGGTATCTTGCGGTCGGTCGTGATGTTTGCGCAGGTCGGCATGGTCGCGCGCCCGCAGGTCAACCTGGTGATGGGCGTGGCCTCGGGCATGCCGGCCGATGCGGATCTGCTGCCGATCGCGCTGAAATACCTGCCGCTTGGCAGCCCATGGCAAACCACCGTGATCGGCCGGGCCGAGGTCTGGGATCTGCATCGCCGCGCCGCCGAGCTGGGCGGCAATCTGCGCAGCGGGGTCGAGGATACGTTCTACCTGCCCGACGGGGCACGCGCGCCGGGAAACGGCGCGCTGATCGAGGCGCTGGCGCGGGTGGCGCGCGACGCCGGTCGCGATGTGGCCAGCGCCGACGAGGCCCGGGCGTTCTGGGGGCTGGCGTGATGCGCCCGTTGCGCCCTTTGCCACTGTTAAGCCGGGGCTCGGGGGCCTCGAGCCCCCTCGTCCCGCTGGGTCTGGCCCCAGTGGCCACCAAGGGGGTTTTCCACCCCCTTGGATCCCCCGGAGGATACTTTGGGACAGATGAGGGAGGGTGGCGTGCCGGTTCTTGAGACCCGTCTGGATGCGCACGGCGCGGCGTTTGCCGTGAACCGGTCGGCCATGGAGGCGGCGTTGGCGCCGGTGATCGCGCTGCGCGCGGCGGTCGAGGCGGCGGCGCAGGCGTCCCGGGAGCGGTACGAAAAACGCGGGATGCTGCTGCCGCGTGACCGGCTGGCCTTGCTGCTGGACCCGGGTGCGCCCTTCGTCGAACTGTGCGCGTTTGCCGGGGCGATGCGCTATGGCGACACGGATGGCACCGGCGCGGGCGCGGGGGCGATTGCCGGGATCGGGGTGATCGAGGGACGATCCTGTGTGGTTGTCGTGGACAATTTCGCCGTGAAGGGGGGGACAGTCACGCCCGACGGCTTGGCCAAGAAGCTGCGCCTTCAGGAACTCGCGCGCGAGAACCGGTTGCCGATGGTGTCGCTGTCGCAATCAGGCGGCGCGAACCTGAGCTACGCGCATGAGGTGTTCATCCCCGGCGGGCGCGGCTTTGCCAACCAGGCGCGATTGTCGGCGCAGGGCATTCCGCAGATCACCGTGGTGCATGGCTCGGCGACGGCGGGCGGGGCGTATCAGCCGGGGTTGTCGGACTACGTCATCCTGGTGCGCAAGCAGGCGACAATGTATCTGGCCGGCCCGCCGTTGCTGAAAGCCGCCACGGGCGAAGTTGCGACGGACGAGGATCTGGGCGGGGCAGAGATGCACACGCAGGTGTCCGGCGTGGGTGACTACCTGGCCGAGGATGACGCGGACGGCATCCGCCAAGCGCGCGCTGTGCTGGCTGCGCTGCCCTGGCCCCGCGATCCCGTGCCCGTGCCATTCGAGCCCCCGCTCTACCCGGCCAGCGATCTGGTGGGCGTTGTCCCCGCCGACCCCAAGCAGCCCCATGACTGCCGTGAGATCATCGCCCGGCTGGTCGACGGATCGGAGTTTCTGGAGTTCAAGCCCGAGTATGACGCGGCCACGGTTTGCGGTCATGTCCGGGTCGAGGGCCATGCCTGCGCGGTGATCGGCAACAACGGGCCGATCACCGCGCAGGGCGCGGCCAAGGCCGGGCAGTTCATCCAGCTGTGCGATCAGGCGGGTGTGCCGCTGCTGTTCCTGCACAACACCACCGGGTTTCTGGTCGGCACCGAGCCTGAGCGCGCGGGGATCATCAAGCATGGGTCGAAGATGATCCAGGCGGTGGCCAATGCGCGGGTGCCGAAGCTGGCAATCGTCGTGGGGGGCAGCTATGGCGCGGGGAATTATGCGATGTGCGGGCGCGGGTTCGATCCGCGGTTCATCTTCGCCTGGCCCAATGCGCGCAGTTCGGTCATGGGGCCGGCGCAGGCCGGGCAGGTGTTGCGCATGGTGAGCGAGGCGAAGATGAAAGCCGCTGGCGCTGTGGATACCGCCAAGCTGGACGCGCTGGAGCACGGCACGGCGGCGATGATGGCCGAGCAGACGACCGCGCTGGCGTCCTCGGCACGGCTGGAGGATGACGGCATCATCGACCCGCGCCAGACGCGTGATGTGCTTGGGATCCTGCTGGGGTTGATCGCCACCGAAGGCCAGCGCCAGCCCCGGTCCAACACGTTCGGGGTGGCGCGGCTATGAGCTTTGACACCATCCTGATCGCCAACCGGGGGGAGATCGCGTTGCGCATCCAGCGCACCGCGCGCGCCATGGGGTATCGTTGCGTAGCCGTTTTCACGCCGGGCGACGCGGGCGCGGCCCATGTCCGGATGGCCGATCAGGCGGTGCGGGTGCCGTCCTATCTGGACGCCGCTGCGATCATCGCCACCGCGCGCGCCACCGGGGCAGGGGCCGTGCATCCGGGCTATGGCTTCCTGTCCGAGAACGCCGATTTCGCGCGGGACTGCGCCGAAGCCGCGATCGTCTTTATCGGGCCGGACCCCGACGCGATGGCGCTGATGGGCGAAAAGGGCGCGGCCAAGGCGGCGGCGTTGGCCGCGGGCGTGCCCTGCCTGCCGGGTTATCAAGGCGCGGATCAATCCGACGCCACGCTGCTGGTCGAGGGCGCAAAATTCGGTGTGCCGTTGATGGTCAAGGCCGCGTTCGGCGGCGGTGGCAAGGGGATGCGGCTGGTGCAGGATCTGGACGATCTGCCCGAGGCGCTGGAGCGCGCGCGTTCGGAAGCCGCGAAATCCTTTGGCGACGGCACGTTGATCCTGGAGCGCGCGCTGACTGGCCCCCGGCATGTGGAGATGCAGGTCTTTGGCGATCGCTCCGGGCATGTCGTGCATCTGGGCGAGCGGGACTGTTCGGTCCAGCGGCGGCATCAGAAGGTGGTCGAAGAAGCGCCATCACCCGCCGTTACCCCGGAGTTGCGCGCGCGCATGGGCGCCGCTGCCGTGGCTCTGGCGCAAAGCTGCGGTTATGTGGGCGCGGGCACCGTGGAATTCCTGCTATCGGGCGACGCGTTCTGGTTTCTGGAGATGAACACCCGCCTGCAAGTCGAACACCCGGTGACCGAGGCGATCACCGGGCTGGACCTGGTGGAGTGGCAGATCCGGGTTGCGCGCGGCGAGGACCTGCCGCTGACGCAGGATCAGATCGAACTGAGCGGCCATGCCATCGAAGTGCGGCTTTACGCCGAGGATCCGGCGCAGGGGTTCTTGCCCCAGACCGGGCGCGTCGAGGCCTGGCGCGCCGATTCCGCATTGCGCTGCGATCATGCGCTGCGCGAGGGCGATGTCGTCGGCGCCAGCTATGACCCGATGCTGGCCAAGCTGATCGCCCACGGGCCGGACCGCGACACCGCGCGTCGGCAGCTGATCCGGGGGTTGGAGGCGACGGTGCTTCAGGGCATCGGCAACAATCGCGCCTTTCTGGCAAGCGTTCTGGCGCATCCCATGTTTGCCGAGGGTCAGGCGGATACCGGGTTTCTGAACCGAGACTTTGCGCAAGATCCCAGCCTGACGCCACGGCCCCCCGACCCGGTGGTGCTTGCGGTGGCGGCGATGGTCCTGGCAGGGGCGCCGCGCGCGCGGTTCGGCTTCACCAACGGCCCGCCGCCGTGCCTGACGCGCCGGTTCGCCAGCGGTGACTCGGTGGCATCGGTGACCTTCACGCTGCATCCGGACGCTCAGGCGCATCTGACGGATGGCACGCAGGTGCAACTGCTGGCGCGCGGCGAATCGGATGTGCGGTTCGCCGTGGACGGCATTGCGCGGGCTTTGCCCTGTGCGATCCGGGATGGTGTGGTGTATCTGGGCGATCACATCCTGCACGACGTCACGCTGGCCCCACCGGATGCGCGGCAAAGCGCCGGCAGCGGCCAGATCATCGCCCCCATGGCCGGCGTGGTGATTGCCGTGTCGGTGGCGCCCGGAGACACGGTTACGACCGGCCAGACGCTGGCCGTGATCGAAGCGATGAAGATGGAGCATCCGCTGACCGCCAGCCTGACCGGCCGGGTCGAAAGCGTCGCCATTCAACCCGGTGCGCAAGTGGCCGCGCGCCAATTGCTGATCACGATCACGCCCGAGGAGACATGATGGAAATCTGGCATTGCAAGGACGCGCGATCGCTGCGCGCGGTCTGGACCGCCGAGGAATTGGGACTGGATTACACCCTGCACCTGCTGGCGTTCCCGCCCCGGTTCACCGAACCGGGCTATCTGGACATCAACCCCCTGGGCACCGTGCCCTATCTGGTCGATGGCGACACGCGCATGACCGAAAGCAGCGCCATCGTGCAGTATCTGGCGCAGACATACGGCGCCGGGACGCTGGCCACGACCCCCGATGAAGCCGCCTATGGCGACTATCTGAACTGGATGTTTCATTCCGACGCCACGCTGACCTTTCCGCTGACGCTGGTGCTGCGCTATGGCCGGTTTGAGCCAAAGGATCGCCGTCAGCAGCAGGTGGTGGATGACTACACGCAGTGGTTCTTCTCGCGCCTCAAGCTGGTGAACCAACGGGTCGCGGACCACGATTTCCTGTGTGCTGACCGGTTTACCGGGGCGGATATCGCCGTGGGTTACGCGCTGTTCCTGGCCGAATCCATCGGCCTGGCCGCGCATTTCAAACCCCGGACCCGCGCCTATCTGGACCGGCTGAAGGCGCGCGATGCGTTCCAGCGCGCCCAAGCCCCCGGCGACAGTTTTGCGAGGTAAATCATGCAATTCCACCTGAACCCCGATCAACACGCGGTCTACGACGCGGCCTTTCGCTACGCCGAAGCGGAACTCCACCCGCTGCTGGCCCGCATGGATGACGACGACTGGTATCCCGATCACCTGATGGCGAAACTGGGCGCGGATGGCTATTGCGGCCTGACCGCGCCCGAGGACCTGGGCGGGGCCGGGATGGATCTGATGTCGGCGGGTCTGGTGGCCGAGGCGTTCGGCTATTGGAACACCAACGCCGCTTTTATCTGGGGACCGCATGAAAACCTGTGCCTGAACAATATCCTGCGCAACGGGACCGAGGATCAGGTGGCGCGCTTCGTGCCCGACCTGTGCGCCGGGCGCAAGGTCGGCGCGCTGGGCCTGACCGAATCGGGCGCGGGGTCGGATGCGCTGGGCTCGATGGCGCTGAAGGCGGCGCGGGATGGCGATGACTACGTGCTGACCGGGCGCAAGATGTTCATTTCCAACGGGCCGGTGGCCGATGTGGTCCTGACCTACGCCAAGACCGCGCCCGAGCGCGGCGCCAAGGGGATATCGGCGTTCATCGTGGACACGGACACACCGGGATTTTCCGTAGCGCAGACGCTGACCAAGATGGGCTGGCGCGGCTGTCCGACAGGCGAATTGGTGTTCGACGCGGTGCGCGTGCCTGGCGCCAACCGGCTGGGCGCGGAAAACGCCGGTGTCGGCGTGGTCATGTCGGGTCTGGATATCGAACGCGCCTTTCTGGGCCTGCCCTATCTCGGTGCCGCGCAGCGGTGTCTGGACCTGTCGCTGGACTACGCCGCCACGCGCAAGCAATTCGGCCAGCCGATCGGCCGGTTCCAGATGATCCAGTCCATGCTGGCGGAAATGTATTCCCTGATCGAGGCGGCGCGCCTGTCGGCCTACCGCGCGCTGGCCGCCTGCGACGCGATGCAAAAGGGCGAAGGGGGGCGCGGCTCCATCCACATGATCTGCGCGGCCAGCGTGCTGCAAGGCGCCGAGATGATCGCCAAGGTCACCGATATGGCGGTTCAGATCCACGGCGGATCGGGCTTCGTGTGGGAGACCGAGGTCAACCGCCATTACCGCAACGCCCGCATCGCCTCGCTGGGCGGTGGCACGACCGAGGTGCGCAAGTTGATCATCGCCGAGGAGCTTTTCCGCGCCAAGGGCCTGTCCTTGGGCTGAGACCTGGGAAAATTCGTGCCTGCCCTCAAATTCCCGTTTGAATTCCGGGTCGATTGGCGGGACGCTGGGCGCGATTGTTCAGCTTTCAGGAGGCGCCCATGCCCACCGTGACCACGGATCCCGGTCAGGATTTTCTGACGCTGCACGCAGACGGCCAGTCGGCGCGGTTCCATGCGATCTGGCTGCGCGACAACGCGCCGGACGCGCAGACCCGCGCGCCCGGCAATGGCCAGCGGCTGATCACGCTGCGCGACATTCCCGCCGATACCCGTCTGGCGGAAGCCGAAGTGCAGGGCGGGCAGCTTTCGGTGCGCTTCCTGCCCGAGGACAAGCGCGTCAGCTTTGACATTCCCTGGTTGATGGCCCGTGCCTATGACCGCGCACCGACTGTTGCGCGCGGCTGGGTCGGTGACGGGCTGGAAACCTGGGATGCCGGGTTGACGGGCGCCGTCCCGGTAGGCGATTTCAACGACCTGTCCGCCGATGCCGGGGCCTTGCTGGCATGGCTCGATCAGGTCACGCGCCTTGGGTTTGGCAAGGTCACCGGCGGCCCGGTGGCCGAAGGCGCCTTGTTCAAGCTGGTCGATCTGTTCGGCTATGTGCGCGAAACCAATTACGGCCGGCTCTTCGAGGTGCGGACCGAGGTGAACCCCACCAACCTGGCCTTCACGGGCCTGGGCTTGCAGGCCCACACCGACAACCCCTACCGGGATCCGGTGCCCACTGTGCAGGTGCTGTATTGCCTGGAAAGCTCGGCCCAAGGGGGTGAGAACATGGTGGTTGACGGCTTTCGCGCCGCGCAACGCTTGCGCGATGAAAGCCCGGAGCATTTTGACCTGTTGGCCAGCCATTGCGCGCGGTTCGAATATGCCGGCGAGGCCGGTGTCTGCCTGACATCCCGACGTCCGATGATCGAACTGTCCCCGGATGGCGAACTGATCGGCGTGCGGTTCAACAACCGCTCGCTGGCGGCGATCACCGATGTGCCGTTCGACCGGATGGCCGCCTATTATGCCGCCTATCGGCGGTTAGGCGAAATCATCGACGACCCGGCGATGGAGGTCACGTTCAGGCTGGATCCGGGCGAGGCATTCGTCGTCGACAACACCCGTGTCCTGCACGCCCGAAAGGGGTATTCGGGGTCGGGCAAGCGGTGGCTTCAGGGGTGCTATGCCGACAAGGACGGTTTGCGCTCGACCCGGGATGCATTGCGCCGCGCCCGGGTTTCGGAGGCCGCGCAATGAGCGATCCGGTAGTGCTGACGCGCGACACTATCGTCGCATTCCTGGGCTCGATTTTTGAGCGGCGCGGCGCCGAGGACTATCTGGGAGAGCCGGTCACCATGGGCCAGCACATGCTGCAAAGCGCGACCTTCGCAGAACAAAACGGCCAGCCCGAGGAGATCATCGTCGGCGCCTTGCTGCATGACATCGGCCATTTCACCAGCGAATTCGGCATGTTTTCGATGGATGACACCACGGACCGCTTTCACGAAGAGGCAGGCGCGCGGGTGTTGGAGCGGTTTTTCCCGTCCGTGATCACCGATTGCGTGCGCTATCACGTTGCCGCCAAGCGCTACCTGTGCGCCACGCGGCCCGGGTATTTCAGCCGCCTGTCTGACGCCTCGGTGCATTCGCTGAAGCTTCAGGGCGGGCCGATGACGCCGCAGGAAGTGGGCGCGTTCGAGCAAAATCCGAACCTCAAGCAGATCATCGCGGTGCGCTATCTGGATGAGGCGGGCAAGCGCGCCGACATGCAGACGCCGGATTTCTGGCATTTCGCGCCGATGGTGCAGCGCATGGTGGACCGGCACTGCGCTCAGCCACCGGGGTAGGGTGGGGTTTTACCCCACCACCCGTCACGTGCTGACGCCCTTGATCAGATCGGCCGCGCGTTCGGCGATCATGATCGTCGGCGCGTTGGTGTTGCCGCTTATCAGCCGGGGCATGACGCTGGCATCCACCACGCGCAACCCCGTCACCCCGTGCACATTCAGCAGCGGGTCAGTGACCGCCATGTCGTCGCGCCCCATGCGGCAGGTGCCCACCGGGTGATAGATGGTATCGGCGCGGCTGCGGATATCGGCCTCCAGCGCGGCGTCGCTGCCGTCATGCGGATACAATTGCCGCCCGCGCCAGGGCGCCAGTTCCGGCCCCTCCATCACCGCCTGCATGGCGCGCGCCCCGGCTATCAGCACCGGCAGATCGCGCGGATCCGACAAAAAGCCCGGATCGATGCGCGGGGGTTGGGCGGGATGGGCGGACTGAAGCCCGACCGATCCGCGCGAATTTGGGCGCAAGGCGCAGACATGGCAGCTGAACCCGTCCTTGAAATGCAGCTTGCGCAGATGGTCGTCGACGATCCCGACCACGAAATGCAGTTGCAGATCCGGGCGATCCACGTCCGGGTTGGAGCGGAAAAACGCCCCGCCCTCGGCCATGGGCGAGGCAAAATGCCCTTCACCCGTCTTGCGCCATTCCAGCCCGGCCCGGACCAGCCGCAGCAGCCCGGCGGGGCCCAGCCCCACCACATCCGGGCGTTTCGACGTGTAGCTCAGGATATAATCCAGATGGTCCTGCAAATTCTGCCCCACACCCGGCAGTTCGACCTGTGGCGCGATCCCCTGCGCGCGCAACTCATCCGCCGGGCCGATGCCCGACAGCATCAGGATTTGCGGCGAGCCAAACGCCCCGGCGGCCACGATCACCTCACGCCGCGCGGTCAGGGTCTGGCGGCGCCCGCCCTGGCGGATCGTCAGGCCGGTGGCGCGGCCGTCGCCGAGTTCGACGCGTTCGGCCAGGCGTTTGGTCATCACCGTCAGGTTGGGCCGGTTCATCGCCGGGTGCAGATACGCCGCCGCCGCCGAGCACCGCTCGCCCTTGTGGGGGCCGTCTTGGAACTGGGTGACCTGATAGAACCCGGCGCCGTCTTGCCGGTGGCCATTGAAATCGGGGTTGTTCGGGATTTGTTGTGCCTCGCAGGCGTCGATGAACGCGCGCGAGATCTCGAACGGTCGGCTTTGGTCCCTGACCTTCAAGGGGCCGTCGGCGTGGTGCAGGCCGGACGCCCCGCGCGCATTGCCTTCGGCGCGCAAGAAATAGGGCAGGCACGACGCCCAATCCCAGCCATCCGCCCCCAGATCGGCCCAGCCGTCATAATCCGCGGGCTGACCGCGCACGTAAAGCATGGCGTTGATCGCCGAGGATCCGCCCAGAGCCTTGCCGCGCGGATGATACCCGCGCCGCCCGTTCAGCCCGGCTTGGGGCACGGTGCGAAAGGCCCAGTTGTTGATCCTGGGCCGGCCCGACACCATCGACGCCACCATCGCCGGTGCGCGGATCAGAAAATCGCGCCCGGTGCCGCCCGCCTCGACCAGGCAGACGGAAACGCCCGGATCTTCGGACAATCGCGCGGCCAGAACGCAGCCAGCCGATCCGCCGCCAGCGATCACGTAGTCGAATTCCATGCCCGCCCCCTGTTGAACACGGGGTCAGAGTGGGACGCGGCGCGACCGTTGGCAAGGATTGCGTGACAGCGTCGGCGGCGCGTGGTCAAGCCCCGGCAAATCCCGCCGCCAGCCGCGTATCGCCGCAATGGATCCCGCGCCAGTTGGTGATCGGCCCGCCGAGCCGCCTCAGCGCGGCCGGATGCGCCGGGTCCAGCGCCCCCGCACGGGCCAGCAAGCCGGTGATTGCCGCCTCGGACGCGCGGGTGCCGCCATCCAGGATTTTCAGCGCGATGCCGATCTTCTGTTCGGGCAGGATGGCGATATAAATTGCCTCGGCGCCGAACTTGACGGCGACATTTCCGCTCATCGCGCGCATCAGTTCGGTGCAGGCGCGGGTTTCATCGGCGACCATCTCGGGGTGGCGGCCCATGGCGTTGCGCAGCCTGACCATCGCCGTGCCGCGCGTGCTGGTCTCACTCGCGCCGGCGAAGGAGGCCATGGCGCGGGCAAGGCCACCGACCGAGGTCGCGAAAGTGGGGGCCGAGCAACCGTCAATGCCGTAGCCGGGGCTGACCTCTCCGGTGACCTCTTCGAACGCCTGGCGCACGGTCGTCTGCACGATGTGATCGGGCTCCACGTAATCCGGCCCGCCGCGCAGATGCTTGTTCAGCATCAGGAACCCGGCGTGTTTGCCCGAACAGGTGTTGTGCAGTTGGCACGCGCTGTCTCCGGTGCAGATCAGGCGGTTCCGCTCGGCGATGTCGGCGGGCTCCTGCACGCCGCAGCGCAGATCGGGTTCGCCCAGCCCCAGATCCGCCAGCCAGGCCGACACCGCGCCGACATGCAGCGCCGCGCCCTGGTGCGAGGCACAGGCCAGCGCCAGTTGCCGGTCGCTCAGCCCGGCGCCTGCGCCTGATTCCAGCAGCGGCAGGGCCTGGATCATCTTGCAACTGGAGCGCGGATAGATCACCGCGTCAGGGTTCCCCCAGGCGTCCATCACCTGGCCCGTGGCATCGCAGATCACCGCGTGGCCGCGATGTTGGCTCTCCAGCCGCCCGCCACGCCACAATTCCACCATCGGCACGGCGCCGATCGACACATCGCTCATCACTGGTTCCCTTCACAGATGCGCAATATTCCGCCAACAGGGGTTTCTATGCCCCTGAATTTCGCGGTAAGAGGCAAGGTATCGAGCAATGCCCCATTGCGCCAGATGAAACCCTTGTGCGACAAGGCTGGCTGCCGGGGAAACGGGAAACAGGTCGGAGGTTTTGAGGCAGATGGCAGCATCGTTCAATTTGGGCACCGCGGGTCTGGCCTTGGCGTTGGCCTTGGCAGGGCTGACGGGCCAGGGGGCCAAGGCCCAGGAATCGACCAACCGGGTCGCGGTCGAAACCGCCTGGAGCGTGTTTGTCGACGGCGATCCGCGCGAATGCTGGGCGGTTTCGATCCCCAGCGAGACCGTCAACTCTCGTGACGGGACCCCTGTTTCGGTGCGCCGGGGCGATATTCTGATGTTCGTCACCTATCGACAGGGCCAGGGCGATGCGGCGGAAATCTCGTTCACCGGCGGGTATCCGTTCCGCCCCGACTCCACTGTCGAGGTGACGGTGGGGAGCAACACGTTCCAGATGTTCGTCGATGGCGAATGGGCCTGGGCCGCGTCACCCGCCGAGGACGCGCGCATCCTTGATGCGCTGCGCCGGGGGCAAAGCGCCGTTCTGGTGGCGTTTTCGTCGCGCGGGACGCGGACGCAGGACACGTTCAACCTGTTCGGTGTCACCGCCGCCAGCCAGGAAGCGCAGCGCCGCTGCAACTGATCCTTCGCGCCTATTGATGTGCGCCGCCGGACTGTTCAGCCCGGCGGCTTTTTCCTGTATGTTGCGTCAAGCAACGGAGACGCGCATGACCGCCCCCATCACCCAAGACGTTCTGACGATCCCGCGCAAGGCGCCTGACGGGGCGAAGCCGAACCTGATCGGCATGACCCGCGACCAGTTGCGCGCCGCGCTGATCGATATCGGCACGCCGGAAAAGCAGTCGAAGATGCGCACCGGGCAGATCTGGCAGTGGATCTATTACTGGGGTGTGCGCGAGTTCGAGGCGATGACCAATCTGGGTAGGGCCTACCGCGAAACGCTGGCGGCGCATTTCAGCCTTTCGGTGCCCGACGTGGTCACGCGCCAGGTCTCGGCTGACGGCACGCGCAAATACCTGCTGCGGATCGACGGCGGCCACGAGGTGGAAACCGTCTACATCCCCGAGGAAGGGCGCGGCACGCTGTGCATTTCCAGCCAGGTGGGCTGCACGCTGACCTGTTCGTTCTGCCATACGGGCACGCAAAAGCTGGTGCGCAACCTGACGGCGGCGGAAATCGTTGGCCAGGTTCTGGTGGCGCGCGATGATCTGGCGGAATGGAACATCCCCGGTGAACCCCGGCGCGAGGACCGCGCGGTATCCAATGTCGTGCTGATGGGCATGGGCGAGCCGCTATACAATTTCGACAACGTGCGCGACGCGATGAAAATCGTCATGGATGGCGAGGGGATTTCGCTGTCGCGCCGCCGCATTACCCTATCGACCAGCGGTGTCGTGCCGGAAATCGCCCGCACCGCCGAGGAAATCGGCTGCCTGCTGGCGATCAGCTTTCATGCGACCACCGACGCGGTGCGCGACACGCTGGTGCCGATCAACAAGAAATGGAACCTCGACGCCCTGCTGGGCGCGCTGCGCGACTATCCGCGCCTGTCCAATTCCGAGCGGATCACGTTTGAATACGTGATGCTGAAGGATGTGAATGACAGCGACGAGGATGCGCGGCGGCTGGTCAAGCTGATCCGGGGCATTCCGGCCAAGATCAACCTGATCCCGTTCAACGAATGGCCCGGCGCACCCTATCAGCGGTCCGACTGGGAGCGCATCGAGGCGTTTGCCGACATCGTGTTCAAGGCCGGTTACGCCAGCCCGATCCGCACCCCGCGCGGCGAGGATATCATGGCCGCCTGCGGGCAACTGAAATCGGCCACCGAGCGCGGGCGCAAGACCCGCGCGCAGATCGCAGCGGAAGCGGCGGGCGCAGGCGGTGGCGCGGAGGATGGGCCGCCACCGGCGGATCAGGCATGATGTCGTCGCTGCTCTTCCTGGTCGTGATCGGCGGGGCTGCGGGCTTGCTGGCGACGCGTCTGATGAAGGTCAACACCGACCTGCCGACGACGATGGGCATCGGCGTCCTTGGGGCGCTGTTCGGCGCTTTCGTGCTGCGGCTGATCGTGACCGTCGGTGGCTGGGCCATCACCTTCGTGCTGGCGGCCGCGGGGTCGATGGCGCTGATCTGGCTCTGGCAGCGGTTTCGCCGTTAGGCGGCCCGGCCGGGGAAAGGCCGGCGGCAAGGTTTTTCGAAAAACCTTGCGTCGCCCGGCCCCGAATGCCGTGTCACACCCAGACCTGTGGGGCCCGTCAGAACGGGCGATCACCCCGGGGGTGATGCGCGCCGCGTCAAGGCGCTTCGAAGCGCCTTTTACCGCTCGTTCGGGCGCACGCGGGCTGCCGATTTGTCGGCAAAGGCCGCCAACCGGCCCCGGCTGGCGGGCTGGGTGTTGACGATCCCGGCCACGACCGATTCCGCATAGGCCGCGTCCATCGCCGACATGTTCTGCATGTGGCTGATCGCCGAGCAGATCGCGAAATTCGACAGCGGCGGGTTGCTGGCCGCGGCTCGGGCCAGGTCATAGGCCTTGGCCTCGGAATCCTCGACCAGATATTGCGCCAGTCCCAGCGATATCGCTTCGTCGCCCTGATACACGCGGCCGGTCAGCATCATGTCGATCATCCGCGCCTTTCCGACCAGATCGGCCACGCGGATCGTCGCGCCGCCGCCTGTGAACAGCCCGCGCTGGCCCTCGGGCAGGGCGAAATAAGTGCTGGCATCGGCCACCCGGATATGCGCGCTGGAGGCCAGTTCAAGCCCGCCGCCGACCACCGCGCCCTTCAACGCAGCGATGACGGGAACGCCGCCATACTCCATCTTGTTGAACGCCTCGTGCCAGCGCAGGCAGACATGCATGAAGTCTTCCGGCCTGCGGTCCTCGGAATGGTGCTCGACCAGATCCAGCCCGGCGCAGAAATGCGTGCCCTCGGCGCGCAGCACAACGGCCCTGACCCCGGCGCGCGGCACCACGGTGAAGATATCGATCAGCTCGTCGATGGTGGCCGCGTTCAGTGCGTTGCGTTTGGCCGCCCGGTCCAGCGTCAGCGTGGCAATGCCGTCGCCGTCCACCGACAGTTTGGTATGCTCCAGGTCCAGATCGTCGAGATGTTTCATGAGCGCCTCCGAAAGAATTTGCGCGACCCTAAGAGAGGACGACAAGTCTTGTCTACGCCGGACGCCACGTCGCGGGGGCGGACAGGGCGACGCAACGGCAGGTTCCGGTTTGCCCGCGCCGTCAGGCAAGCCCCGGCGCACAGGCTTCGCGATCGACTGAACCAAAATCCGGGCATTCGCCAGGCAAACCCTATACATCCGGGCGCCGGGGTGGTTTTCCTTGGCCCGCAACCTGATATGAGGGACGCAATGTCGAAGTCCGGAGCCCCCATGCCCGATCATTTCCGCCTGACCCTGGCCCAGTTGAATCCCGTTGTCGGCGCCCTGGCCGCCAACGCAGCCGCCGCGCGCGCCATCTGGCAGACAGCGAAACAGGCGGGTGCCGACATGGTCGCGTTTCCTGAAATGTATATCACCGGCTACCAGACGCAGGATCTGGTGATGAAACCGGCCTTCGCGCATGACGCGATGGCGGCGCTGCATAAACTGGCGCAAGAATGCGCGGACGGCCCCGCCATCGGCATTGGCGGGCCGCATCTGCAGGGCGCCGTGCTGAGCAACGCCTATTATGTGCTGGAACGGGGGCGCGTGTCGGCTGTCGTCAAGAAACACCATCTGCCCAATTCGCTGGTGTTCGACGAAAAGCGCCTGTTTACGGCTGCCGATATTTCCGGCCCCTTCCGCGTTGGTCCCATGGTGATCGGCGCGCCGATCTGCGAGGACGCCTGGCACGAGGATGTCGCCGAGGCGCAGGAGGAATCGGGCGCGCAGATCCTGTTGGTGCCCAATGGCTCGCCCCATTCGCGCGGGCGCCACGACACGCGCATCAACCAGATGGTCGCGCGGGTTGTGGAAAGCGGATTGCCGTTGGTTTATCTGAACCTGGTCGGCGGGCAGGACGATCAGGTGTTCGACGGTGCCAGCTTCGTGCTGAACCCGGGCGGGGCGATGACCCATCTGTTGCCCGGGTTCGAAGAGGCTGTGATCCATGTCGATTTCACCGAAACCGATGACGGGTGGCGGGCGAACTCGGGCATCCTGGCGCCGATGCCCGATGATTTGGAGCGCGATTATCAGGCGATGGTCCTGGGCACGCGCGATTACCTGCACAAGAGCGGTTTTCAGCGGGTATTGCTGGGCCTGTCGGGCGGGGTCGATTCGGCGTTGGTGGCGACAATCGCCGCCGATGCGCTGGGGCCGGAGAACGTGCATTGCGTGATGCTGCCCTCGGAATTCACGTCGGCGCATTCGCTCGAGGATGCGGCTGCGGTCGCGGCCTCTCTTGGCGCCCGGCTGGACGAGGTGTCCATCGCCGGCCCGCGCACGGCGGTAACCGAGGCGCTGGCGCCATTGTTCACCGGCCTGGCCGAGGATGTGACCGAGGAAAACATCCAGTCCCGCCTGCGCGGGCTCTTGCTGATGGCGCTGTCGAACAAGCTGGGGGCGATGCTGCTGACCACCGGCAACAAGTCCGAGGTGGCGGTGGGCTACGCCACGATCTACGGCGACATGAACGGCGGCTTCAACCCGATCAAGGATCTCTACAAGACCCGCGTGTTTGCAACCTGCCGCTGGCGCAACGCCAACCATCGCGCGTGGATGAAAGGGCCGGAGGGCGCTGTCATCCCACCGCGTGTCATCGATAAGCCCCCGTCCGCCGAGCTGCGCGAGGACCAGACCGATCAGGACAGCTTGCCGCCCTATGACGCGTTGGACGCCATCC
>TARA_R110002124_G_scaffold72615_14_pt1 | contig 19173 bp, 19 predicted proteins | sample TARA_R110002124 | Tara Oceans TARA_R110002124 (sample SAMEA4397445) | marine metagenome | biome: Polar Biome; feature: [SRF] surface water layer (ENVO:00010504); material: water (ENVO:00002006), including particulate matter (ENVO:01000060) such as... | depth 5 m | reverse complement strand
ATTCTATTTAATATTTTATGGACATTTATTGTGATTCCTAGACCATAGTAATACACAAATTTACCATGGTCTGCATCATATAAACGTTGTTCGTTTTGAGTTAAAGGTAAATTAGTATTACCGGGAATACCCAAGTCGTAGAAGTTAATTTCAGCTTTTGCATCAGAATTTTCAACATCAGACTTTAAGCTTCCTGTTAATATTTTGCCAACTACAACTTCGTTTAACTCGATTATTTTTTCAACGAGCTGTACACTAAAATAACCTAAAATCTTAATAGATTCTGTAACTACAAAACTCTGAGCTTGGTATCTTATACCCGAAATATATAATGTATCTGATGCTTTCGCTATAATTATAAAATTCCCTTTTTCATCGGAAATAGCGTATTTAGAGGCTGTCTTATTTATTATATGAATACCTTCTACCTCGTGGTTCGCGATAAGTTGACCTTTCAATTCTTTGTGCTGTGCGTTTAGAAACAAAGTCGTGATAAATACAATAAAAAAACAAAGTCCACTAATCTTTTTCACTCTTAAGTTTTATGAAAGCTTTACTCAGCTGTGTGATGCGTTCTAAAAACTGTAACTCTTTATTTTCCTTTAACAATTCTTTATCAACTCCTTCTTTTTCAACATAATTGATAAAAGCATCCACCTCATTTATAGGAATATTGAAATTAGAGTGAATATAATTAACACTATACTGGTCTAGAGCTTCTTTAAAAGGTGTTTTAGCTATTTCTTTTTCTTCCTTTGTTTTAGGCTTATCTCCATCCATATCTACAACTTGGCTTAATAAAAAGCCTGCAAGATTGACAACATTAAGCATGTTATCAACTCTAGGGTTATATTCGTTAAATGCCAAATTATCTGCTTTGGTTTTGTAATCTGGGGAAAACTCAAAATGAGTAATATGATTTAAACCAAGATAAACATCATCTAAACTTACATTATAGGTTCTTACATTCTCCAAATCTGCATTTAAGTTACCTGTAAGATCAAATGGTAACACTACTACTTCATCTAGTTTATTAACTTCTTCTACCAAGATTACAGTTAAGCGCTTAGAAGTAATAATTTTTTCTGTTATGGTAGCTGTAAAGTCTTTAAATTGAAGTGCCCCAAACTCTACAATATCATTAATTGCAACTTTAATTTTAAAATAACCTTCTTTATCCGTAGTAGTTCCTTTATTAGAAGATGTATTGTAAACTGTCACACCTTCTTTATCTTCGGTTGACACAATGATTTTTCCATTGATTAATATTCTATCAACATCTTGACTCAGAGCTGATATCGTAAAAAAACTAAATAATAGGAGTAATATCTGTTTCATATATCTATACTATTTTTAAGAGTAATAAATTTCGGACATATTCTTCAATTCTCATAGGAATTTGTTGATAAATGTTTGTTAAAACATAAAGCAGACTTTTAAAAAGTTTAACTTTCTTTGTAAACGTAAGAATCTAAAACATCAAATTTTGAAATCAATTATAATTGCAAGCACATCTACCATTCATGGCAGTGGTTATTTAGAATATTTATTAGATGAATTGAAGCTACATTTTAAATATGCAGATGAGATTCTTTTTATTCCATATGCCAGGCCAGGCGGTATTTCTCATAATGATTATACGAAAACAGCATCTAAAGCCTTTAACAGTATTGGTAAATCTGTAAGAGGTATTCACGAATTCGAAAACCCTAAAGATGCTATTGATAAGGCTCAAGGTATTTTTGTTGGTGGAGGAAATACATTTGTATTAGTTTCTCAATTGTATAAAAACGATGTTTTAGTAGCTATTAAAAATGCTGTTAATAATGGCATCCCTTATTTGGGTACTAGTGCTGGTAGTAATATTTGTGGTTTAACTATGAATACGACTAATGATATGCCTATTGTCTATCCTCCAAGCTTTAAAACTTTAGGATTAGTACCATTTTGTATAAATCCGCATTATTTAGACCCAATTACTGGTAGCACGCACATGGGAGAAACTAGAGAAACACGGATTAAAGAGTTTCATGCGTATAACACACAACCTGTAATTGGCTTACGCGAAGGAAGTTGGATAGATGTAAAAGATGATACTATCACTTTAAAAGGCACCTTAGAGGCTAGAATTTTTGAACATAGCAAAGCTTCTTATGAAATTGCCACCAATTCAGATTTGGGCTTTTTAAAGTAACGTTTAAATGTTTTTAAAGAAGTGGTAGCCCCAAATTTCATAGCCTTCGTTATAGTAAAATTTATGCGACGGATAATTCTGTACATACGTATTTAACTCTATAGAATTACACCCTTTTGCTTTTACATAGTGATTAATCCAACTCATAAATTGCTTTCCAAGACCTTCACCACGACATTCGGGTTTAATATAGACATGGTCTAACTCAACCGATTTACCAACATAGTGACGTGTACAAAACCATAACCCAGAAACACCTACAATATCTTTATTAGCATCAAAAATGGCAGCACACTCATAGTTTTCATGTTTCATTTCATCAAAGCGAGATTTAAGCAAACTCAAAGAAACTTTACCCTCATTTAGTGCATACACTAAAGGGATGATTTGATATAAATCATCATTCGAAATAATTCTAAATTGGTAGTCCATATATTATTTTTACAGTTATAAAAGTAAATCTTTTGATCTGTTCCTCATAATTATTAAATGCAAAAAACTTAGACTTTTGTTACAAAACTCATGACTTTTAAATAAAGTTTGTGTCAAACTTTTGTAAATTGAAAGCAGTAAGACAATTATTATGAGAAGAAGAAATTTTAAAGTTAGAATTTTAATAGGTTTAGCTATCGTAACTTTTGCTTTTATACGTCGCTGTAGCCAGCAAGAAACCAACCCTTATACTGGGAGAAATCAAGCCATATCACTATCACCAAAACAAGAGATTGCCATTGGTTTACAAAGTGCACCTGGTATGGCTCAACAGCATGGTGGACTCCACCCAGATAATCGTTACCAAGCACTCGTTGACAATGTAGGTAATAAACTTGTAAGCAATAGTTTAGCTAAACAAACACCTTATAAATATGAGTTTCACCTCTTAGCAGATGAAAACACTATTAATGCATTTGCCTTACCTGGAGGGCAAATATTTATTACCTATGCACTATTTTCTAAGCTTGAAAATCAAGATCAGCTCGCAGGTGTTCTTGGGCATGAAATTGGTCATGTTTTAGGTAAACACTCTAATGAGCGTATCACAGATTCTAAATATTGGCAGACCCTTGTTATGGGTGCCGGAGCTATAGATATGGGATCTGTCGCTCAGCAAATTGGGCAAGGCACGTTACTTAAAAACGGAAGAGAAGACGAATTAGAAAGTGATGAACTTGGAGTTATGTTTATGTTAGACGCAGGTTATAATCCTGAAGAAATGATAGGAGTTATGGAAATCTTAAAAACTGCTGCTGGCCCAAATCGTGTTCCTGAATTTCAGAGCTCACATCCAGATCCAGAAAACCGAATTGAAAAAATTAGAGAAGCTATTAAAAAATACAAAAACGCAACTTAATAAAGTTGCGTTTTCTAACTAACTTAAATAATTATCTACTCCTAAGCATTTTTCTTTTTAAAACGTTTTAAGAATAATTCTGCTTCTTTTGCTTTTGTTTTTTTTGCATGAGTTAAAGCTGTATATCCCAAATCGCATGTCTCATGAATTTTAGATCCTGCAGTGATTAATATTTTAATCATATCTACACGATTATATTTTGCTGCATAATGAATTGGCAACATACCATTGGATTTAGTGTTAACATCTGCACCTGCTTTAATAAGCTTATTCACTTCATCTAAGTTGCCAGTTGCAACAGCCTTACATAAAGGGCTTACCTCAACTGTTTTTACAGTTACTTCATTTGCATCTGAAGTTAAAATTTCGTTTGATGCATTTAAATTACTAATTGAAAAGCCCAATGCTAAGGCTAAAACTACTACTGATTTTTTCATGATGAAAGATTTTAAATTTAATTGATTTGTTTTTTGATTATACTAAAGAGACGACATAATTTTTAAAGTGTTACACTAAAAAAAATTATATAACATATTTTTAACGGTTTGTAAACAAATCTGTTAACATCTTCCCAAAAGCCATTTCTCTATTAACATTGTCTGCTTTAAACTTTAAATAGAGAAAAACTTTTAACTTTTTTTGCTTACCAATTTGTTATAATGCAGTATATGTTATCTTTGAAATCACTAAAAATTTTCAAATGAACAAGAAGGTCGTTTTAATGATTTTAGATGGTTGGGGAAAATCACCCGACCCAAAAGTTTCTGCTATAGATAATGCACAAACACCATTTATTGATTCACTATACACTACATATCCAAGTGCCAGTTTAAGAACAGATGGGCTACATGTTGGTTTACCCGACGGACAAATGGGCAATAGTGAAGTTGGACACATGAATTTAGGTGCAGGTAGAATTGTCTATCAAGATTTAGTGAAAATCAACCTTGCCGTTAAAAACAAAACACTACAAGAAGAGCTAGTTTTAAAAAATGCCTTTAAATATGCAAAAACAAACAATAAGAACGTTCATTTTTTAGGTCTAGTTAGTGATGGTGGTGTACACTCTCATATAAGTCATCTTTTTGGATTAATTAATGCAGCAAATAATCATGGTTTAAAAGATGTCTTTGTACATGCTTTCACAGACGGTAGAGATGTGGATCCAAAATCTGGTTATGGGTTTATTTCAGAATTAAAAGATCATTTAAATAAAACAACAGGGAAATTAGCATCGGTAACAGGACGCTATTATGCAATGGATAGAGATAAACGTTGGGAACGTGTGAAATTTGCTTACGATGCTTTAGTTAAAGGACAAGGAACAGCTACACACAATGTTTTAAAGTCAATTCAAGAAAATTACGAGAATGATATCACTGATGAGTTTATAAAACCATTAGTGTGTGTTGATAAAAATAACAAGCCTTTGGCAATCATAAAGGAAGATGATGTTCTTATATTTTTCAATTTTAGAACCGATCGTGGTCGCCAACTAACACAGGTGCTATATCAAGAAGATTTCCATGAATACAACATGCATAAACTAAATCTTCATTATGTTACTTTAACTAATTATGATGATAGCTTTAAAGGAATTAATGTTGTTTTTAATAAAGATAATTTAAGTGAAACTTTAGGCGAAGTGTTAGAAAAACACAATAAGAAACAAATACGAATTGCCGAAACTGAGAAGTATCCTCATGTAACGTTTTTCTTTTCTGGAGGGCAAGAAAAACCCTTCAAAGGTGAAACCAGAATTTTAAGAAACTCACCAAAAGTTGCTACCTACGACTTAAAACCAGAGATGAGTGCTTATGAGTTAACAGATGCCTTAGTTCCAGAACTTAAAAAAAGAGACGTTGATTTTGTGTGCTTAAATTTCGCTAATGGAGATATGGTTGGCCATACAGGAGTTATGAAAGCTGCTATAAAAGCTTGTGAAGCTGTTGACGAATGTGTAAAGAATGTTGTTACTACGGCCTTAGAAAATGATTATACAATTATCCTAATCGCAGACCATGGTAATTGCGAAACCATGATAAACCCTGATGGATCACCAAATACAGCTCACACCACAAATCCTGTTCCTATTATTTTAATAGACAAGGATTTAGAGGCTATAAAAGATGGTGTTTTAGGAGATATTGCACCTACAGTTTTAAAGTTGTTAGGAATTCCGCAGCCATTGGTAATGACACAACACAGCCTTGTATAAACCTCTTATTATTGTACCTTTACATAACAATTGAGTATATAAAATGAATTTTCAGGATAGATTAATAGTTGCAATAGATTTTGATGGTACAATCGTAGAAGATGCATATCCTAAAATTGGGAAAACACGCATTTTTGCTTTTGAAACCTTAAAGCGATTACAACAAGATGGTCACAGACTTATTCTTTGGACCTACAGAAGTGGTCAAAAACTTCAAGAAGCCGTTGATTTTTGTAAAGAAAACGATATTGAATTCTATGCTGTAAATGCAAGCTTCCCAGAAGAAAAATTTGATTATAGTAGAAGTAGAAAAATCCATGCAGACCTTTTTATAGATGATCGCAATATTGGAGGAATCCTTGGTTGGGGTGAAATTTACCAGATGATTACCAATGAGGAACCAGATATAAAAAATGCACAAAAAAAATGGTGGCAATTTTAATTGGCAAATAATCTAGACCATTTCAAAATACGCTTTATCTATACCTTCTCTATGGTCTGGATGTGCAATTTTAACTAGGGCTTTTACACGCTCTTTAATTGTTTTTCCATATAAATTTGCGACACCATATTCTGTAACTACATAATGAATATGTGCTCTTGTTGTAACAACTCCTGCTCCTGGTTTTAATGAAGGTACAATTCTACTAATTCCTTTTTTGGTGATTGAAGGTAAGGCTATAATTGCTTTTCCTCCTTCACTAAGTGATGCTCCTCTAATAAAATCCATTTGACCACCAACACCAGAGTACATTTTAGACCCAATTGAATCTGCACAAACCTGACCAGTTAAATCCACTTCAATTGCAGAGTTAATAGCTACCATTCTTGGATTTTGCTTAATCACTGACACATCATTTACATAATCCGAGGTGCGCATCTCAACAAAAGGATTATCATTTACATAATCATACAAACGTTGAGATCCCATTAAAAATGTTGCTAAAGCCCTCCCTGGATTTACACCTTTATAGTTTCCATTAATAACATCTTTAAGGATTAAGTCTATTACACCATCAGAAAACATCTCAGTGTGCAAGCCTAAATCTTTATGATTGTGCAACCTTGACAATACTGCATTAGGAATATTTCCTATTCCCATCTGCAAGGTGCTCCGATCTTCGATTAAATTTGCAACATAGTCACCGATTTTAGTTTCAACATCTGTTGGCGTTGTTATAGGATGTGCTGGTAAGGGTTCATCACACTCTACAAAGGCATTAACTTCTGTAACGTGAATAATTCCATCACCAAACGTTCTAGGCATTTGTTTATTAACCTGAGCTACAACATAGTCAGCATTGTCAATTGCTGCTAAAGTCGCTTCAACTGAAACACCTAAAGAGCAATAGCCATGAATATCTGGAACAGAAACATGGATTAAAGCTACATTTACATCTACAATATTTCGTTTAAACAATAATGGAACTTCACTCAAAAATACTGGTGTATAGGAGCCATTACCTGCTTTTAAAGTATGTCTAACATTTTTTCCAATAAAAAATGAATTAACATGAAAACTCTTTGCTAATTTAGGATTAGCATATGGTGCATCACCTTCAGTATGCAATTGGCAAATCTCAACATTTCTAAGTTCTTCATGTCTATTCGTTAGTGCTCTTATTAACACATTTGGGACTGCTGCAGCTGCTTGTATATATATTTTGTCGTCAGATTTTACGATTTTTAAAGCTTCTTCGGCACTAACTGTTTTATACATTTTTATTAGATTTTATCTGTGCAAAATTAAGATAGAAAATACGTTAAAAAACTGTCTTTTATCATGTTTTAGTAATATTTTAAAATTGTTATAATTACCTATCTTTGTCGCTCAATTTAAGAATCATGATAATTGTAAAAACGAAAGAAGAAATTGAATTAATGCGTCAAAGTGCGCTCGTCGTATCTAAAACTTTAGGTATGTTAGCTAAAGAGGTTAAAGAAGGTATTACAACCAATCATTTAGATACCATTGCTGAAGAATTCATAAGAGACCATGGTGCTTTACCAGGTTTTAAAGGACTCTACGACTGCCCTTCTACCCTTTTGTGCAGTGTTAACGAAGCCGTTGTTCATGGTTTACCAACAGATATTCCTTTGATAGATGGAGATATTGTATCTATAGATTGTGGTGCTTTAATGAATGGATTTTACGGTGACCATGCTTATACGTTCGAAATCGGGAATGTTGCTGAAGAGACTAAAAAACTAATTGAGGTTACCAAAAAATCGCTTTATGTTGGGATTTGCCAACTGAAACTTGGAAACCGTGTTGGTGATGTTGGCTTTGCAATACAACAACATTGTGAATCTCATGGCTATGGTGTTGTACGAGAATTGGTTGGTCATGGTTTGGGCAAAAAAATGCATGAGGATCCTGAAATGCCAAATTATGGAAGACGTGGTAGAGGTAAAAAGTTTATTGAAGGTATGGTTGTTGCCATTGAGCCAATGATAAATATGGGAACTCACAAAGTGAAACAACTTAAAGACGGTTGGACTATTGTAACTCAAGATGGAAAACCAAGTGTTCATTTTGAACATGACATCGCTATAGTTAATGGTCTACCAGAAATCCTTTCGACATTTGCTTATGTGCATGAAGCCTTGGGCATAAGTTCTAATGAAGAAGATGCGTTTCGTCAGAAAGCTTTAGTGCTTTAAATTATTACACAGAGATTTGCGAAGCATTATAGTTTTAATTTAGAAAATGATTTACGATAAGATTACAGAAAATATTATGGAGCTGCTATTAAAGTTCATAAAGCTCTTGAGCCAGGATTGCTAGAACCAGCTTATCAAGAATGTTTCATTATAAATTAATGGCTATGGGATATTCTGTTCAAAAAGAAATTTCTCAACCTATAAGTTTATAACTATATTACTTTAGATCATGGACATAGAATCGATTTACTTGTTGAACAAAAAACCGTATTTAAACTTAAAACAGTTGAAAAATTCACAGATGTCAATACAATACAAATATTTACTTATATGAAGTTGGGTAATTATCCTTTGGGATTATTACTTAGTTTTAGCACCAAACTTTTAAAAAACAAAATAAAAAGATTCATAAACACAATCGAGTAAACACACTCTGCGAATCTCAGTACATCACTGAGTAACAAAAAAAATGAAAACAATTTTCAAATTTTTTCTTAACATTATACCTAGACCATTCTTAATTAGGCTTAGCTATTTAGCACGACCTATTCTTGCTTTATTTCTAAAAGGCAACAAATTCACCGATCCAATTGACGGTAAAAGTTTTAGGAGTTTTTTACCTTATGGTTACGGTACACAACGCCCAAATGTATTATCACCTTCTACCCTCTCTCTAGAGCGGCATAGGTTACTTTGGCTGTACCTTAAGAATGAAACTAAGTTCTTTTCAAAAAACTTAAAAGTTTTACATTTTGCACCAGAACAATGTTTTTTAAAACGCTTCAGAACGTTAAAAAACTTAAATTATATCACAACGGATTTACTATCACCTATTGCCGATGTAAAAGCAGACATCTGTAATCTTCCTTTTAGAGATAATAGTTACGACATTATTCTGTGTAATCATGTTTTAGAACATATACCTGATGATACTAAAGCCATGCAAGAATTATATCGGGTTATGAAACCAGGTGGTTATGGAATTTTTCAAATACCACAAGATTTAAATTTAGATACTACTTTTGAGGACAATACAATAACGGATAAAGCTGAACGCGCGAAAATATTTGGTCAGTACGACCATGTAAGGGTTTATGGCAGGGATTATTTTGAAAAGCTTCGTAGTATAGGATTTAAAGTTGAAGAAGTAGATTACACCGTTCAACTTTCTGTTGCTGAAATTGAAAAATATCGATTAGCTAAGGGCGAGATAATCCCGGTAGTATTTAAATAAAAAAGTCGAGCCAAACGAATAAGGCTCAACTTTTTTTTGAATAGTAGTTAATAGCAATTATAAGACACTACAACTTTTAAAAAGTCACAAGAATTTCTATTCCGGAAAATCATTTAGAGTCAAGGTCTGCAATGTCTTATTTTCATCTTCATAAATAAAATAAGCCTTTAACTCTATATGAGAATTTAAAAAGGTTTTTACATTTTCAACTCCCATGGCTTGAAAAGCTGTTGCATAGCCATCTGCTGTTATACAATCTGCTGCAATAACAGAAACACTAAGTACATTTGTTTTGGTAGGATAGCCTGTTTTTGTATTAATAATATGTGCATAGCGATTCCCTTTCTCATCTATCTTAAATTTTCTGTAAGTGCCAGAGGTTGCCAATGCTTCGTCTTTTAACACTACTACTTTAGAAAAGGACTGTGTACCATCAAAATTGGGATCATCGATACCGACGGTCCAACCTTTTTTGCTTTCAAAATTAGAACCCGAAACCCGTAAATCTCCACCAATATCAACGATATAATTTTTAATTCCTTTAGATTCTAGAAAATCTGCTATTACATCTATACCATATCCTTTTGCAATGGCATTAAACTCTAGATAGGTTTCCTTCGATTTTTTAATTTCATGATCTACAAGGCCAACTCTATTGAATCCTACGTGTTTCATTAAACTATCAATGGTTGTACTATCTGTTAAAAATTTATTATTTTCTGCACCAAAATTCCAAGCATTTACCACATTGCCAATTGTGGGATCAAAAACGCCTTCTGTCTGTCTATAAATAACTTTTGAAGCTTTAAAAACATTTTTGAAATGATGATCTATTTTAGATATTTCGTTTCTATTTAATTTAGAAATATCAGAATCTTTAATATAAGTTGAAAGCGATTGATTTACAACATTAAATAAGCTGTCTATTTGCTTTTGGTAGTTACTATTATTTTCAGAATAATACTGAATATTAAACCCTGTACCGAAGATTGGGCCAGATAGTTTTACATTCTGTATTTTATGCTCAGAGCAGCAAAAAAGTGTGAATAGGACTAAAACAGCAACTCGTTTCTTCATATCAATTCAAATTCATTTCAATTACCTGAATGCCATTATATTCTATGAGATATTCTTCATTTAAATAAATTGGTAAATCTTCACCTTCAGGATTACCTAGACCAACTCCTGCATATAAAACCTTAGCATCTTTTTCGTACGCATGCTTTTTAAAAGTTTGCATCCAAACTACATCGAAGTTATTAGGATTTTCAGGTAGTATTACAGCCCTTACTACAACAAAAAAGTATTGACTATCCTTATCGATACATACAAATTGAGGATGCTTTTTTAACTTGCTATTAATTGCTATAAACTCAAAACCACATGATTCTAAATCCTTACCAACATGATTCATGGCAAGGTTATGTAATTCTTGTGGAGTAAGTGGTTTGCTCATGCTGTAAAGATACAAGAAGCTTATTTAAAACGCACAAATTTCGCACTACTAAAAGTATAATTTGAAACTGGAATAACGGCATCATCTTCCAATTGATACCATGGAGAAATGTTTGAATTCTCAAGGTTTTTAACTAGGTGAACACTTTGTGCTGGTGTATTACCTTGAAATAGAAGAAATAACTTTTCACCATTCTCATTAATCAGTTCATCAGCAATCATAACAATATGGCCTGGTGAACCTCCTTTAATAAGCATGTCTCCTATTCTTAAATCTTTGACTTTAATAGATTTGAGTTCGTAATATAATGACAACGTACCAGAATACATATAGATTAAATTTAAATATTTATAGAAGTTTTCTTTAGACTGATTTGCTGAAGCGGTTTTATGAAAGGTTACTTTATTACCATTAATTTTGGGCCGATAGCCTTCAGCATATTTTTGCCAAGAGCAATAATGACCAGACGTAAATTTATAACCAATCTCATCCTTTCTATTGTTATCCCAAAGGTATTCGCTTCTAATTCTAATTAATGCATCTGCGCATTGTTGTAGTCCGTTTTTGGGTACAGGAATTTCTAAAACGCCGATATGACCACCTTGCCAAAAATATTCGGAATTATCATAGTTGGTAATCTTACTTCCAAAAGCTTTCAATTTGTAGTTGCGGATATAGTTCTCAAAACTTCCATCACTATAGTCAACACGTTTATAACCATCTACAGCATTAACTCTAGATTGTATAGTTAAACTATCCTTATTAATAAGGTTTGGAGTTTCTATAATGGCAGCAACTGTATTAACAGCTTTTTTAATAGGTCTTAATTGAAATACCAAAACTATAGGTATAAAAAATAATAAAAAAATGAGTAGTCCTTTCTTCATAATCACTTAAACGTAATAAATTTATTTTTTGGTATGCGCCCAATTAAATTGTAACTTTAAAATTCAATTTGTGATTATTTAATTTATTTTCTTGCAAATAGTTAACACCAGCCCAACTACTACTTTGACTTTATCTGCTCTCTAAAGTGTGTTGTAATAAAATTATTTAGACGCATAAGTCAATGTTAGCGTTAATAACCTATTACAATATTTAATTAACGGTATTAAAAGCAGAAAATAATTAACAGTTACTCTTTTTAATAGGAATAAACAAATTAATGAAAACAGTCGGTATTTTTAGAGGGTCTGGTTTTATTGGAAGCTATACTACAAAACAATTTTTAGAGCAAGGCTTTAAGACAAAAGTATCTGCAAAAGATGTTTCGACCATACTTAAAAATGTAAAGCCAAAGGGCAGTGCTCGTGTTATTTATAAAAATGAAGCTGCAAAGCGCAATTTAGATCTAGAATTTAATCTGGCTTTAGCGCCTTTAAAAGCATTTAGTTCTTAATAAAAAATTAAAAACAATCAACAATGAATTTTCTCACCACACCTAAAATAGTCCTTTTCGTTTTATTTATCAGCTTATCTAATTTTGTAAATGCTCAAACAAAATCTAATAAAGTATCTACAAAAATTAGTTATGGCACTGCAATAGATGTAGGATTATCTAAAGAAAGGCTTGCTCTGATTGACTCTATGTGCATCAGCGCAATAAAAGAAGGGGATTTACCAGGAATAGTTGCATTGGTAGCCAGAAATGGAAAAATAGTTTACAATAAAGCCTTTGGTACCTCAAATGCAGCAACAAAAAAAGCGCTTAAAACGGACGATATATTTAGACTTGCTTCTCAATCTAAAGCAATTACTGCTACTGCTGTTATGATGCTTTGGGAACAAGGTAAGTTTAGGTTAGATGATCCTGTTTCTAAATATATTCCAGAATTTAAAAACCCTGTTGTGCTCGATTCGCTTTTTGAAGATGGAAATTTCACTACCCAACCTGCCGATAAAGAGATTTCAATTAGGCATTTATTAACGCATACTTCTGGCATAGGCTATGGTGTAATAGATGGAGATAATCGTTTTAAAAAGATTTATAAAAAAGCAGGAATAGTTGACTTATTTACAACTAAGAATATTCGTATAGGTGAAAACATTAAAAAACTAGCTACACTTCCACTACACCACAATCCTGGAGAAAAATTCACTTATAGCGAGAGTTATGATGTGTTAGGCTATTTTATTGAAGTTATTTCTGGAATGTCTTTTAATACCTTTTTGCGTACTCATATTTTTGATCCTTTGGGTATGGATGACACATGGTTTTATTTACCCGAATCTAAAGCAGATCGATTAGTTGCGGTACAAACAAAAGAAAATGGCAAATGGAAAAATTATCCTGTCACTTTTTATGATACCGATTACCCAATTAAAGGAGCAAAGCAATTTTTCTCTGGTGGAGCTGGTCTTAGCAGCACAGCTGAGGATTATGCTAAATTTTTACAGATGTACTTAAATAAAGGTGTTTATAATGGCAAAAGACTATTGAGCAGAACAACGGTAAATATCATTCTTGCAAATCACATTAATGATCTCTGGGGAGAAGATACTAGCGTGGTGTACGGTCTTGCATTCGCAGTACAAAATAAAAAAGGTGAAGAGAAAGGAGGGAGTGGTAGTGAAGGAACGTTTAGTTGGGGCGGTTATTTTAATACACAATATTTCGCAGACCCTAAAGAACAGGTTATCGGCATCATTTTAAAGCAAACTCAAGACACAAGATCAGATAAAACGGGTTGGAAATTTCCAATTCTAGTATCACAATCTATAGATAATTAAAAACTAGTAAGATTACCAACATATCAAAAACATAAATAATTTAGATTCAATAAACACTTCAACCTTTTAAACCTAAAAAAATGAGTAGCATCAACTGGACAAAAAAAGAATTAAAGATTTATATTTTATTGCTGTGCGCAAATGCCAATTCTGTTGAAACAGCGGAAGAAATTAAATTAATTAAATCTAAAACCGATTCTAAAACTTTTGATGAGATTTATAAAGTATTTTCTAATCATAATGAAGATGAAAGTCTCGAAATTATTGACGATAACATTCACCAACATGAATATAGTGATTTAGAACTCGCAGAGATAAAAAGAGAAATATCAGAGCTTTTTCTTATAGATAACGCTGTGGATATGAAGGAGAAAAATATTACTAGAATCTTAGACAATATTTTGTATTAATTTTTAAATCTTGTTATGATAAAATTCTTTAGACATATAAGATACAATCTGATGAAAAAAAACAAAACAAGCAAATATTTTAAATATGCTATTGGCGAAATTATCCTTGTAGTTATTGGTATTCTAATCGCTTTACAGATTAACAATTGGAATGAATCGAAAAAAAAAGACGAACAATTTGCTTTGGCTTTAGAGCAAGTTTTTAACGATTTAGATATTGAAATACAAGATTATGATAATACAAATACCAGTTTAGATCAACAAATAACTTTTATAAATCAATTACTATATGCGCCAGATAGCATCCCTTTAAAATTGTTACCGTATAAGTTGTTTTACATAGATCAAGGTACTGATATTAGCACAAAAATAATAGCTAAAGGTAGTAGTCTTTTTTCTAAGGTAGAATTAAATCTTAACGACATAAAACAGCTTAAAATTGCAAAAAAAATTACGTCTTATCTAGAAAATCGTATATGGATAGAGAAGGCTTTAGAAAATGAAATTGAAGAAATACTCAAAAAAGAAAATATTCCTACACCTATAATAGTCTATGGCTTAACAGCCTTTAATAATTTTGAAGGAATTGATATTAATTTTTTCACAAATGAAGAACGTCTTAAAGTTCTAGAATTAGTTAAAACTCCAAAAGTTAAAACGGCACTAAAGACTATTAAATCTAATCGTTTAAGAATTAAACAATTAGATATTCATAACACAAAACAAGATGCACTTTCATTACTTCAGTTAATAAAAGATTACGATTCTAACATTAGATTATTTTATGACAATGTTGGTATTATTGGAACTGCAATTGATGGTTATGAAGGTGTAGGCGTAAAATCTATACCAATGCAATTAATAGATGAAGTTAATAGTATTTGGGAAACTGAAATAGAATTAAAAAAAGGGACGGTTAAGTTTAGGACAAGAGATAGCTGGATTCAAAATTGGGGAGGAACATCTTTCCCTAAAGGAGATGCCATTTATTTTTGGGAAAATATTGAGGTTAAACCTGGTAAATATAAAGTAATATTAAATTTAAGTAATAAAACCTATGAATTTATTCCTTCTAACTTGTAAAAAGATATGATTAGCATCTTAAAAAAAACAACCGTTTATTATCTTTTCTGTTTCTGCCTTGTAACAATAAGTTGTAAGCCTAAAAATACATTACCCGATCCTTTAAAAGCTGGCTGGAAAGGTAGAGCAGTTTGTGAGGTTTTAGAAGAGAACAAAGAACTGAGAGTCCTTAAATGTAGTTTTGAGCCTGGTGTTGGGCACGAAAAACATTATCATAATCCACATTTTGGCTATTCGCTAGCTGGCGGAAAATTTAGAATTACAGATACTACAGGAACAAGAGTGGTTGATATACCAACAGGTTATAATTTTAATAAAGATGAAAGGTCATCGCATGAGGTCTTAAATATTGGTAAGACTACTGCTGTGTTTTTGATTATGGAGTATAAATAGACTTTTAAGCTTGAATTAGCGCATGTAAGTCTCAACTACATCTTTGGATCTCATTCCCTTAAGCAATTTAAAAAATCTTGTCTTCTATTTCTAGACACAGGAAGCTTATGATTGTCTTGTAAAATCACATAACCTTCATTTAAATACTTTTCTATGTATGTAAGGTTAATAAGATACGATTTATGAATTTGATAGAATGACTGGTTTTCAATCAATTTATTAAAATAGCCTATACTATGAGAACTTAAAATGGCTTTTCTATTAACTATATGTATTCTTGTATAGCCATTATCGCCTTCAAAAAATAAAATCTCTGACATTTTTATAAACTCTAAACCTTCACTAGATGGTACTACAATTTTCTTATTCTGAAACGTAGTAGCTCCAAGGTTTTCGATAAGTAGTTTATTCTTTTCTAAAGCCGATTTTTCTTCAATATTTAAAATGGCCTTCTTTACGGTTTTAATTAAATCGTCATTATCAACAGGCTTTACTAAATAACCAATAGCACAATGTTTAATGGCTTCAATGGCATAATTATCGAAAGCTGTGGCAAAAATAATTTCAAAATCTGGATTTTCTATTTCTGCGAGTAGGTCAAAGCCACTCAATTCTGGCATGGCAACGTCTAAAAAAACCAATTGTGGCTTTAGTTTTTTTATTAATTCTATACCTTCTTTTGGACTTTGAGTTTCAGCAATAATAGTTACATTAGGACATAAACGCTCTAACTTATTTTTTAAAATAGCTAGTGCCTTTCGCTCATCATCTATTAAAATTGCATTTATTTTCATTGGCTATTTAATTGTGTGAAGATTAATGTTACAATAGTTCCTGTTTTGTCTTTTTCAATTTCAGAAATATCTTCTATTTTATAATCTACTTGCCATTCTTTATTCTTGTTTAACAAATCTAGTCGCTCTCTAAGCACGTTTGATGAGTTAGATTGATAGTTTTTAGATGAGGCTTTAAAAATTGACTTGGCTTTATTTATACCTATTCCATCATCTTTTATAGTCACTTTAAATGAATCTTCTTTTAACTGTTTAAAGAGCACCTCAACAGTTCCATTTTCCTTTTTATGAAATAATCCATGATTAACTGCATTCTCTACTATAGGTTGCAATAACATAGACGGAATACGCTGTTCCTCTACATCTATTTTTTCGCAGACTGTAATATTATAGTTCAATTTTTCCTCAAATCTGAGTTTTTCAATGTCTAGATAATTGGTTAGTAGTTCTAATTCTTCTTTAATGGTTATGGTTTGCCTTCTAGAATACTCAAAAAACAATCGGATTAATTGCGAAAACTTAGACAAGTAGTTTTCAGATAATTCCACCTCTTTTCTTTGAATAAAATATTGAATAGCATTCAATGAATTATGCACAAAATGCGGATTCATTTGGCTGCGTAAGGCTTGTAATTCTAAACCTGCGACTCGCTTTTCTTTTTGCGCCTTTTCTTGTTCACTTTTTGTAATTTTCTGCTTGGTTTTACTCATCAGTAATATAAATCCAAATAAGCCAATAACAGCAAATCCAATTTTATTATACCAAAGTTGCCACCACTTTGGTATTACATCTAAGTATTGTTTTGCAATACTAGTATTATTGTGTTGGTCTGTAGCTTTTACTTCTAAAGTGTATCGTTTTGGTGAAAGATTAGCGAAATTTAGTGTTTTAGCCTCAGTACTGACCCATTCTTTTTGTGATGGTAATAACCTGTATTTGTAAGTTACATGCTCTTGATTAACATAATTTTGTAGCGCAAATTTCACTTTAATGTTATTTCTTTCTCCGTTTTTGTAGTCTAGTGTGTCGTTAGATGTTTTAAAATAGAGTTCTGGCTTTTCTTTATAGACCTGACTGTTTATATTTAACTTTGCTAAGCCCATATCACTTGCTGCAAACAGAATACTATCCTTAATATAAATGTCGTTGGTGTTGTTTTGAAGCAAGCCATCTGCTTCATAGTATGAGTCAACGATTCTTGACGTACTTAAATCTTTTTTATTAAGTTCTATCTTTTTTACACCTTTTTGGGTGGCCAACCAAAGCGTATCATTTTCTACAAGTATGCGTTGTATAGATAATCCATCGGTTTCTATTAAATGAAAAATTTTGTCTTCGTTATATAAATACACACCTCTTCCGTCTGTACCAACAATTAAAAAATTATCTGTTGTAGCAATACTACCAATAGGATCATTTAGTAAATTGTTGCTGATTTTAGGTTTTATTATTTGATCATTATCTAGTAAATGCAAACCATCACTACCTGCTATAAATAATTGATTGTTAAATGTTTCAGCAAAAAGAAGACCTGATTTAACAACAATAATTTGGCCATTTTCTTGAGGACTATTGCTTCTATAAAGGTGATTTGATGCCACTACGTACAATTTGTTTTTAAAATTGACCAAGTCCTTTAAGCCTCCAATATATCCATTAGTTTCATTTTTTTGTTTTATGTCAAATTCATTCAATGAATTACTTTTATCTAAAGTAAATTGATTTGCTGCTGAAATGAAATAATTAGTATTGGTCTCTTTGTCGTTTTTAATTTGATATATTTCACCATTTGCTTTAGCAAACTGGAATATAGATTTGAAAGTGTTTTCAGTTTTATTAAATTGAAAGAACCCTACATCATTCACGCCTGCAAATAATATATTATTTATCCAATTTATTTTTTGAACTTTATGATTGTTTAAATAGTAAGTAGCATCTGCTTGCGTATTAGGTATTAATGAGATCCCATTGGCTAAATCCAATAACCAAATATTGTCTTTAGAATCTTTATAACTTTTTGCACTTAAGTTTTCAGGGAAATTATAGGTGTTTTTTAGGTTTAATTGGTAATCAAAAATCATTAAATGTCCTGGAATACTAATTTGTATCTCGTTTTTAAGTCCAAAACATCTAAAATATCTAATACTATCAACACCAACCAACTCTTTAAACGATATATATTTTGCTTTATAGCTTTTAAAATCCATAAACAAAACACCTTTTTCTAAGCCATAAAACCCAATTTGATTATATAACAATCCCTGATTTTGGATTTTAGAATTTTTATAAACCAATGGAACGTTTACTGGGATTTCTTTTTTAAACTTAAAGTCCCAGTCATAGACCAATAGTTTCGTTTTTTGTAAAAAGACACATTCTTTGGTTTCTGGATTATAAAAAACTGGCATTAAACCGGTTTTACCAGTAAAACCATGTTGACGTTGAATAGCATTGGTTTTCCCATTAATTTTTTTTGCAGTTTCATTATTATAAAAACCAGTATTAATAATAGTTGTGTCGCTAAAAGTTTGCAAACCGGAAGTCCCGTAAAACCATAAACTATCTTTAGTTTTAAAGATAAAACGCGGTGTAATTACTTCTGCTTTGGCTGTGCTAAATTTATAGATACTATCATTTTTAATGTAC